>Ga0209016_1002472_pt1 | contig 12276 bp, 5 predicted proteins | sample EPASupsiteSAE305_FD_187265 | JGI IMG/M metagenome (GOLD analysis project Ga0209016, IMG submission 187265) | Bioremediated contaminated groundwater microbial communities from EPA Superfund site, New Mexico - SAE3-05 (SPAdes) (version 2) | ecosystem: Environmental > Aquatic > Deep subsurface >...
AGGAATTACCGCTTACGTCGGTGGAGTTTGCCGTGTTGGAGGCGTTGATGACCCAGGCCGGGCGTGTGGTCAACCGAGAAGATCTCTGCAGTCAGGCCCTGGGGCGTCAGTTGAACACCTATGACCGTAGTATTGATGTCCATATCAGCAGTCTCCGTCGTAAGCTGGGAGCGGCAAAAGATGGCGGCGAGCGACTCAAGAGCGTGCGTGGGGTTGGCTATATCTATCTGCGTCCTGCGTTAGAGGACGCGGTCTGATGCGGTCACTTTTTGTCAAACTGTTCTTCTGGTTCTGGTTGACAGTAGCCCTGTCAGGCGGTGTCTTCTTTTTGGTTGCGATCAAGACCAGGCCCGGGCTTCCGCCATTTCCCCAGGAACACCGTCTCTCAGGCCGACAGGTGATGCCGCCCCCCATGGGTGATCCGACCTTGCCGGAAACGCAACTTCCCCCTCCTTTTCCCCTTGAAGGTGGGCATCATAAGCCTCCTCCACGCGGTTTTTTCAGTTTTCCGCTGATTGTCCAGCTGGCAATCTACTTTGTGGTGGGTGGTGCTGTTTGCTACCTGCTGGCCTGGCGACTGACCGCACCGATCCGGCGTCTGCGCAGGGCAGCTCAACAGCTGGCACAGGGTGATCTGACTGCGCGGGTCGGTTTTGGCGCAGATGCTAAAGGTGATGAAATAACTGATCTGGGACGGGATTTTGACCGGATGGCTGAACAGCTTGAAGATCTGATGACGGCACAGAAACAGCTGGTGCGGGATATTTCCCACGAGTTGAGATCGCCGCTGGCTCGGCTGAACGTGGCGCTTGGCCTGGCACGCCGGGAGGCCCCGGCATCAGCTGCGCCAGCCTTTGACCGGATTGAGCAGGAATCAGATCGTCTGAATCAGATGATCAGTGAGCTGCTGACGCTGACGCTGCTGGAAAGCGGCGGTAAGGCGTTGGAAAAGGAACAGGTCGATCTTGCTGCCTTAACTGCAGAGGTTGTGCATGATGCAGATTTTGAGGCCGCAGGCAGTGGACGTGCCGTCCAGCTTATTGTTGCTTCGGTGCCGTTATTGCCTGGAAATTATGAACTTCTGCGACGAGCCGTGGAAAATGTTGTCCGCAATGCCGTTCGCTATACCGCTCCCGGCACCGCTGTGGAAGTGCGCCTGGAGTTGGATGATGCGGATCACATCTGCCTGCGGGTGCGGGATCATGGGCCGGGTGTGCCTGAAGAAGCTCTTGCTGCCATTTTTAAGCCATTTTTCAGGGTAGCGGAGGCGAGGGATCGTCAAAGTGGCGGAACCGGTATCGGGCTGGCCATCACCGCCGGGACCATCAAACACCATGCGGGCACCGTGATAGCCCGCAATCTGCCGGAAGGTGGACTTGAGGTTCTGATCAGATTGCCGTTGTCAGCGTCATGACGATCTGTTGAGCCCAGATGGACCTCTGCTGCCTTTGAACAGCTTCCAACCGTTTCAAGTCATCCTTTTCTTCTCTTCTAGGGTAATCTACTCATTTCCATGTCACACTAATAGATGCTAGTATTAAGCCCCAAAAATGGTAATTGCCATTTGCTGTTAATCTGCTGCCAACATTGATTGGCCCCACGCTGTTTTGTCTGGCTTGCTGCAGGAGGGTATGATGCTGAATGATGTCAAGATCCTTGCTGTTGATGATGATAATTTTAACCTCCAGATTATCCAGGCTATGCTGGAAGGAGTCACTACCAGCATCTACACTGCCAGTAATGGTCAGGAAGCCCTTGATCTGCTGGAATCCACCCCCGGTATCGATATCGTCTTGCTTGACCTGCAGATGCCGGTTATGGATGGCTTTGAGGCATTGCAGCGGATCAAGCTTAACTTCACCCTGATGAATATCCCGGTGATTGTGGTGACCGCTGACCAGCAGGAGGTTACCAGGGTTCTGGGACTTGGTGCCAACGATTTTCTTGCCAAGCCATTTAACCCGGATGAGCTGCGGTTGCGGGTTATGAACCATGTACGTAGCAAAAAATATCACGATATTATCAGTAATATGAACGCCATGCTTGAGGAGGAGGTCTCCAGGAAAACGGCTGATTTGCGCGATGCTTTGGCACTTTCTCAGGAAGCGGAATATGAAATCTGCCTGCGTCTGGGCCGTGCCTCTGAATTCAGGGATATGGAAACCGGCATGCACACGCGCAGAATCAGTGAGATGTCAAAGGCTTTGGCCTTACTGGCAGGCTTGCCGGAAGAACAAGCGGAACTGCTGCGCTTTGCGTCTCCCCTGCATGATGTGGGCAAGATCGGCATCCCGGACCGGATATTGCTGAAACCGGGTAAGCTGGATGAAACTGAAATGCAGATCATGAAGCTGCATACCACCATCGGTGGACGGATACTGTCGGAAGGGGAGCGTTTTCACTCCCTTGAGGCTGGCTGTACCGTGGCGTTGCAACACCACGAAAAGTGGGATGGCAGCGGCTATCCTGCAGGTTTACAAGGCGAGGATATTCATATCTTTGCCCGGATTGTGATGATAACCGATGTCTTTGATGCACTGGCCTCAGATCGTCCCTACAAGAAGGCCTTCCCGATTGAAAAAATTCTTATCATCATGGAAGAGGGCAGGGGGAGCTTTTTTGATCCTCACCTGCTGCAGCTTTTTCTGGATAATCTGCAACAGTTTGTCGCTATTCGTGACCGCCTGAAGGACCAGCAGGAGGAGGCGGACCCACTTCTTGAACTACTGAACGTAACATAATTAAGGAGGCTTCCGTGACGAGACAATCCTGTGCTGTTTCATTTCTGTTGTTTTTGTTGCTGTTTGCCCTGGCCTGCCCGGTGTCTGCAGCGCCAGCTGGTAATAATCTGCTGATCTACTGCGGCATCACCATGGTACGCCCCATGACTGACATCGCCCGTCAGTTCGAAAAGCAGGAAAAGATCAGCATTGCCATTGCCCAGGGGGGGTCGGAAGACCTGTACCAGAGTGCCAAAAAGAGCCAGAAGGGGGATCTCTATCTGCCGGGCGAACCTGTATTCAGGATCAAGCATCAACCGGAAGGCCTGCTGGGTGAGTACACGGTGCTGGGAATGAATCAGATGGCAATGATGGTTAAAAAAGGAAATCCCAAAAAGGTGAAGCCAGACCTGAAGGAACTGTTGCGCAAGGACCTGGCGGTGGTGCTGGGCAGCAGCGAGAGCGGTAGCGTTGGCGTAGAAGCCCACCGTATTCTGACACGGGCAGGCCTATATCCCAAGGTCGCTGCAAAGGTCGTACAGATGCTGCCTGATTCCCGTTCCATCATGACTGCCATGCGGCGAGGGGACGCTGACCTGACCATGAGCTGGCGTGCCACCGGCTATTTCCCGGACAATGCCCCCAGTGTTGATGTGTTAGATCTGCCACCCACGATCGCCCCGCCGCAGGAACTGCAGCTGACGCTTTTGACCTTTTCAAAGAGTCAGGCCATGGCCCGCAAGTTTATGGAGTACGCGGCAGGACCCCAGGGGCAGGCAATTTTCCGCCGCTATGGCTTTATCACCGTTTCAAAGGCTGGACGCTAACCAGGCATGGCAATCGACTTTAAACAGCCTGCTACCATGATCAGCTCTGCCTCGCGGGCCAGCCGTCTGCTGTTTTTGCTGATGGGGCTGTTTCTGATCGGTTTTACGGCACTGATAGCGGTCAACATCGTTATTGGCCGCTTGGTGGATGAGTTGGAACACCGGGGCCAGAACGAGAAGGTTCGACTGTTTGTCGGGGAAGTGCTGGTTGACGACATCAAGGGGATGGAGCTTGATTTTAACCGGATGGTTGCCTCGGTCAGCACCTCGGAACAGGGGCGTTTGCGGGCTGGAATCAAGGAAAAAACCCTCAAGCTGGAGCATGATCTGCTGGTTCTGAAAGATGGCGGACGGGTTGAACGGACCATTGATCTGAACATCGAAGGGGTTGATAACCTGAATGAGCAGGTCACCTATACTCCCCGTCCTGATGATCCCCATAACATGCTTGAGCTGATCGAGATCGGTCCTCACCTGGATAAGGTGCGGGAAAAGGCTGATGAACTGGCCCGGCTTCTGGCCAGACGGGAACAGGCGCGCGAGTCGGCCAATGCACTTAAATTGTTGCAAATTGAAGAAGAACTGAATCTCTTTTACAAGCATGTTCCCTCACTGTTTATCCGCCTGAACGAGAATGCCAACCGTCTGTATTATGAAAGTAATACCCGGATCAGCCTGTTGAAAGAGGAGCTTTCCTCCAGGCGTGAATTTTATAAAAACATTCAGGTGGGGCTGGGCAGCAGTATTGTGCTGCTGGTTATGGTCAGTGGCATCCTGCTGGCTCGCCAGCTGGCAGCCGTCAACATTCAGTTGATGCAATCCAGTGAAGAGATGCGGGTTGCCAAAGAACAGGCAGAGGCCAGCAGTCGTGCAAAAAGTGAATTTCTGGCCAATATGAGTCATGAGATCCGTACACCGATGAACGGTATTCTGGGGATGACCGAGCTGTTGATGGACACCGAACTGAATGCACAGCAGTATGATTATCTTAAATCGGTCAAGATATCCGCCGGGAATCTGATGGATATCATCAATGACATCCTTGATTTTTCAAAGATTGAGATGGGCAAGCTGGAAACAGAGACGGTTCCCTTTATGCTGCGCAGTATGTTGGGGCAGACCCTGCGTACGTTGGCGGTGCGAGCAGGCCAAAAAGGTCTGGAGCTGGTTTTTCAGGTAGACCCTGAGGTGCCGGACAGCCTGCTTGGGGATCCGGGGCGTTTACGGCAGGTACTTCTGAATCTGTCAGGCAATGCGGTTAAATTTACGGAGCAGGGTGAGATTGAGCTGCTGGTATCAAAACAGCAGGAGCTGCCGGGTGGCGAGCTTTTGATCCGGTTTGAGGTTAAAGACAACGGTATCGGAATCAGTCCTGAACACCTGCAGCGGATCTTTGCCCCCTTTGAACAGGCAGACCTTTCCACCACTAAAAAGTACGGCGGTACCGGTCTGGGGCTGGCGATCTGCCGACGCCTGGTGCAACTGATGGGTGGGGAGATTGGTGTGGAGAGTGTAGTAGGCCAGGGCAGCAGCTTCTGGTTTACCATCCGCTGCGGAGTGCAGGAAAAGGTTCAGCACGAAGCTCAGCAGGTTGATACGCTGCATGGTATTGTTGCGCTGGTGGTGGATGATGTGAGCATTAACCGCAAGTTACTGGAAGGTTTTTTGAGGCGCTGGGGGATGGAGGTACTTACCGCATCACGTGCAGAAGAGGCTCTGCAGGTGATGGCCGCTGCCTTGCCGGATCATCCGGTACAGCTGGTACTGTCAGATGTGCAGATGCCGGATACAGATGGTTGGTCTCTGGCAGAGCAAATCAGACGTGATGCCCGGTACAATGACCTTAAACTGGTACTGCTGCCAAGCGCCGGTAAACGTGGCGATGCCCAGCGTTGTCGCCAGTTGAAGGTCAATGGCTACCTGACCAAGCCGGTCATTCACAGCGAGCTGTACGATGCCTTGAAGGCGATCATGCATGGCAAGGAACAGCCAGGCAGTGGCCCGGTTACCCGGCATCAGGTGCGGGAGGCCCTGCGGCGTTGCACTATCCTGCTGGTTGACGATGTTGAGATTAATCGTGAGCTGGCAAAGATCATGCTTGAGAAGCTAGGGCATCAGGTGGTGCTGGCTTCTGATGGACAAGAGGCCCTTGACAAGGTGCGTGGGGCTCAATTTGATCTGGTCTTCATGGATATTCAGATGCCGGTTATGGACGGATTTGAGGCAACCAGCGAAATACGTTCCTATGAACTGGCCCATCAACGCCAACCGCTTCCGATCGTGGCCATGACCGCCTATGCGCTGCAGGGTGATAAAGAACGTTGTCTGGCTGCGGGTATGGATGATTATATTGCCAAGCCAATTAAAGAAGAAAACCTGCGGACCGTTATTGAACGTTTTGTCACCGGGCAGGTTCAGCAGGAACCGTCTGTTGCTGATACTGCAGTGGCCACGGCTGTCGAGACCGTACAAGATCAGCCTCAGCAGCCTGTTTTTGACCGTCAGGCCCTGCTGGTGCGCCTGGGGGGGAATGAGGCATTAATCCAGAAGTTTGTAACCATGTTTTTTGACAGTGCCGATGAACATATGAAGCTGCTGCGGCAGGCTTTTGAAACAGGTGATACCGACCAGATGCGGGCAAAGGCCCATGCCATTAAAGGATCGGCCGGTAATGTCGGGGCCTGTGCCCTGTCTGCAACTGCAGCAGAACTTGAAAAGGCGGTCCGGGAAGGGCGGACAGAAGAACAGCAGACGTTACTGGTAAGGCTCGTGGAACAGTATGAGCTGTTTATCGTGGAATCGAAGGGAAAGGCATGACCGTTAGACTGGAGCGTTCCGGTTATGATCTGCTGGTAGGGCTTTTGTTTGGCCTGGTCGGCTTTTGCCTGAACTGGTTCAAGCTGGAACTGTTCTTTAATGTTGATTTTCTGTTCGGTTCAATGGTCACTATGGTGGCCCTGCAGCGTTTTGGTCTTGTCAGTGGTGTAACAGCTGCCGTGATCGCCTCACTTGCCACCCTGTTTCATTGGCATCACCCCTGGGCCATACTTATTTTTACCCTTGAAGCGGTGCTGGTCTACCTGCTGGTCAACCGTAAGCGATTCAGCCTGCTGAATGCCGATATACTCTACTGGTTTACCGGTGGCTTGGTACTGGTTTGGCTCTGCTATCATAACCTGATGGGTTTTGCCCCTTTGACGGCGCTGCTGATTGCCCTTAAACAGGGGGTTAACGGTATTTTTAATACGCTCCTGGCCAAAGGGATCTGCCTATTGCCCTGGATGACCAGCCGGGATGGGCGTCAACAGAAACCAGCACTGCGGGAACTGCTGTTTGTGGGGTTAGCGGCCCTGGTATTGGTGCCTGCCCTTGGTTTTGGCTGGTTTACCATCCATGATGGTTTCAAGCGTGACCTGATGGTTGACAAGGACAATCATCAGCGCTTCAGTCGGGTCATTTCCAAAACCACTATTGATCTCTGGTTTGCTCAACGGAGGCTGCAGGTTGAAGGGGTGGCTGCTGTCATGCCGCCCCCCGACACGATACCGCCCCAACAGCTACAGCATAGTCTTGAAAAACTTAACTCAAACTATACCAGCCTCTGCCGCCAGATTATTCTGGATAGGCGGTCCGTTACCCGTGCTTTCGTACCCGTTGTTGATGAACAGGGGAACTCCACCATTGGGCTGGATATGAGTGACCGCCCGTATCTGAAGCGGGTTATGACGCCTCCCTACCTATCAACCGTGGAATTTTTTATGGGCAAGATTGGCACTCCCGGCCCCCGCCTGGCCGTGGTTGCGCCGATCCATGATGCCGGCCGTTATCAGGGAGCTGTGCTTTCTGTCTTTAACCTTGACGAGCTACAGACCCTGTTTGATCGCCTGATTGGTAAACGCCCGATAACGGTAACGCTTCTGGACACTCAAGGGCGGGTTGTTGTCAGCAGCAGCAAGGATCTGAAGCCCATGACACCGTTCAGGTTGCCGTCAGGCGGTAGCCTGCAGCCTTTGGATGATACAACCCGCCAGTGGATACCTAATCCCCAGCCCGGTGTTGGCGCTATGAAACGCTGGCTTAGATCATTTCTATATCAGGAAGAGACGTTACCCAGTCTACCGGGATGGAAGCTGGTGACGCAGTGGTCGCTTAAGCCGTTACTGCTGCAGACGAGCCAAAAGGTATCACAGGCACTGGGGGTTATTGCACTGGTCTTGCTGTTGGCCATAGCCCTTGCCAACTATTTTGCCAACTATCTTGCAGGGGTCTTTGTCCGTCTTGAAGAGATGACCCGCAGTCTTTCCCAGCGGGTTGTTGATGGTGAAACCATTGTCTGGCCATCTGCATCGGTACGAGAAGTGGAAGGATTAACCGCGAACTTCCAGCAGATGGCGGTCAGCCTGCAGCACCAGGCATTGGAACTGCTGGAGTTGAATGAAGAACTCGAACAGCGGGTGCAGGAGCGGACAGCACTGTTGGAAGGGGTGCTGATTTCCACGGCGGATCTGATCTTCTTCAAAAATAGCAATGGCATCTATCTGGGGTGCAACCCGGAGTTTGCCCGCTTGGTAGGCCGCCCCCGTGACCAGATTATCAATGCCTGTGACCACGACCTGTTTGATACGCCAACAGCTGATTTTTTCCGCCAGCAGGATCTTCTGATGATGGAATCCGGTCAGCCCCGTCATAATGAGGAGTGGGTCACCTATCCTGACGGGAGCAGGGTCCTGATGGACACCCTTAAATCTCCCCTGCGGGACATCTCCGGCAGACTGCTGGGGGTGGTGGGGATCAGCCGTAACATCACCGAAAAGAAGCAGGCAGAGCAGGCGCTTCAGGCAGCAGTTGAGGCCAAGCTGCGTTTTATTGCCAATATGTCCCATGAAATCCGCACGCCGATGAACGGTGTGATCGGTATGGCCGGTTTGCTACAGGAAAGCGGTCTTAACGATGAGCAACGCCATTTCCTGCAGGTGATCCGTGCCAGTGGAGAGCTGCTGCTGGCTATTGTGAATGATATCCTTGATTTCTCAAAGATAGAGGCCGGACATCTGCGGCTTGAAGAGTATCCTTTTGATCCTGAAAACCTGTGTAACGAACTGGCAGATCTGTTTGCTGCGCAGTGCCATGCCAAAGGGATGCTGTTGGTACGGCGCTTTGACCTGCAGGAATGTCGCTGCCTGAAAGGGGATGGAACCCGCCTGCGTCAGATTCTGATGAACCTGCTGGGCAACGCCCTTAAATTTACCGAGACCGGCACCGTTACTCTGCAGGTCTCAACCGAACAGCAACAAAACGGGAAGGTCCTGCTGCGCTGTCAGGTACGGGATACCGGTATCGGTATTCCCAAAGAACGGTTCAGTTCGCTGTTTACCCCGTTTAGCCAGGCAGACAGTTCCACTACCCGCAAGTACGGCGGAACTGGACTGGGGCTCGCTATCAGCCGTCAGCTGGCACGTCTGATGGGTGGAGACATCAGTCTAATCAGTCTGCCGGGCCAGGGCAGTTCCTTTACGGTAACCGTTTTGTGTGATCCTTGCGATGAGCTGGCACAGCTGCAACTGCAACAGCAGAGGCAGCCTGCTGAACAGCAGAAAAAAGCAACATCAGCCAGAATACTGCTGGTGGAAGATAATGTGGTAAACCAGCTGGTTGCCCGTACCATTCTTGAAAAACAGGGGCATAGTGTCTCACAGGCTGCCAATGGCCAGGAGGCACTGGCCATGCTGCGTCTGTTGCCGATTGACCTTGTCCTGATGGATTGTCAGATGCCGGAGATGGATGGTTTTGAGGCCACTATCCGGATCAGACAGGGGGAGGCAGGGGAGCAGAACCGCAGGCTGCCGATCATCGCCATGACCGCCCACGCCTTTGTGCAGGACAGAGAACGCTGCTTTAGTGTTGGTATGGATGATTACCTGACCAAGCCGGTGCAGCCGGCACGTCTGGCTGATACGATTGTAATGTGGCTGGAACGCCGCCAGCAAGCCGTGCCGCAGGCTGGTTCAGCGTCAGCCCCGGCGCCTGAAACTGAGACAACAGTGGAGATTGAAGAACCGGTTTTTACCGCTGAAGACCTGCTCCAACGGCTTGGAGGGGATCACGACCTGGCTAAAACCACGGTCACGATCTTCCTGGAGGAGGTGGACAGTGCAGTGGCAGAACTGCATGCCGCAGTGATGCGTGCTGATAATGCATCTGTCTGTATGCAGGCACATGGACTGAAAGGTGCTGCCCTGAACTGTGGTGCCCAGAAGACTGCGGCTGTTGCCCTGCGTCTTGAATACCTGGCAAAAGAAGGCTCTCTCGAAGGGGCTGAACAGCTGATGGATGAGCTGAAACGCGAAGTTCTGCGCTACCGGCAAGAACTTCAAAAACTGGCTTGGAACGGTTGAAATCGGGGCTGTTTCTGAGACGTATGACTGACGCATTATCTGTCATCTGCTAAAAAGTACACAAAACTGGGGTGATCACCCCATATACAAGGTGTTGCCGTCGTGTTAAGAGTTTTTTGTGCTGGTGACTCCTTCTCCAGGCCTTCCGGGTCTGCCCGGTGACAGGAAGCGTAACGTGATGACGCAATATAATACCGTGTGTTTTTTCTGTGGAGTAGCAGACCCTGGATGCCCGGCTGGAAGGGAAGTGATCTAATGGCTGCCGGTATACGTCACCTCCGCTTCATTGTCGTTTTACTGCTGCCATTACTGCTGCTTTCTTCTGCTGTCGGTCTTGCCGGAAACCGATCCGGTGGCAGCTCTCCGTTTACTGCAGAAGAACAAGCCTGGCTCGCCTCGCACGGTCCGATAGTCTTTGTCAGTCAATCCAGTTATCCCCCCTTTGAATTCCGGCAACAAGATGGTTCCCTGGATGGTATCAGCGTTGAACTTGCTCATTGGATGGCAACTGAAATGGGGCTGAAGACCCGTTTTGTCAGTATGAACTTCCAGGAGGCCCAGCAGGCGGTCCTGTCCGGTTCTGCCGATGTGATCACCAGTCTTTTCTATAGCGATAAGAGGGCTCTGACATTCAGCTTCAGTGATCCGATTATTGACGTCCCCGCCTCTATCTTTGTCAAGGCTGACCGTCCTGATATCACCAGCCTCAGAGATCTGAATGGCAAGCGGATTGCTATTCAGCGCGGTGACTATGCCAAGGAATTTCTGGAGGCGCAGGGCATTACCTTTGAACTGATTGCCACTGATAACTTTGCCCAGGCCACTGATGCCGTGATTGCCGGAGGTGCGGATGCCCTGATCGGGGACGAACAGATTGTCCTGTATCACCTGTATAGCCATAAGCTGACCGGTCAGGCCAAAAAGGTCGGCGATCCGCTCTATGTGGGCAAGAACTGTATGGCAACCAGAAAGGATTCTCCCTTGCTGGCTTCCATCATGGCTAAAAGCCTTGAGCATGCCCGCGAAGAGGGAGTGGTTGACAGTGTCAGCCGCAAATGGCTTGGCGTCAGACTGGAGCCGAAGCATGAAGGGCTGCAACGGGTGGTTCCATATATACTCTATATTTCACTTGTGGGGGCGATTGGTACCCTGTTGGTACTGGTCTGGGGATTCCAACTGCGCCGCAAGGTGGAGCAAAAAACGCAGGAACTAACCGACGGCAAACTTGAATTACGCACGTTGGTGGAACAGTTGAGCGAGACCAACAGCCAGCTTGAAGAGAAGGCCCGCGCTGTTGAAGAAGAGGCTGTCCGCCGCCGTCTGATCTTTGAGCAATCCCGTGATGGTATTGTCGTGCTTGATGCCACGGGCAAGGTCTTTGAAGCTAACCGACGTTTTGCTGAGATGCTGGGCTATACACCTGAAGAACTGCTGAAACGGTATGTCTGGGACTGGGATGCCTGTTTTAAGAAGGAAGAGCTGGAGGCGATGATTGCGCGGCTTGACCATAGTGGTGGCCTCTTTGAAACCCGTCATCGCCGCAAGGACGGCTCAATCTATGATGTGGATATTTCGTCAAGTGTCTGCTACTGGGCAGGTCAAAAGCTGATTTACTGCTCTTGCCGCGATATTACGGATCGGAAATTCCATGAGCAGGAACTGCAAAAGGCACGACAGGCTGCAGATGCAGCCAATCAGGCCAAGAGTGAATTTCTTGCCAATATGAGCCATGAGATCCGCACACCCATGAACGGCGTGCTGGGGATGGCAGAGCTGTTGAGCTATACTGAATTGACCTCCCAGCAGGAAGAGTACCTGTCCTATATTAAAAGCTCCGGCGACAGCTTGCTGGCCCTGATCAATGATGTGCTGGATCTCTCTAAAATTGAGGCTGGCAAGGTAGAGCTGGAGGATGTCGATTTTTCCCTGCGCCGCGCTATCAATGACATTCTGAATACTCAGACCTCATTGATTCATAAGAAACAGTTGCAGTTGCAGCGTGAGTTTCCTGAGGGCTTCCCGGAAATCATTCGGGGGGACCAGTTGCGTTTCAAGCAGATTTTGCTGAACCTGCTGGGAAATGCTATCAAATTTACCGAGCACGGCAGCATTGGCGTTACTGTGCAACTGCTGGAACAGCAGCAGCCAAAGCTGCTGGTTAGAATCAGCGTTCACGATACCGGTATCGGCATGACTGATGAGGAACAGCAAAAGGTTTTTGCTCCTTTCTCCCAGGCAGACTGTTCAACAACCAGACGGTTTGGCGGCACCGGCTTGGGGCTTACTATCTGTCGGCAACTGGCTGAGCTGATGGGGGGCGCTATTTCGGTGGAG
>Ga0209016_1002475_pt1 | contig 12266 bp, 13 predicted proteins | sample EPASupsiteSAE305_FD_187265 | JGI IMG/M metagenome (GOLD analysis project Ga0209016, IMG submission 187265) | Bioremediated contaminated groundwater microbial communities from EPA Superfund site, New Mexico - SAE3-05 (SPAdes) (version 2) | ecosystem: Environmental > Aquatic > Deep subsurface >...
AGGCCGCCTGGCAGTGCGATGTGGCCAAGGCCAAGGCCCTCCACTACGAACTGTTTTCCCTCATGGGGGCCATGTTCTGCTACCCGAGCCCGGCGCCGGCGAAGAAGGGGTTGGAAATGATGGGCAGGATCGCCTCAAGCGAAGTCCGACTGCCCATGACCCAAATGGATGCGGCCAGTCTGGAACGGCTGCGAACAGACATGGCCGCACTCGGCCTGCTATGATCGGTGGCAAGGAGGGAGCGATGACCAGGGTGATTGTTGCCGGAGCTGCCGGCCGCATGGGGCAGCGTATTATTCACATGGTCCAGGCCCATCCGGGGCTGGAATTGAGCGGGGCCTTTGAAACAGAGGGCAATCCGGCCCTCGGCAAGGATGCCGGTGCGATCAGTGGGCTGGGTGCCACCGGCATACCGATTACCGCTGGCCTGGAATCGGTGATCGAACAAGGTGACGTCATCATTGATTTTACCTTTCATGCGGCCACGGTGCGCTTTGCCCATCTGGCAGCCAGCCACGGCAAGGCCATGATCATCGGTACCACCGGCCTCAGCGCCGAGGAACTGGCGACCCTGAAAGGACTAGCCGAAGCGCATTTCCCCTGCGTGCAGTCACCGAACATGGCGGTCGGGGTCAACGTCCTCTTCAAACTGGTGGCCAAGGCGGCAACCATCCTCGGCGATGCCTATGATGTCGAAATCGTCGAGGCCCATCATCGGATGAAAAAAGATGCGCCTTCGGGAACAGCCCTGAAGCTCGGACAGATGGCAGCGCAGGCCCTGGGCCGGGATCTGGCCGAGGTTGGCGTCATGGAGCGCAACGGCATTATCGGTGAGCGGACCGACCGGGAAATCGGCATCCAGACCATCCGCGGCGGTGATATCGTCGGCGAGCACACGGTCTATTTTGCCGGGGCAGGCGAACGGCTGGAGATCACCCATCGGGCGACCAACCGAGATAATTTTGCCCGAGGGGCGGCGCTGGCGGCTGCCTGGGTGTCCGGCAAGCCCAATGGCCTGTACACCATGTTCGATGTCCTCGAACTCAATACCTTTTAAGAAGCTTTCGCCGCCATCTACTTTTGCTGTGATTATCCCAGTCGAAGATGCCCAAGGAGCTGATTTCGAGGTCGCCATCGGGCTGGGGTCCAATCTCGGGTCACCCCTTGCCATTCTCCGGGCGGCTTGGCTGGATCTCCAAGGCCACCCCGCCATCGTTCCCTTGGCCCTTTCCTCTCCCTATCGCAGCCGGCCTGTCGATATGGAGAGCGCCAACTGGTTCGTCAATGCGGCGGCCCTGGTGCGGACACGGCTCACGCCGCACGTCCTTCTCCATCTGTTGCACACGATAGAGGCACGGCACGGCCGGGTACGCAACCCGGATGCTCACGGTTACCAGGACCGGACCCTTGATCTCGATCTCCTCTTCTACGGTGACCTCGTCCTCCACGCCGACCATCTGATCATCCCGCATCCTCGCGTCGAACAACGACTTTTTGTCCTCGCGCCTCTGGTGGAAATCGCCGGTGGCCGCACCCATCCCCTTGTCGGCAAGACGATCGGCACCCTTCTTGCCGACCTCAAAAAAGATTTTGCGAATCAGATGGTTGAGCGAATTTCCTGGGAGGGGGGCCTTTCATCTTTTGCCCCGGAAGGATAACAAAAAAGGCGTCTGTCTGGACAAATCAATTAGACATTTGTTTTGCCCTGGATATAATGAACCCATGCCGACTAGGGAAAAGAACTCGCGAACCAGGATGTTTTTTAATCACGCATGACTCCGTTGCGTCTGTTGATCCTGATCCTTCTTTTTTACGTCGGCTGGCGTATGGTTCGAGGATGGTTTGGCAAAAAGCGGCGCGAAACCAGCGTGAACAAGGATTCCGACCCACAGGACGTGCTGGTCGAGGATCCTGTCTGTCATGTTTTGGTCCCGAAACACCAAGCCCTGCGGGTGCGCAGGGAGGGGGAGACCTATTATTTTTGCAGTGAACAGTGCTGTGATCAATTTGCCGGGAAACCGGAGCAAGGAGAGTTATGAAATTTTTTATCGACACCGCCAACGTTGAAGAGATCAAAAAAGGCTTGGCGCTCGGCATGGTTGACGGCGTTACCACTAATCCCTCGCTGGTCGCCAAGGAGCCGCGCCCCTTTGTTGAGATCCTGCGGGACATTTGCACCCTGGTCGAAGGACCGGTCAGCGCCGAGGTTATCAGCCTTGAGGCGGACGGCATGGTCGCTGAGGCTCGCGAACTGGCAAAAATCGCCAATAATATCGTCGTCAAAATTCCGATGATCGAGGAAGGGTTAAAAGCGGTGAAGCAGTTGACCGCTGAGGGGATCAAGACCAACGTGACCCTGATTTTTTCTGCCTCCCAGGCGCTGCTGGCGGCAAAGGCCGGAGCAACCTATGTCAGCCCTTTTGTCGGTCGCCTCGATGACATTTCGGTAAACGGTCTCGATCTGATTGCCGATATAATGACAATACTTCGCAACTATGGATTCGCTACCGAGGTCATCGTTGCCTCGGTCCGAAACCCGATGCACGTGGTCGAGTCAGCCTTGCTCGGGGCGGATATTGCTACTATTCCCTATAAAGTAATTGCCCAATTGGCCAAACACCCGCTGACCGACATCGGTATGCAGCAATTCCTCGCCGATTGGGAAAAACGTCAAAAATAAATCAAGGCACTCAATGGGTCCCCACCTCCTTCTGACAGGACTTCTCCTTGTGATGATTTCACTGCCGGTTTCGGCAGGTGCGGCAATGTACGCCTATGTTGATGCCCGGGGCATTTGTCATTACACCAATGTCCCGGGTGATGGGCGCTATAAACTGAGCGAACGAGCACCGCGGCGGCTGGATTCGCCTGAAGATCAATTAATCAAGACCATCACCCGCCGTTCGAGCAGCGGCCTTTCCCGGATAGGGTTACCAAACAGCAGCGATTACCGGGGCGGATATTATGCGTTTCGGACCGCGCCTCAAACCTTGAACCGCTATATTCAGTTGGCCGCTATGAACCATCAGGTCGACCCGCTCCTGATCAAGGCAGTCATTAAGGCGGAATCCAACTTTGATCCCAACGCTATTTCTCCCAAAGGTGCCCAGGGGCTGATGCAATTGATGCCGGGAACCGCTAAGGATCTGGCGGTCAATGATCCTTTTGACCCTCTTCAGAACATTAACGGCGGCACGAAGTATCTCAGATATCTCCTTGACAACTTTAAAGGAAATGTGGAACTAAGTCTGGCGGCATACAATGCTGGGCCGGGAAATGTAGCGCCGTACGGAGTTATTCCCAGTATCCCCGAGACCCAGAACTATGTTAGCAAAGTCATGGAGACGTATCGCTCTTACCGTAGCGGCAGACCTCCTCTTCCCTCGAACATTAATGTCCGTCAAATGGTAACCGTCAATTGAACCGTAGTTCCAAAGTTTTCAATCTGCCCAACCTCATTACAGGCAGCCGGTTTATCCTATCCGGCTGCCTGATGTTGCTTTTACTCCAAGAGCAAACCGTCCGAATGAGCTTGATCGCCTGGCTGGTTTTTTCGATTGCCGCCGGTTCTGACTGGATAGATGGCTATTTCGCCCGTAAATACAAGGCGGTGACCGTCTTGGGACAATTGATGGACCCTTTGGCTGATAAAGTGCTGGTAACCACGGCGCTGGTCATGCTCATCCCTACCGGTAAGATGCCCGCTTGGGTGGCACTGATCATCCTTTGCCGTGAGATTGTGGTCACCGGTTTGCGCGGAGTTGCATCTTCCTCCGGCGTTGTTGTGGCTGCCAGCAGCCTAGGTAAATGGAAATCAACTATCCAGTATATCGGCCTAGGTACTTTGATCTTCCCTCTTGGCGTTCTGCCGATTCCTCATTTGTACCAAATGGGGTTGGCGGTAGTCTACCTAGCCTTAGTGCTCACCGTCTGGTCAGGCATCGAATATTTTTACAAGCTCCGACGAATTTTTCTTGAGGACGAACGATAGGTTTGTTGTCGCAGCCAACGAGAGAATGCCATCATGGTTGATGGAATCATGAAAGGCTGACCAAAATTAGCACTGTGAACAGCAGGTTAGGGTTAAAGGGAGGCGTTGCTGTTGTTATGTAGTAAAATTAACAAGATACCGTTTGGGTGTAATTACTGCTAGACCTAACCCATGGATAGAGCAGGGAAAAAGGTGAAAAAAAAAGGTTCTCAACTTGACAAAGGAAACTTTTTATGTGCTTAATTATAAATAGAAAGAAAAAATACGTCAAATCCTGCTGGTAGACTTAAGTGGTGCCTCTGGAGCGTTGGAAGGGACCTGAAAACGGATACTGTAAGAAGCGCTCGATTAAAGTTTTTTGAAATGAAGAGGCAATTTTGGTCGTTGGTTGCTGAACATGAAATGGATCAGTCGAATAAGGCGTAGTTTGGAATTTTGGACATGTGAGACAAAAAAATTTGTGGACACATTCTTAATGTTCGGCGATTAGCTCGCTTTTTTGTAAAAATGCACTTTGCGACTGCCATTCTGTTTGATTCAACGAGTAAGTTGTAACGTTTTTTGCTCGAATTCGTCTCTTTTTTGATACGACCAGGGGTGAATATTGAAATTGAACAGATCATTTTTGTGTTAACATATATATTCAGTGATCGTATCCTTTTATACTATTGGATATTGTTTGCAACATTTTGACGTAACTTTATAAAATGAAAAAAAAAGAAAATTTATTGATAGGTGTTGATATAGGATCCCACGCAATAAAGGTGTGCCAATTGCAACGAATTGGGAAAATGTATAAGTTAATAGCTGTTGGGTCGGCACTGCTGCCTTCAGGGGCAGTTGAAGATGGGGTGTTGCAAGAGCCATTGGAGGTTGGGAAGGTGCTATCATCTCTTCTAAAAAATCTTAAAATAAAGAATAAAAAAATAGGGATTTCTATATCTGGATATTCTGTTATTGTAAAGAAAATAAATCTAGAAAAAATGGAGGATGATGCTTTATCAAGCTATATTAATGCCGAAGCTGAGCAATATATTCCATTTGATATTGATGACGTCTATATAGATTTCCAGAAACTTCCATCAAAAAAAGAAGGTTCTGACAGGTGCGATATAATGCTGGTCGCTGCAAAGAAAGAAGTTGTTAATGATTATCTAGATATGCTAGGTGAGCTGAAATTAACAACATCGCTTGTTGATGTCGATGGTTTTGCCCTGGAAAATATTTGGGAAACGGCATCGGAACAGCGGGAAAATGTAGCCTTGGTTGATATAGGCGCATCTAAGATGAATATCAACATCCTTTCAGAAGGTATATCTGTGCTGGCACGTGATGTTGTTGTTGGAAGCGAGCAATTGACTGATCAGTTGGCAAATACTCTTGGGATTGATTACTTGGAAGCAGAGAAGATAAAGTTGGGAATAGTATCGCTGGAAGAATATAAAGAAAAAATAAAAAATATATTTAATCAAACCTGCACTCAGTGGGTATTGGAAATAAAAAAAGCTATTGATCTATATCTCGCTAATAATCCGGAAAAGCCATTGAAGGCAATTGTATTAAGTGGTGGTGGTTCAAAAATTAACGGATTACAAGACTATCTTTCGCGCGAAACCGGCTTAAATGTGATAGCCTTTAATCCATTTGCAACAATGATTTGCGATGATAAAAAATTTGATCAGCATTATCTTGATACAATTGGTCCTGAAATGGCTATTGCCGCCGGGCTCGCAATCCGAACTGCTGTAATATAACACTATGATACACATAAATCTTCTCCCTGTTCGAGATATAAAGCGCCGAAAAAAAGCGAAAAATCAAATTTTTGTAAGCGTTGGGATTATTGCTTTTATTCTGGTAAGTCTTCTGGTGACTGAGTTGGTTCAGCTAAATGCGATAAGTAAATTGAAGGAAGAAGATCAGCGATTGATTGCAGAAAAGCAGCAATATACGAAGATTCTTGCTGAAATTAAAAAAATGGAAGAAGAAAAGAAAATACTTCTTACAAGAATTGATGTCATTAACCAGTTAAAACAATCATCATCACTTACTGTTCACGTGCTTGATGAAATAGCAAATTTGACTCCTTCCAACCGGATGTGGTTAAAGAGTTTGTCTCAAGCAGGAAATCAATTGAATCTCACTGGAATGGCTCTTGATGAACAAACAGTCGCAAAATACATGGAAGATTTGGAAAATTCACAATATATACAGGGTGTTGGTTTGACGAAAGCGGCTATGGAGATTTATGCCGAACGGAATTTGAAAACATTTACCATTTCAAGCCAAGTGGCCATGCCTGGAAACAAATAGAATTAATTTATTAGCGCAAGGTTTAATTCATGACCTACAGTTCAAAAAAATCAAAATTTGATCTTTTCATCGATGAGAAGTATATGTCTATCAGCAATAAAAACAAATTGCTGGGCATTTTGTCGATCTTGTTACTTTTTATTGTTTTATTTTATTTTCTTTTTTTTCAATCGAATCAAGAGCAGATAGCAAAGTTAACAGTACAAGTCAATGCAACTAATGAAGAACTAAAAAAGGTGAGAAAAGCAGCTAGAGATTTACCAGTATATCAGAAAGAGCTTGAAGAGGTCAGGAACAAATTTGAGGCAACGTCTGTTTTGCTGCCAAAAAGTCAAGAAATTCCGAATTTATTGAGAAATATTTCGGATCTTGGCAGAAATGCTGGACTGGATTTTCTTTCATTTACTCCTGGACAAGAAATTCCGAGAGATTTTTATGCTGAAATCCCTGTAGATATAAAAATTAAAGGACCGTACCATAATTTGGGATTATTTCTAGATAAAGTTAGTAAACTTGAGCGTATCGTAACAGTTAACAATATAAAAACTGATAAAGTTGATCAGGAAAAGAATGAGATTTTGTTGGATTCTAGTTGTAGATTGTTAACTTATAGATTTACAAACGTTAAACTTGAGCAACATAAAAAATGATATTTCTAGCGGTGTTGCAATGAGCATAGCGAGATTTATTTATAGTATAATTGTAGCATTTATTTTTTTTATAAGTTCTATTGCATTTTCGCAAAATAAATTATCAGATTCATCTTCTGGAATTAATAACCAGTTAAGTGGCGATAATTATTTTTACAATACCGAAGGTCGCTCGGATCCATTCAAGCCATTTGTAACTCAAAAATCTGCATCAAAGCCTGATCCCAATGAAATCGTAGATGAAAATGCGCAATTGACAGGGATGCAACTTTTTGAGCCAGGTCAGTTGACTTTAGTTGGTGTAATCTCTTCATCGAAAGAGCCGATTGCTCTCGTAGAAGATCAAACAAAGAAAGGTTATGTTCTTAGGTTGGGAAATCTTATAGGTAAACGTGGTGTGGTTTCGTCTATTGATAATCATCGGTTGATTATTACTGAAACCGCAAAAACAAGATCAGGTCAACAGCTTACAACCACAACCACAATGAGAATGAAAAAAGAGGGAGATGAATAATGTTTTTGATATTTTTCCCGACAATATCGAATAAGGATGTTGGAAAATTTTTGTGTATCACGCTACTTTTTCTTTTAATGCTACCCTCTCAACTTGTTGCAGCTTCTGAAGGAAATATTGAAATACTATCAGCAACTTCAAGCGAGACAGATCAAAAACTTGAGATTCGGATTAAATGCTCTGGAAAAATTATTTCAACAATTTATGAACTTCCCAATCCCGATCGAATTGTTGTAGATATTGCTGAAGCTAGCTTTTCTAAGGAGTTTAACAACCAAGTCAACTCAAGTATTGCCAAAATACAAACAAAAGCAATAACTGATGTTAAGCCTAACATATATCGTATTGAAATAATTTTGTCTGAGAAATTTGCTTATCAAGCGATAAAAGAAGATACTGAGATTCTGTTAAATATTAATAAAAAAGATAAGATATCTGCTGGTTCTCCTGCCGGCGCTTTAACAGAAGAGAAAGGAGTTCCATCTGATAAGCAATCTCAACAAATGAAGGCTGGTGATTTGGGAGGTAAGGATAAAATTGGTGGCTTGATTGGCTCTTCTAAAACAATTGATAATCAATTGCCTGATATTAATCCTCTTGATAATAAAATTTCTCCAAAAGCGAAAGAACAACAAATGCAGGATGCCTTTAATTTCTCCGGTTATAATAAGGAGAGAATAACCGTTGAATTTCAAAAAATGGATCTGCATAACGTTTTTAATTTTCTCCGTCAGGTTAGTGGCGTGAACATAGTCGTTGACGAATCCGTTCAAGGTTCACTTACTCTTGTGCTCGATGATGTTCCATGGGATTTTGCCCTTGACATCATTCTCAATCTTAAGGATTTAGAAAAAGAAGAACGCTTTAACACCCTGGTTATTTATCCAAAGAAAAAAGAATTCAAATGGCCTGAAAAAGGTCAAAATAATCTCAGCTTTCAGGCTGATAGCAAAGTTGTTGAACAGGAAGCTCTTGTAATTAAGCAGCAAGAAAAGCAATCCATTGAGCCAACTGAAGCAAAACAAGAAATTGCTCTTGGTCGAGAAGCGGAGAAACAAGATAATTTTGAGATCGCCCTAAGTCACTATGAAAAAGCTTTGGAAAAATGGCCAAGCAATAGCAAATTGGCAAATAAAATCGCCTCTATTTATTTGGTTCAACTTCGTCAAAACGCAAAATCACTTTATTATTCGAAGATAGCTTTAGGAAAGGATCCGAATAACACTGCTGCGTTACTTAATGCCGCTATTGCCTCAGCTAACATGCAAGATAAACAAAAAGCGGTATTTTATTTTAATCAGTGCACTCAAGTCAAAAAGCCTGCTAAAGAAGCTTTGATTAGCTATGCTTCTTTTTCTGAAGAGCAACATGAATATGCTGGCGCTCTCAAGATACTCGACAAGCATAATTCTCTCTACGGAGAAGATTTGGATACGATGGTTGCCGGTGCGCGTATTTACGATAAGCTGGGACAGCGACAACAGGCAACTGAAAGATACAGAAAGATCATGCTGTCAGGATATAATGTGCCCCCGGATTTAGATAAATATATTAAAGGACGCGTTGCTCTTAACTAGTCGATATGACATATTATTTGAGACCGTAGGCGAGGATATTTTTATGATAAAGTTTAGGAACAGTTTGTTTTTTTTATGTTCATCCTTTTTGCTTCTTGTCATTGTAAGTTGTGGAGCTAAAAAACAAGATCATGAAAAGGATAAAAATGGTGGCACATCTAACCCTAATGCTGCAGTAACTGAAAATAAATCTCAAGCTCAGCCTGCCCAACTTCCTGTTCGGTTTCAAACTCCAGGGTATGCCACTGAAAAAGAGAATGAAGATGATCGCATGGGAGAGGTCTCAAGTGACTACCAAATCAAGGTTGGGGCAACTATCCGGTCAACCGGTGGACCTCAACCTTTATGGGATGTTATGAAACGACTAGCTAACTTGAAGGGAATGACCGTCAGTTGGGCTAGTGATGTTGATCAAACTATCCCAGTTGATGTCGATATCTCTGCAAATGATTATTTTTATGAGGCTATTGCGAATTTACTTAGGCAAGCTGATTATTTTCATGAGGTTAACGGTAAAAATATTATTGTTCGCAACAAAACGACCAAAGTGTTCAAAATTGGCGTTCCCTTTATGCAAGGTGGATATACCTCAACGGTTGGCGGTAATTTTTTGTCCAACAAAGATGCCGCTTCTGGAACAGAAGGATCCGTCAAAATTTCTAGTGCGGATAACAAATTTAATGTGTGGGAAAATATTGAATCAAATTTGAAAATTATTTTGCAAACAGCAGCAGCTGAGCGGAAAGATATTGCGTCAACTTCAACATCAAGCGACCAAAAACAGGGCGGCAGCGATAAAAAAGGGTCGGATAAAGATAAAGCAGAAATTAATGAAAGCGGTGGGGCTTCATCTCCTGTTCATCAGGCGGCGAAATATACTGCCAAAGACGAAGCTTCCTTTGTTATAGATAAGAGTGTTGGATTGATCACTGTCACAGCTAAGCCTATTTTATTAAAAACTGTCGAAAAATACATTGACAACCTTAAAAAGAATCTTTTTCAACAAGTTAATATCGAAGCGAAAATTATAGAAGTTTTTTTACAGGATAACTCAAAGTTGGGTATTGATTGGGGGTCAGTTCTCAAGGATAGTCCACTTTCTGGAACTATATCTTTTGGTAATGCTGGACAGGTATATCCCCATGTTGGTGGAAACTCTACTTATGCCAACACTTTTGTTAGTAGAGTTTTTATAAATTCATTTGATTTTTCTGTCATGCTAAATGCATTAAATGAGCAAGGCGATACACACGTGCTTGCAAACCCTAAAATTACTGTTCTTAATGGACAGCCTGCTATTATCAGTGTGGGCAAGGATGTTGCGTATGTAAAATCTATTAAGAGAGACGAAAATGATAGTGGCACTACTACCAGGATTACATACACAGCAGAAGTTGGGAATGTGGTTCAAGGGATTGCCTTGGGGGTAATGGCATCAGTTATTGACAACAATAAAGTGATATTGCATTTAACTCCCATTACTACAGATATCGAAAATCTTGCTGCTGATGGAAGTGTCATTATGACTTCGATCGGTGATGGGGCTATTGAATTAGGACTTCCCCAGGTTAAAGTTCGTGAAATGTCTACCATGGTAGAAGTTTCTAATGGAGAAATGCTTGTAATTGGCGGCTTGATTGACAGCATTGAAGGGAAAACAGAGAATTTTGCTCCAGGGCTTGGAAGTATACCTGGAATTAAGTATTTGTTCGGAGTTGAAGAAAAAAAGATTCAGAAGCGAGAACTTGTTATTTTGCTTACTCCTAAAATTATTTAATCAGATAACTTTTCCTATCCATTAGAACAAACAGGAGAAATAGTATGAAATACAGCCGCCAATTGCTCATCGGCTTATTAACGCTTTTTCTTGGTGGTTGCGGTACAACCGTTCACGAATCACTGAAAGTACAACCTGCGGTCAAGAATCCTGTTGGATCGGATAAAACGGTTGTCATTCTTCCCTTTGCCGACTATTCCCATGCCGATAACTTGGAAACTGCCTATCGCCGCAATCTTTTTGTCAGTGAGAATGTTACCGATCAGTTTGGAAAATATGGTTTCCATCTTCCTGTGCAAGAAGACGTTTTCCTTTATCTCGCCGATCACAAAATCATTAATGTTGTGACCTACGACAGGAAAAAAACCGATAGCCTGGAATACGAGATGGATAAGGAATGGTCCAGCGCGATGAAGGAGACGTTGCAGCGTTATATCGATCTCGCCCAAACAACGGGCAGCAGGAGCAATGAGAGTGACAGTCCTGGAACGCATGGGCTGACTCAACAGGAAATTGTCAAAATCGGCAGACATTTTTCTGCGGATTACATTGTGCGGGGCAGAATTATTCAATACAAGGATAGGCAGGATCCTTCATGGAATCCGGCGAAGAAAGGGCTTATTACCTTTGTATCCGGTGTGACCAATAAGATTGCTTTTGGTCAGGCCGAATCAGACAAATATGACGAGTTGAACAATACTGTTGCTGGCGCAGCAGATGCCGCTTTCATTTCCGGAATCACGGATGGCGACTTAAACCATGCCATTGCTTGGGGTGCTGCTGGTGCTGTTCTCGGTAATTTAGCCTATCATTCAGGAAAAATACCTCAGGCTGTCGTTCAGTTACGTATTTGGGTGCAAGACGCCTATACGGGCAATGTTGTGTGGACCAACCGGGTGGATGTGAAAGTGTCACCGGAGTCGGTCTTGGCTGATTACCAATATGATGCTCTTTTTGAGAAAGCCACTGAAAAGGCGATTGCCACGCTGGTTGACGACTTCGCGCAAGTTGTTTACAACGTGCCGCCGCCAGCGCCGCCGACGAAGACGCGCCGATAATTGTAATTCCGCACGCATTAACAATGGGCAAGGCCGCGTATGCAGCCTTGCCCATTGTTTTTGGCAGGGAAAGGGAACACGCGATTGTGCCCTGCACAGCAAGAAAACGACTAGCAGGCTGTTGAAAAAGTAGAAATCATGAGACAAGGGTTCTTTGTTTGCCCTTCGATTACTCTTTGACAGTGAACACTTGGCCGTTTTTCATCATGGCGCGTTGCCATTTTTTATTTTCGGCGCATTAAGCTATTCTGATGAGGATTTCTCTCTTATCCAGAGACAACTACTCCTAGATTGCGCATTCGGACCATGTTGTAGGCGGCAGCCGAGAGCGTGAACAGCCAGTCAATCTTCTCCTCACCCTTGTATCTGGCTTTGCGCAACCAGGC
>Ga0209016_1002477_pt1 | contig 12265 bp, 7 predicted proteins | sample EPASupsiteSAE305_FD_187265 | JGI IMG/M metagenome (GOLD analysis project Ga0209016, IMG submission 187265) | Bioremediated contaminated groundwater microbial communities from EPA Superfund site, New Mexico - SAE3-05 (SPAdes) (version 2) | ecosystem: Environmental > Aquatic > Deep subsurface >...
GGGTGCGAGCCGATCAGACTCCGGTGGACGCCACTCCAGCAACAGAATGGTTGCGTTTTGATCAGTTAACCGATTATGGAGCTTTGAGTTATGATCAAATAAGGCCTGCTGATTCTTCTTACTCAACAAACTACAGAGGCATTCAATCGCAATATAGCGGCGGTTCAAGCGTAAGAGGGATAACCCGCGGCGGAAATTTTAATTTATGGTCATATCAGAGCGTATTCAATTTCATGGCCAGATCCGCCTATGACAGCGCCTCGGAAAACACGGAGGGTTTCCGCTGCGTTTACGCTCCGAGCAAGTCAAAATACGTAGCGGGGAACGATCTGGATATTTCCGGAGGAGCGATAAACATAGAATCACAGCTGAATTATGTCTCGTCCATTTACCGCAGTGAAGACAGTATTACTTTGGAAACCAATACATCGGGAAATATCATCCTTGTTCCTGCCGGCAACGTCGGCATCGGGACAACAACGCCGGCGGCGACTCTGGATATAAACGGCTATATGCGTCTAATGACTAACTCCAGCGAACCAGCCGCCTGCTCGGCGGACAATGACGGGGCTATAGCATTAACCAGCAGTTATCTGGGTTGCGTCTGCAATGGTACGGGTTGGATCAGCATCGCTAGCTCCACCGAGGCCTGCGTCTGGTAACCGCGTTCGCTCGCATGCTCAGTTTGATTTTTTATTCGGTAAAACTATGAAAAAAATAGCGATCTCAATAATATTTTTACTTCTGCTGTCTCTCCCCGTTCTCGCCTCCACGACCGATTTCATCGCTGACGGCGATATTACCGTGGATAGCGTAACGTTCGGCTCGGGGACGGCTGATATGCTGATTCTAAACGGCTCTTCAGCCGAAAGCTGGAGTTATTCGTCCGGCGCGCTTACTATAACCAACCCGGATGCCACTGCCGGATTTAAGATTGGTTCGGCTGATTCAACGGTGAAATCGGTTAAGATAAAGAATTCCGCTGATACCACCGTGGCCTGCGGGGAAAACGCGACTCCGGGAACGAGCTACGCTAACCTGCCAATCGTCGCCGATACCTATACCATAGAACCCTCGGACACGATTGACTGCGAATCGCTTTGCGCTGTCCTTTCCGCCGCCGCCACCTACAACACTTTCCCGACCTGCGGAGCGGCGACCTGCAATTCCGGCTATTCGCTCTCCGGATCGGGCGCGAACGCGTCATGCGCCGTCAGTGGAGGAGGGATAAGTCCGAGCTTACTGCAACAGATAAGCGAATCAGCCAGAAACAATAAATCGGAAAATTCGGCTACTGAAGAAAAAACTGATACTGGAATATCCGAAAACAGCGACAGCTCCGAAACCGCGGCTAATACTAACGAGGGAAGCGATGACAGCGGGAATAATAGCAATGGTGAAACTCCGAAAACTCCGGCTCTGGAAAACATTCTCAGCGAGGCCAAGGCCATCGCGTCAAAGGCCAAAAACGCGCTAACCAATTTCATTACAGCCGGAACCGAAACAACAAAGATATTAGGCTCGGGCGAACGCTCCGGAGTAATTAACTCTTTTAAATCGGCCTTTGGCCGCAATCCGGAAACTGAAACTGACTGGCAGGACATCGTTAAAATCGCCAACGGAAGATGGCCGGGACAAAAAAACGAAAAAACCGAGATTAACGCCAAGGCGGCGTTTAGAAAAATCTACCTGAGAGAACCGGATAAAAACAATACTCATGACAACAACGCCATTGCTGTTATTTCCTACGGCCTTCGGCCGACCAATAGAAATATGGATTCGGAAAAACAGGCTATTAAGACTTTTAAATTTATCTACGGCTACGCGCCTGTCTCAGTCACTGCTTGGGACATCGTGAGAGCTATAGCTTATAGCGGGACGAAGAGGTAGAGACTAAGGCACGATTTTGGCTAAAATAAAGGAAAAACCAAATAAAAGGCTCAACGAAGATTGTCGTTGAGCCTTAATGATATCGTTAATATTAAAAAAGCGATTTACTTTGATAGTCTATTTTACCCCGTACTTAAACACGTAATCCTGTCCGTTGCAAAAGGCCTTAAAAGAATCAGCCGAGAGTTTAGCCTCGTCTAAAACTTTGGGAAATTCAAACCAGTATTTGTTTAAGACAAAATAGCCGGTTTTAACGTCCGCCAGGTTCATGGCCTTATTTATCCTTACCGCCGTCGGCTTATCGTAAACCATGGCTAAATAATACTGGTAAAGCGCGCCGCCGGTCGGAATCGGGTAATTAAAAATTTCTTCGCCGGTTTTCGTTTTTACGTAATTCGTAAAGCCGAATTCGTAAAGAGCCCCAGCCGAAACCTGCTGGTTGGCAAGGACGATATATTTTTCTCCGGCCGCGTCCGCGTTAATCCACTTTATCGCTTCTAAATCACAGGCTCCGGTTGAATAGCCCCGGGAATTAAAATAAGCGTCGTAGCGCGGGTAAGAAATATAGAGAGAGGCGGTGATTAAAATTGCGAAAAAAATCAGATTGGAATAAAGCGCAAGTCCCGCGGAAGCGGCGATTTTTTTTACATACCAGCCAAATATCAGAAAAATGAACGGGAGGAGAAACATGAAAGAAAGAAATAAAATCCGATCCGAATAAGCCGAGCGCTCGTAATTTATAAGAAAGCCGAAAGAAAGGGCTTCGGTAAGAAGATAGGAAAAAAAGAGCGAGATTGCCATGAAGAAATATGGCTGGTATTTTTTAAATTGTTTTTGGTAAATCGCGACACCGATCCCGGCTAACGCGATAAGAAGAAAAATTTTTGCACCGTTTTGGGCGACGAGCTCGGCGAAATTAAGAAAAATATTCTCGCGGTTGGGAAAGCTTAAAAAAAGATTAGCCGCGATTGGGCTAAAAATTCCCGAAAGACCGGCAAGCGGGATCTCGCGCGGCGCGGCGGTCTGCTTTTCAAAAACATAAAAAGCGGCCGGGAGCGACAAAGCGGACGAGGAGTAAATTGATAGGTAAATATACTTTCTAAACGGCGGCATTAAAATTTTTAACTTTTGGCCGTCTTCCGCGAGATAGGCGTGGAGCAGGCCGGCTAGAGAAAAAAATATGAGCGGCAGACCAGCTAAAGGATGGATTGTAAAGGCGGCCAGCGATAAAAGAAGGAGAAGGAAAAAATCCGTCGGTTTTTTCGCCTGAAGCCCGAGAAGAATGACGATGAGGGCGATAAGGAAAGCGAGATTCTGCGGCGTGGTCTGGATTAAAAAAGAAAAAGGAAAGATTAGAATCAGAGCCGCGGAAAAAATCGGATTTTCATGGCCTTCAGAGCGGAAAGTTTTTACGGCTAGGGCGGGTAAAACAAGGGCGGCGAGCGCCGGAACCAGGAAAGTATTTATCCAGCTAAGCGGAATAAAAAATAGTTTATGGAGAATTATAGCCAGTCCATAATAGCCGGAATAGTAGATAGTTTTCGGCGCGATAAAGCCAGCCGCGCCAATCACTTTCAGGGCGGCGGAGTGAATAAAAGGATCAAACCCGTAGCCGATTTTATAAATAATGATCGCGATGGAAAAAGAGAGAAAAAAATGAAGACTTAAGAATGCTTTTATTAATAATGAATGGTGAATAATGAATGGTGAATTTTTAGAATTTAAAATTAAAAGCGCCAAAATTAAAGTAGCGATAAAATAGAAAATAAAAAAGTAATGCGGCGCAACCTGCCAGGGAGAAATTATGGCCTGATTCGTGCGGCTAATGGATAAAGAATAGAAAACCATTCCCAAAAAGATTAAATAGAGGCTGGCCGGTAAAATGGCTGTCAGCCGGCTTTTCAGGCTGATTTTTTTTTCAGCCGGTTCAGACGGAGCCGCGAGTTTTTCTTCCCCGAAAACAAAATAGGGCAGAAACTTCCAGCCAAAAGCAATAGTAATGGCGGCGCTAAGAAAGATTCCGATAGAATCAAGCCGGTAAAAATAATAAACTAGTCCGCTGGAGAGCGATAAAATTGAGACAATAGCCAGAACTCGGTTTAGCATAAAGATTGCTAAAATTAGTATAAAATGATAAAATAGTTTTGTCCGCGAGAGAGCGGACGGTATTGAAATTTATCAGTAAAGTTGGTGATTTTTAAGGGTTATGAAATATAAACTGGGAAGCGGAATAATACTTCTTGCTTTGGCCGTCGGTTTTTTTCTTTCCGCCGGCGCTTATATCTACCTCTCCCAGAAAGGGGGATTTTTAAAATGGGGGTCGCCGGACGAAACCGCAAATTATTTTTTTTCCGGCCTTTACGCCAGGGAAGGAGAGCTGTCGGTTTTTGAAAAATACAACCCCGGAGCCGGAGAAATCATCCATCCGCGGAGCTTCCGAAGCGACTCGGGCGAGCTGAAACCGGTTAGTTTTCTCGGCCTGCCTTTAGTTTACGGCATAATCGGCTCCTTTACAACCGATAAAATCATCGGCTATCTTACCCCGTTTTTCGCGGCAATCGGGATAGTTTATTATTGCTTTTTTTTAAAAATATTTTTTTCCCGCCGCGTTGCCCTGCTTTCAGCCTTTATTCTTTCGGTTTTTCCGGTATATTTTTATTACAGCGCCCGGAGCATGTTTCATAATGTTTTATTCACGGTTTTTTTAATTATCGGTTTGTATTACGCAATAATTTCCGTTGATAAAAACGCGAAAAAAATTGAAAATGACGAAAAGCGGGAAGAGGCAAAAATGTCCGAAGCGGATGATGAAGATAAGAAAAAAAACAATAAATCAACTTGGCCGCTGATTAAAGGATTGATTTTAGCTGGCCTGGGCGGGCTATTTATCGGCCTCGCGGCCGCAGTCAGGTCTTCGGAGCTATTATGGCTTGGTCCGGCGCTATTTATCGCCTGGGCATTAAATTTTTGGCGTTTCGGATTGGCGCGGCTGGTTGTTTTTATATCTTTTTTCGCCTTAGCCTTACTGCCGGTATTTTATTGGAATAGCATCCTTTACGGTTCGCCGACGAGCGGCGGTTACCCGGCCATGAATGAATCAATCGCTACTGTCGCCGGAGGCGGCAAGGATCTTATGAAATCCATTCCTGGACTGGCGAGCGGTGGGATGGGTCGGATTAAGGAGTTAGTAACAGGAATTGAAAAAGCTATTTTCAGCTTTGGAATCAATATTCCCCGGTCAATAAAAATTTTCCAGCTTTATTTCATGAAAATGTTTTACTGGATTTTTTGGCCGGCGTTCGCGGGCTTACTGCTTTTTATCCCGCGCTATAAAAAATTCAAAAAAAAGCATTTTGTTTATATTCTTACCTGGATTTTTTTCTCAGGCGTTTTGGTTTTATATTACGGAAGCTGGGAATTCTACGATAATCCGGACAAAAACGCCGCGACCATCGGCAATTCCTATACCCGCTACTGGCTGCCGGTTTATCTCGGTGCCATTCCGTTCGCTTCGTACCTGATTTTTAGAGTCATTGACCTTCCCGCGCTGTTAACGGGACTTTTGGGAAAAATTCGCTTATTTAAATCATTAATAGAAGATACCCGGCGGCTAGTAAAATTTTTCCAGGGTTTTCTCCTGGGAGTCGCGATTCTCGCGCTCTTTTGCGTGAGCGCAAATTTCACTTTGTTCGGCTCGGAAGAAGGGCTCGCCTTCTCTTATTACAGGGGAGCCGCCGTCCGGCTGGAATACGAAAAAGTCCTTGGGCTTACGGAAACTAACGCGGTAATTCTTACCCGCTACCATGACAAGATATTTTTTCCCGAAAGAAAAGTAATAGTCGGATTGTTTGACGATTCGCGGATGATCGCCGCCTACGCCCGCGTCGCTGAAAATCTTCCCCTGTATTACTATAACTTTACTTACCCGGAGTCCACTGTTAATTATCTAAATAGCGGTCCTTTGGGAAAAGTGAATTTAAAAATGGAAAAAGTAAAAATGATTAATGATGACTTTACTTTATATCGGTTTAAGCTTACAAATCAGAAGTAGTATTTTACATAATTAAGCGGCCGATATAAGTCTTTTTTTTACTGCGGGGCTCGTCGCCACAGGCTCCTCAGACAGTCCTCGTTTCAAAAAAGACTTATATCGGCCGCTTCCAGACAATACTATGCGAAGAATATTTTTAAAAATAAAAGAAAAGTTGGGAGCAGCTTTTTATTTAAAGCCGCAAAAATACGCGGTTAGTTACGCGGTGAAGCTGAAAAATTTGCTTAACGCGCCGAATGAAATAATACTTATTCTACCGACCCCGGAAAATTTAAGCGGGCAGGAAATATTAAGCGTTCCAGAATTGAATTTAAAGCCGGACATGGCCGGAAAGGAAAAAAAATACGGCAATAATTACGCGGTTTGGAAGCTCGCGATGAAGGCCGGAGAAGAAAAAGAGGTTAAGATTGATTTTTCGGTTAGAGTCCGGCCGTTGACGGCAGAGCCGAAAAAGAGATTTAGTATTAATGATTATGCCGGAGATGAAATTTATAAACTCTATACCCGGTCGAACAGCCTGATCCATCCGGAGAACGAAAAAATAAAAATCCTGGCTAAAAAAATAAGAGGGACACAGGATGATGTAAGAGAAATTTTGGCGGCCATAAACGCCTACGTTGTATCCAATCTGAAATACGGCGCTCCGATTGAGGGGCTTTATTCGGATATTGACGCGCTGGAAAAAGATGAAGTTGACTGCGGCGGTTTTGCTTCTTTGTACGCCTCGCTTGCCATCGCGTCGGGCATACCGTCGCGGATTGTCTCGGGTTTTTGGGCCGGTTATGAAAATAATACCATGCACGCCTGGGCAGAGTCGCTCATGCCTGACAAAACCTGGCTTCCCGCTGATCCGGCGACCGAACAGCTAAGAAATCTCGGCCGGACGAAAAAATTAGGCCGGCTGGGTGAAACCGGAAGCGACCGGATTATTTTATCCAAAGGCTGCGATTTGGAATTGTCTGCCGGCGATGATATGATAAAAACAGAGATTCTGCAAAACCCGATTGTTTCGGCGGAGAAAGGAAATGAGTCAATAAAGTTTTCATGGGAGTTTAAGGCTTAATAAATAATCTAAATGCCATACATTTTTACCGGCTTCTCGCCGAATTTAACCGGACGGGATACCTTGAAAGCTTTAGGCTGGCTTTTTTTGCCGTGGAGATGGAAGAAGCTGGCTAGCGGTAAAAACTCGGAAAAAGTTGAAAGAAAACTGGAGAATTATTTTAAGATGAAACACGCTTATACTTTTGACAGCGGACGATCAGCCTTGTATTTCGCTTTGAAAGCGCTGGAGATAAAAGAGGGAGATGAAGTTTTAGTCCAGGCTTATACCTGCGTGGTCGTCGCGAACGCCATACGGTGGACCGGAGCCATGCCGGTGTATATTGACGTAGGTGATGATTTTAATATGGATGTAAATGATTTAGAGAAAAAGATTACTCCCAAAGCGAAAGTTGTTATTATTCAGCACACTTACGGACTGCCGGCTGATTTGGATTTAATCATGGCAGTCGCGAAGAAACATGGTTTAAAGGTTGTTGAAGATTGCGCGCATTCATTCGGCGCGAAGCATAATGGCCGCTTGACCGGCGCTTTCGGCCATATCGGCATGCTTAGTTTTGGTAGTGACAAGATTTTGTCTTGCGTCCGGGGCGGCGCGCTTATTACTGATGATTTTGATTTGGGCGTAAAACTGAAAAAACTGCAAAATCAGCTAAAGCCGTTAAAAACAAAAGATATTGTCCGCCATCTTCTGCATTTTCCCGTATTTTATCTCGGTAAACCTTTATACGGCGTCTTTGTCGGCAAAGCGATTTTATGGCTGGCGAAAAAGATATATCTCGTGAACCGGATAATCACCCAAAATGAAAAAAAGGGGGAAAGGGATAGTCTTTTTAGCCGGACCATTCCGAACGCCCTGGCCGACATTTTACTCGGACAGTTAAAGGAAGTTGGCGCGGTTAATGAGCAACGTAAAAAAATCGCCGCTTTGTATGACTCGGAAATTTCGGCAAAGATTAAAAAGCCGCTCCTTAAAACCGCGAATAAGGGTGAATGCGTTTATCTGCGCTATCCGATTTTAATTGACCAGCCGAAAGAATTGATGAAGGACGCGAAAAGGCATAAAATAATTCTAGGGGACTGGTATGATTCGGTTATCGCGCCGCGGGATTTAAGTATGGATAAGACCGGATATACTCCCGGCGCCTGTCCGAATGCCGAAAAGCTGGCCGCTCGGATCGTTAATTTACCAACCGGGAGGAATGTGGGCGAAGATGACGCAAGGCGGGTGGTAAAAGTGGTTAATGAGTGGATTAATAGGAAGTTAGAAGTAAGAAGTAAGAAGTAAGAAGAAAAAATTTCTTACTTCTAACTTATCATTCATATTCATGGAAATAAAAGAAATCATTGACGAAAAATCCTGGCAAGATTTTGAGAAGGTTTGCGCGCCGCATACTTTTCTGCAAACCTGGGAATGGGGAGCCGCGCAGGAGCTTCTTGGCCATAAAATTTTTCGGCTGGGGATTTACGGCAACGGCAAAATTCAGGGAACCGCTTTTGCTTATAAAATCAGCGCCCGGCGGGGATCGTTTTTGTTTTGTCCGCACGGTCCATCAATTGACTGGAAATGTTCTGAATTTCCGCGAGATTCAAAAGAAGCAAAATACGAAAATTTTGATAATTTTCGGGCGCTGGCCGGTTATTTGTGCGAACTGGGAAAAAGCGAGAGAGTGGGATTTGTTCGGATTAGCTCGCTGGCTCCGGATAATGATGACATGAAAAAACTTTTTCGGGATTTCGGTTTTATTTCGGCACCGGTTCATATGATGCATCCGGAAAACGCCTGGATCCTTGATATTGACCGGCAGGAAGAAGAAATAATCGGCGCCATGAAAAAAAGAACCCGCTATTCCATCCGCAAAGCGGAAAAAGACGGCATAAGAATTACGACATCGGCCAATCCGGCCGACGTAAGGCTATTTTATGAAATGTATCTTGAAACCGCCAGACGGCAGAAATTCGTCCCGTTTTCGGAGAGCTACATCCGGCGCGAATTTGAAATATTCCGGAAAAATAATAAAGCCCTGATGTTTTTCGCTTATCATAATGACAGGCTTATTTCCGCGGCAGTAATAATTTTTTCCTCTAGAATGGCTTTTTACCATCATGGCGCTTCAATCCGGTCGGATAATTCCGGACTCACGGCCTCGGAATTACTGCAATGGAACGTAATCCTTGAAGCCCGGCGCCGGGGGCTAAAGAGTTATAATTTTTGGGGCATCGCGCCGGAGAATTGCCCGAAACATCCCTGGCACGGCTTGACAACTTTTAAAAAAGGTTTTGGAGGTTATCCGGAAAATTATCTGCACGCCCAAGACCTTGTAATTTCGCCGAAATATTGGTTAAATTATGTAGTGGAGACCGTGAGAAGATGGAGGCGGGGGTATTAGGATCGGCATGCGAGGCGCCAGAGAAGATGAATTATGAATAATGAATTATGAATTAAGCGATTTTTATTTTCTTGATTCATAATTTATAATTCTTAATTCTAATTACATGTTTGAACGAACAAAAGATCTAAAACTCTCGGTAATCAAGCAGATGGAATTAAAAGCGGCTAAAATTCCCGACGTGATATCGCTCGCCCAGGGCGTGCCGAGCTTTGACACCCCGCAGTTCATAAAAAGGCGGGTGGAAAAAGAATTGAAAAACCAGGTAATTTCAAAATATTCGCTCTCACCCGGGATGATGGAGCTGAGGGAGCTTTTTGAGGCGCACCTGGCTAAGGAGAACATGCATTACGATTGGGAAACGGAGATTCTCGTTACGGTCGGAGCGATTGAAGCGCTCACCGCGACTATCCTGGCGCTTACCATGCCCGGCGACGAAATTCTCGTGCCTGAACCGGCTTATACTTCCTACCGCGAAGTGATTACTCTCGCCGGATGCAATCCGGTTTACGCGCCTTTAAACGAGGAAAAAGACTGGGGGCTTGAGATGGCGGAAATTGAAAAAGCCATCACACCGAAAACCAAAGCCATAATTTATTCCAACCCCTCCAATCCGACCGGGACGATTTTTTCCAAATCTCAACTTTTAGAACTCGTGGAATTCGTAAAAAAACACGACATTTTTCTTATTACCGACGAGCTTTACAAAGATTTTGTTTTTGACCCTTCTTATCTTGAGAACGGCCGGCTCTTTTCGGTCGCCGAGATTCCGGAGATCCGGGAAAAGGTGATAAGGATTTTCAGCCTTTCAAAATTATTCGCCATGACCGGCTGGCGGGTTGGCTTCCTTCATAGCGACGCTAAAAACGTAAAAGAAATTTTAAAAGTCCATGACTGCCTTGTTACTTGCGCGCCGGTAATTTCCCAGGTGGCGGCTATGGGCGCGCTTGAGGGTTGCGAGGAGAATATTACTAATTTTAACGTTGAATTCCAGAAACGGCGGGATTTAATCTGCACCCGGCTGGACAAACTTTCAAAATATTTCAGCTACGCTAAGCCCCAGGGAGCTTATTATATTTTCCCGAAAATGAGGCCTGAAGCTTTTCCGAAAATGAAAAAGGCTATGAATTCAAAAGGCGCGGAAGTAATTGATTCATGGGAATTTTGCGTTGACCTTTTAGAGAAAGCCAAAGTCGGTTCGGTTCCGGGGTTTGCTTTCGGGCCTTCAGGCGAAGGGCATTTTAGGATGAATTTTGCCAAGAGCGAGGAAAATATCAATGACGCTTTTGACCGGATTGAGAAATATTGTGAAAACCAGTAGATAAAAACAATCAATCCCGGATCCCCGGGGTTGATTATTTGGGCTTGTAGTATAGTGGTAGTACACTGCATTCGCATTGCAGGGACGCGAGTTCGATTCTCGCCAAGTCCACATTTATAAGAATCTTCTAAACTTCGCAAACCAGGTTGCCGAGCTCTTCGGAAAAAACCTCATAATTTAAAGAGTAGTCAACCGGAACGTCAATCACGGTTAATTTGTTTGACAAAAGCGCTTCTCGGAGCAGTCCGTCAAATTCTCCGGCTTTGGTTACTTTTAACCCGATAGCGCCGTAGCTTTCGGCGTATTTTTTAAAATCAGGATTGCCAAGATCCATACCAAAATCCGCGAGCTTCATGTTTTTTTGCTTCCATTTTATAAAGCCGTAAGCGTCATCGCGGATAATTACTACCACTACCGGAATTTTGTTGCGCAGGGCGGTTTCCAACTCCTGCGAGTTCATCATAAAACCTCCGTCGCCGACCACGGCGACGACTTTTTTATCCGGGTAAACCAGTTTGGCGGCGATGGCGGCCGGCAGGCCGGCGCCCATGGTCGCGAGCGCGTTGTCAAGGATTAGGGTGTTCGGGCTGTAAGTTTTATACATCCGGGAAAACCAAAGCTTGTAAATGCCGTTATCAAGAGTAACGATGTCTTCTTTGCCGAGAGCGCCGCGCACGGTATGGACGATATCCGGAGGAGTGAGGGGAAATTTTTTTTCCGCCGGAACCATTGCCTTTTCTTCAATAAGCGCGCGCGTTTTTTTAAACCGGGGAAAATCCCTTTTTGGAATAAGGGAAGAAAGTTTTTCTAAAGCGCCGGAAATATCGCCGATAACCTCAATATCGGGATTGAAATATTTATCCGGTTCGGCCGGAGAAAAATCAATGCTAATAATTTTTTTCCGGAGTTCCTTGTTCCAGACAAAAGGCGGATATTCAACTATATTATAACCGATGGTAATAATCAGATCAGCCGCGTCAATGCCGCAATTAACGTAATCGCGGCGGTGCATGCCGGTGGCGAATAAACTGTAGAGTGAATCGTCGGTCAGGACGCCTTTGCCCATCTGGGTATGCACGGCGTAAAGGCCGGTTTTTTTTACGAAAGATAAAAGTTTAGGCGTGACATTTTTCCGGTTGGCGCCGGAGGAAAGGATAATTAGAGGATTTCGCGCCTTATTAATCATTTCCGCCGCTTGCCAAAGGGCTTCCCTGTCCGGAGCCGGTCGCCTTACTTCGCGTCTTACCTGTATTAACGCGCCAGTTTCCTCTTCAGCTACGTCCTCAGGTAGTTCAATATGAACGGCTCCGGGTCGTTCGTCTTCGGCCAGTTTAAAGGCGCTCCGCAACCCGGTCGGTATGACGCCGGGATCAATAATGGAAAAAGATTTTTTGGTAATCGGCCGCATAAGGGAAACAACGTCAACCATCTGGAATTTAGCTTGCCAGTTTTCTTTTATGGCTTTTTGCCCCGATATCGTTACTAGCGGCGCTCCGGTTAGCTGAGCGTGAGCTACTCCGGTTACGAGGTTCGCGGCGCCCGGTCCGAGCG
>Ga0209016_1002481_pt1 | contig 12240 bp, 10 predicted proteins | sample EPASupsiteSAE305_FD_187265 | JGI IMG/M metagenome (GOLD analysis project Ga0209016, IMG submission 187265) | Bioremediated contaminated groundwater microbial communities from EPA Superfund site, New Mexico - SAE3-05 (SPAdes) (version 2) | ecosystem: Environmental > Aquatic > Deep subsurface >...
GTTCGACTTGCATGTGTTAGGCACGCCGCCAGCGTTCGTTCTGAGCCAGGATCAAACTCTCCAGTTTGAATTACCTGTATCAAATCTATTACTAGCTTTTAAAAGCTTTTTGAATTGCATGGCCCGCAATTCACAACACTTGCTATTCGGTTTTCAAAGACCAAATCTGTCTCCGCGGCTTCCGTTTCGTTCCGTCGCAGCGGAATTGGCAAGTTACTAAATCTTTCTTCGCTTGTCAATCTCTTTTTTTACTTTTTTTCTTTGCTCGTTGCTGCCGGGCAAATATTTTCGGTGCAAAAGAGAAAGGATGTATACCCGAGACCCGCTGTTATTGTCAATGCTAATTTTAAAAAATTTCAAAAAATCTTCCTGCACCCAGCTTATGGATCTTGATCAGATTTGTTGAGCCTCGTGCTTCAATCGGTGTTCCCATAATAATAACAACAATATCTCCCTTACGCAGTCCAGCAGACAGTAATGACTGTTCAGCCAGCGCGATCTGCTGTTCCATGGTTTCGAGCATCGTAATCGGTCGCGTACGCACCCCCCAATAGATGGAAAGCTTACGCTGAATCTCAACCGCATTGGTAAATGCAACGATCGGAATTGCAGGACGAAAGCGGGATATTAACGCAGCAGTGCTGCCTGACTGGGTAAATACAGCTATTGCCTTTGCCTTGAGACTGGTCGCAGCCCTGCATGCGGCTTCTCCAACGGCCTGAGCAATACTGGGAGTCATAAGTATCGGCGCATTAGGTCTGCTACCATAACCTGCTGTTTCGACATCCAGTGCAATGCGTGCCATGGTTTCTACTGCAGCAATTGGATGGGAGCCTGATGCTGTCTCGCCTGAGAGCATAACGGCGTCGGTCCCATCAATAATGGCATTGGCAACATCAGAGGTCTCGGCCCTGGTGGGACGCGGATTGGTTATCATTGATTCAAGCATCTGGGTCGCGGTTATAACCGGCTTTCCTGCTCGATTACAGGCCTGAATGATCTTCTTTTGAATCAGCGGTACCTTTTCAGCCTCAATCTCAACCCCCAGATCGCCTCTGGCCACCATAATGGCATCGGTAACTTTCAATATCTTGTTGAAGTTACGCAGGGCCTCCGGCTTTTCAATCTTGGCAACCACCGGAATATCCTTACCCGCGCTATAGATTATCCGCTTGATCTGCTCCACATCTTCGTGGGTACGCACAAACGAGAGGGCAATATAGTCAACATCCACCCAGAGGCAGAAATCCAGGTCAGCCAGATCCTTTTCTGTCAGTGATGGTGCTGATACTTTAACCCCAGGCAGATTGATTCCCTTGTTATTTTTAAGCAAGCCGCCATTAACCACCAGACATCGGACTTCTTCACCTTCAATAGCCAGCACCTTTAGTTCAAGCAGACCATCATCAAGCAATATACGGGCACCGCGCGTAACATCGCGTGGCAATTCAGTATAGATTGTAGGAATAAGGCCATCAACACCCAGGATATCAGCCGTGGTAATGACCACCTCCTGCCCCTTGTGCAACACCATTCCTTCGCCAGCCATCTTGCCGGTGCGAATTTTGGGGCCCTGCAGATCTGCCAATATCCCGACCTCTTTGCTCAACCTAGCCGAAACCGCTCGAATGGTGTTAATCAGGCTGGCCTTATCTTCCAGAGTTCCGTGGGAAAAATTCAGACGGAACAGATCAACGCCTGCGCCGAGCAGGTGTTCAATCATCTCCGGGCTGTTACTGGCCGGCCCAAGGGTTGCCACTATCTTTGTCCTGCGCTTGTTTTTGTGCATGCTTAGCTCCTAGCCGTGGATCGCTTCTTTATGGATATCCAGGGCCGCCTCCTTCAAGACTTCGCTTAAGGTTGGATGGGCATGGAACTGCATACCCAGCTCACGGGCCGTCCCCTTAAAACTGATGGCAGTCACTGCCTCGGCAATCATATCCGAGGCACGGGGGCCAACAATATGTACACCCAGCAGCCGGTCTGTCTCCGCATGGGCAAGCACCTTGACAAAACCTTCTGTCTCATCCATGGCCCTTGCCCTGCCATTTCCCATAAAGTTGAACTTGCCGACCTTATACGGAACAGCAGCTTCTTTTAACTGCTCCTCAGTCTTGCCCACCGAAGCCCCTTCCGGCCAGGTATAGACCACACCGGGCAGATAATCATAGGCAACCGTTACCGCCTTGCCATGCATCCGCTCTACGCAGACCACCCCTTCCTCGGAAGCCTTATGGGCCAGCATCGGACCCGGGATCAGGTCTCCGACGGCGTAGATACCCGGACAGGTGGTCTGATAATTTTCATCCACCTGCATCCTGCCATTTTGATCGAAACAGATACCGACATCTTCAGCACCCAGCCCTGCAACCAGTGGCCTGCGGCCAATGGCAACCAACAGCCGATCACAATCAATCTCACTGCTTTCATCGCCAGAGTTATACTGGATCATAGCCTTGGCACCCAGACGACGCAGTCCGGTTACTCTGGTGTTCAGGCGGAACTCAATACCCTGTTTTTTCAGGGTCCGCTGCAGATAGTCCGCCACCTGACGATCACTGGAAGGCACAATACCCGGCAGGGCCTCCATGACGGTTACCCTCGCCCCCAGACGACGCCAGACCGATCCCAGTTCCAGACCAATATAACCACCGCCAGCCACCACCAGATGGTGCGGCACCTGATCAAAGGCAAGCGCTTCACGGGCAGAGACCACCAGTTCGCCATCAAAGGGGATATTGGGCAGCGGAATCGGCTCACTACCGGTTGCCAACAGCACTTTAGCCGTCCGCAGCAACTGCGGTGCCTCAACTGGCTGCTGATCACCATTGGGGAAACTCAACTGAAAGATCTGCTCCACTGCCACCTGCTGCATCCCTTCAGCATCCTGACCCTTCAGTCTGGCTGACCCGGTAAACAAGGTGATCTTGTTTTTTTTGAACAGATAGGCAACGCCATCAGTCAGCTTCTTAACAACATCATCCTTACGGGTCTGCATGGCTGCCAGATTCAGATGGGGTGGATCAATCTCAATCCCATGCAGGACAAATTTATCCCGCGCCAGGGCAAAATGCTCACTGGAATCAAGCAGTGCCTTACTGGGAATGCAACCTTCGTTCAGACAGACACCACCCAGGGTGGCCCGCTTTTCAACCACCGCCACCTTCATACCCAACTGACTGGCCCGGATGGCAGCAACATACCCACCAGGACCCGCGCCAATCACAACCAGATCAAACTGCTCAGACATATCCCCTCCTACTTCGGTCTGGTCTGCACAAACAGACTATCTTCATACAGTGTCAGCCCCTGCTGCTCAGCCACTCCCTTAAAATAATCCACCAGATCAAAACCATTAATGATCTTTTGCCCTGCCAACTGCTGCTGGATAACATCACGTCGCACCAGAGAGCGGGTACCATCACTAAAGCTCCTGGCTGACACTTTATCGGAAATAGCCGGTACCGGCAGAGGCTTCTCAGCAGCAAACAGCTTCACCACGTCTGTGCCAAAGGGAGGTTCAACCACAATCTCCCAGCTATCCCTATCACCAGGAACAGTATGAATCAGACCAGCCCGCAACGGAATCTGCTGCTGTCCTGGGCCGGGATAGAGCTGGCTGACTTCATTTTTAGCGTTGATACCGAACAGGTAGACATACAACGGCTTTGTGACCTGCATCAGAAACTGGACCTTTTCCCCAGCCCGGTAGACCTGATAGCGATCCCCCTTGGTGGTGTTCAACTTGACCACCTGCTGGTTTGCCTGACCAGCCACATCAGCCACAGTAGCAAGGGCACCTGCTGTCTGGTTAACGGTACTATAGGGAATCATGCTCCGTTCAATGGTCTCATCAGCACTTCCCAGCACCCCACCCTTCAGATTCTTAAGGGTCATGGCAACCGTTACCCTGCCCGCCCCTTCCAGATAGTAGCCCTCCAGGACGGCATCGGCACCGCTAAACAGTGCGGCGCTGGTATCAAGGTTTTTTACCTCTTTGGCCTTGGCTGCCAGACCGCGGGTATTGGAGAGCGAGCGGGTCACCGGCTGTTCTTCAAGCACCTCAAACTGTTGACTATTGACCAGAAAACTTCTGGCCTTGGCGGTTACGTACTCAGAAAACTCGCTTGAATAACGGTTCTTACGCTCCACCACCGGGCTGATAAACACCTTCAGACCGCTCTTGCCACCACCAGCCTTCTGCACCAACCGCTTCAGCCTGCTGTCCATTGATTCGCTGAAACTCTCTTTTGGAAGCTTGTTCATTGCTAGTGCCGCAGCAAGACTCTTACAGTTGCTGCTGTCTTTTGCCGAGCAGTATTTTATGAAGATTCGCAACCGGTCACCGTCGCGCTGATAACTGGCTCCCACAACCTGGTCAGCCTGTTCCATAAAATCAGTAAAACTGAATCCGGCTGCAGTGAGTGAGCTTTCCAGCTCATTGACAAGAAAGGCAGAGAGATTGGAGGCTTCACCGGTAACCGCATCTTTTACATTCACTTTATCAAGATACAGCTTCCTTGCTCCGTCAGACCGGCCCTTCAGCTCCACTGCCACGCCGGTAGCCAGCTCTTTAAGCGACGCAGGGCCTGAAGACCAGAAGGCATGGGATACCGTCGTAACGGCCAACAGCAGGATAATAATTATAGGTTTAATGACAGTCTGCATCTCAAACTCCTCTTTGTTGCATGTTGGGGATGGTCTTTGCACCCTCCCCCAGCCCCTCCCATCGAAGGGAGGGGGGCTAAACCTTATACCAAGCCAATCAGCACACCGCCCATCAAAGACAGGGGAGTAAACTTTGTTCTAACTCCGTTAGTATGTCCCCTCTCCCCTCTGCGGGAGAGGGACAGGGTGAGGGACGGTTTTATGATGCCGCGGCAACTGTCATTCCATAGGATTCAGACTCTTCGCAAACGCTCTCCAGATACACCGTATCAGGGCAAAAATCTATGTCATCAGGCCAGACAACCGTTCCATGATCTGGACGCACAAGAGAGAAAAAACCGGGGTTGGCTAATTTACTGAATGCCGGATACGATAAATAAGGTGAGGCATCAAAAACCTTACGTTCGCCATTACTGAAAACCAGACGTAGTCGATATCCATCCAGAGTAGACACTTCGGTAACACGAGGATTCATGGTTTCACCTCTCAGCGCAGCGGATCAATCTTGACTTTGCACCCTCCCCCAGCCCCTCCCATCCAAGGGAGGGGAGCAAAACCTCGCACCAACTCCATCAGCAGCGCCTACTATTGCAGGAAGGGGTACAAAAAACAAAATACCTCTGTCAGCAGATCCCCTCTCCCCTCAGTGGGAGAGGGACAGGGTGAGGGGCGGTTGCAGAACTCTCCAACAAGTGAGCTGCACCAATTTTAAAAAGCAACAAACAACCAAAGAACCCAATAATCTACTGTCCGCCACGAACGGGCCAGACGAAGTTGACGTCAGTCTTATTGTAGTTAAACACGTTGCCGTTGCCCATGTAGACGTCCCAGGCATTGACTCTGTCGTTCGCGACGGTACTTGAGGACCAATAGTAGTCCGACTGGACATTAATAAAGCCGTTTGTATTAAGCCACTCCGCTGGACTTGTGCCTCCCCGCTCTGCTATTGATGTCAGCTCTTCTTTCGTAGGCAGCCGCCAGTCACTAAAACCACCAACACGAACTGTTTTCACCCATTGCATGGCTGTTGCCCAATTCATTTGCTTGCCAGCAAGATTGCCATTACGCAGCCATTGCAAACCGGTTGCAGGATCAGTATATATCGCTGTCAAACAACTCCCTGCCCAGCACTCCAGCACCGTACCATTACTATCATTCACCAACGCCACCTGTTGCAGTTCACCAGAGCCTGCTTTGGCCACTACCTGAGGCCTCACTGCCCCCGCCTGCCAGTCTTGCTTAAATTTGCGAGCAGCATCACGGGGCAGCGGTATGGTGCCGTTCATGGCCAGTTTAACTTCAGGAATTTTTGAGTTAATAATCACCGGAAAGTACTGTCTATCAGCATCGTAGACGCCCAACTCTGCTATAAGTGACTCAGCCCCAATGACAAACTGCTTATTCGCTAACTGCTGCATCGCCTGACGCAGCTCTTTGGTCTGCTCCTGCTGCGTTGCCTGTACTTTCTTGTGTAGCTCCTCCAGTTCCTGCTGCTGTTGTAACGTTAACTTTTCAATCTGACCATCAAAGCGCTGTTCATACTTAGCTTGTCGCTCTTTAAATTCATTAACAGATTCAAACTCATCCCGCACTAACGGCATCTGAGGCAGCTTGCTCGCCTGCTTAACTGTGGCAATCTCTGTAGTGTAGCGGCTGGCTATCCTTTTTTTACCAGCTTCAAGCTCACGATTAAAGACGGCCTCTATTCCTTCTATTTCTGCATTCAGTCGTTTTATTTCCGCAACAGCGGCGGCAAGGCTACTGGTTGCAGCAGACGGAACTGTCTGTTTCTTCTTTGCAAGTTCTGCCTTTAATGCTGCAATCCGCTGTTCTTCTGCCTTGCGGGCAGTGGACAGTTCCTGTTCCCTACGGCTTTGTTCAGCATCAAAGCGAACCTTCTCAGTTAGCATTTTCTGTTGTTGTCTGGCTTCCTCCTGCAACTGCTGCTGCCGTAGCTGTTCTGCCTTCAGGCGGGCTTCAGCAGATTTACGCCTTTGTTCGGCCTCTCGCTGCTGCTGTTCAGTCTGGTATTTTCTGGCCTCTGCTTCCTGAAGCTCAAGCTGCTTCAGTTCTGCCTCTATCCTGGCAAGTTCAACCCGGTTATCCTGTACCTTCTGCTCTATATTTGGCACAAACACAAAATCCCCACCACCATACAGGGCGCCAAAACCGGGGGTCTGCTCATGGCCTCTGGCACGGGCATCCTGATAAACACGCTCCTTCAAAATTGACTGAATCTCGTTGGCAGTAATGTAATCGCCGGTAGCTTCCAGCACCTCAATCAACCGGCCGGTAAAGACAGAATGACCACGAGGGCCGCCGTCCAATGCTTCCTGACCTTTACTACCCGCGGTTAAGACCTGACGCACCCGCTCTTTAGTGATGGTCTTCAGGTAGGCAAGATTGCGGCTGGCTTTGGCATCAACACCACGGGTGGTTAAGAGTCCGCTGTAACAGGCGTCAAAGGCGTAAAAGATATGCTTGGCAGGAATGGCGCGGGAGATGTCATCTTTTAACTGGCTCATGGTAATATTGCCGTAGATGCCATCGCTGTTGCCGTCATAGGGGATCAGATAGCCCAGATCACCATCATCGGTCTTTTCCTGATTGCCATGCCCGGCCCAAAAGATAAACAGGGCATCTTCCTTGCCGATGACCTTTGGTAGTTCTGCAGTCAAAAGCCGCATAATATTGTCACGGGTGGCCTGTTCATCATGCAGAGTAAAAATCCGGTCAAAGCGGTACTGCTTGCGGATAGTTGCCTCAATACCGCCGGCATCCTTGACCGCGTTTTTTAACTGGCGGTCAGGGGAAAGATTTTTGTAACGGTCTATGCCGATCACCACGGCATAGCTCTTGTTGTACAGCTTAACCTCGGCAGTCTGGTTGGTGGCAGGATCTTTGGCAACTACCCGCAGGCCACGGGTATCAGCAGCATGGGAGACGAACGGAATCAGGCAGAGAAATAACAGTAGCAGGCGGTGCATGGAAGAAAACCTCCGACAAAAATATCTGTATACAGTACCCCCGGTTATGGTGAGCGTCAAGCAGGCGGCATTAAAAATGCGGGACACCGAAGCACCCCGCATTACTGTCTACCATACCACCTTTAAACCATGCTTCCGATAGGCAGCACAGGCTTTATCCTGCGAAACAAAGGTGAGCTTGTGGCTGATGGCCTGCCAGATCAACAGGCGATCAAAGGGATCTTTATGCTCAAACCTCGCAAGGTTATGAAACGTAGCAGCATCCTGTGCGGCAAGTTGCAGAAGTTCAAAACCGGTTTGGCGGATCAGATCAGGAAAGGCATCCGGCGTTACCCCTTGTAAATCCAGTTTGCCGATGGAGTATTTGAGGGAGATTTCCCAGACAGAAATAACGCTGACGTAGACGGTGTGCTTCGGGTCTTGCAACAGTTCCAGGGCAGCAGTGCCAAGCCGGTTTGGCTCAAAAAGCGACCAGAGCAGGGTGTGGGTATCAAGCAGGCAGTTCATGATGCCAGCAGTTCATCATCAGTAAGCGTAAAGCCATCTTTGATAACGCAGGTTGCCTTGCCTGCCAGCAGGCCGAGGGTGCGCTCCTGCTTCTGGGCATACCGGGAAAAAGGTACCAGCACAGCAATCTTCTCTTTCCGCTTGCCAAAACTGATCACAATATCCTCCCCCTTCTGCACCAGATCAAGGGCTTCTGAAAAGTGGGACTTAACCTCTCCTACGGTCATAGTTTGCATGATTATTACCTCTCCTGCTCACATCATCCGTTTTGCGTGACATGTTGTCAAGAAAACAAAAAAAGCGGGACACCGAAGCACCCCGCTTTTCTTAATAGCTTTCTTTAGCGCACGCCCTACTTCAAAAACTCCCGACCAAAGGGAGACATCTGCCGCAGGCGGGCAATGATCGGTGGCAGTTCTTTAATAACCGCGTCAATCTCGCTATCAGTGGTGTAGCGTGAAAGCGAAAAGCGGATTGAACCGTGGGCGCAGGTAAACGGAACCCCCATGGCGCGTAGTACATGTGATGGCTCCAAAGAGCCGGAAGTGCAGGCACTGCCGGAAGAAGCGCAAATCCCCAGTTCTGACAGCAACAGCAGGATCGCCTCACCTTCTACAAATTCAAAGGCGATTGAGGTGGTATTGGGCAGACGATCTGCACCGCCGCCGTTAATACGGGCATGGGGAATGGCTGCCAGCAGTTCTTTTTCAAGATACTCACACTTGGCCTTAACCGTGGTGTTTTCTGCCTCCATAAACTGACCAGCCAGTTGGCAGGCCTTGCCCAGCGCAATAATAGCAGCTGCGTTTTCAGTACCGGCCCGGCGGCTCTTTTCCTGATGTCCACCAACCATCAGCGGACGGAACGGGGTGCCTTTACGGACATACAGGGCACCGATCCCTTTGGGAGCGTGCAGCTTATGGCCAGACAGGGAAAGCATATCGATCTTTGAGGCGGCCATGTTGATCGGAATCTTACCCACTGCCTGGACAGCATCGGTATGAAACAGGGCGCCATTTTTTTTGGCAATGGCAGCGGCTTCTTCAACTGGAAAGATCACACCGGTCTCATTGTTAGCCCACATAAAGGAGACCATGGCGGTGTCATCATCAATCGCCTTCTTGTATTCTTCCATATCCAGATTGCCAGCGCCATCAACACCAATCTCAGTTACACGGTAGCCTTTGGCAGTCAGGTTGCGACACTGGGTCAGCACTGCCGGATGCTCAACTCGGCTGGTAATGATATGCTTGCGGTCAGGCAGCACCTCAAGGGCAGAACGGATCGCGGTATTGTCACTTTCTGTACCGCAGGCAGTAAAGATGATCTCATCCGGTGAGGCACCCAGCAGATCAGCCACCCGCTTACGAGCTTCTGTAGTCTTGCTTTGTACTTGGCCACCGAAGTAGTGCATGGAGCTTGGGTTACCATACAGTTCACAGAAGTACGGCTTCATTTCCTCAAAGACCGCCTCATCCACCTTGGTAGTGGCGTTGTTGTCCAGATAGATCTCTTTCATGCCGAGACCTCCTGTACGTGCAGTCCTTCATAGACCAGTTCCCGCAGCTTCATTTCTACAAAGCGAGCCGTATTGCCTGATGAGGCACAACCGGCGCAGGCCTTACGGAAGGCGATCTGGACATGGTCACCGTCAATATCGATCAGTTCAAGATCACCACCGTCAGCACGCAGCATGGGACGAATATCCCGCTCCAGCACTTCCTGCACCATTTGCATCTTCTTCAGGTTGGAGAGCTTGGGCTTGGCAGCGGCCTCTTGAGCCTGCCCCAGCACCTCAGCAATCAGCTCCTTGATCTTGGGAATACAGCTGCCGCAGGCCCCACCGGCCTTGGTGAAGTTGGTGACCTGTTCTGATGTGGTCAGATGGTTGTCAGCAATCACTTTTTTCAGGAAGGTATCAGTGATACCAAAGCATTTACAGACCAGCGTTCCCTCGTAGTCGGGATAGGCATGGCCATGGTCATGTTCTGCATCATGGTCAGGCACTTCCAGGCCGCGGTATTTATAGATGGCAACTTCCAGCGCTTCTTGCCCCATGACTGAACAGTGCATCTTCTCTTCCGGCAGACCGCCTAAAAATTCAGCAATGTCCTGATTACTGACTGCAAGGGCCTCATCCAGGGTCTTGCCTTTCACCATCTCAGTCAGGGCCGAGGAAGAAGCGATGGCACTGGCGCAGCCAAAGGTCTGGAACTTGGCATCAACAATTTTTTCCTTATTGTCATCCAGCTTCAGGTACAGCTTCAGGGCATCGCCACAGGCCAGACTGCCTACTTCACCGACTGCATCCGCATCAGGTATATCACCCACGTTACGGGGGTTCAGGAAATGGTCTTTAACTATTGGTGTGTAATCCCACATGAATATACTCTCCTCTAATGTAATTTTAGTTCAGAATAAACGCCTTGCCTGCAGCCATCACCTCGGCCAGACGTGCCTCAGAAGAGGCCTCGCCGTAAAGCCGCACCACCGGTTCAGTACCGGATTTACGGAACAGCATCCAGGAACCGTCTGACAGGATCAGTTTCACCCCGTCAACGGTAATAACATCAGTTACGGTTGTGCCCGCAATCTCCTTAGGCACCGCAGCGACCTTGCCAGGGTAAGCAGCTTCCAGTTCCGGCGAGAGCTTCAGGTTATCACGACGGGTAATGAAGCGCCCGACTTCGCCATACATCCTCTCAAGCAATTCCCGTACCGTCTTACCCTCACGGGCCACCATTTCAGCCACCAGGAAGCAAGCCAGGATGCCGTCTTTCTCAGGCACATGGCCTTTTATGGTCAGTCCGGCACTTTCTTCACCACCGATCACAATCTTGTCCTGAGTGATCAGTTCGCCGATATATTTAAAGCCAACCGGTGTCTCATAAACAGGCACACCATGTTTTTTTGCTACGGCATCAACAAAATGGGAGGTTGCTACACTACGGGCCACGCCACCGGTCAACTTACGGACCCGGATCAGATAATCCAGCAGCAGGGCAATGATATAGTTAGGCTCAATGTAGGTGCCATCGGCATCCAGGATACCAAAGCGATCAGCATCACCGTCAGTGGCCAACCCGAGCCGGATAGTGGGGTCATTTTTCACCAATGAGATAAAATCAGGGATGTGTGCCTCAGACGGCTCTGGCGGTTGTCCGCCAAAGTATGGGTCAAGGTGGTCATTGATAATCGTATAAGGGATGCCGAGACTTTTAAGCGGTGCGTCCAGATAACCGCGAGCTGTGCCGTAAAGCGGGTTAAGCCCGAGCTTGCCGATTGTTTTCAAAGCATCAAAATCAACCTTCTGTTCCAGGGCGGTCAGGTAGACAGTGTGAGGATCAATCATCTCCAACAGGCCGCGTCGTTTTGCTTCCTCAAGGGAAAGCTCACTGTAGCAAAAGTCGCCCATCATCTCATTGGCACGCCGCTCAATATCCTTGGTGGTCTCTGGCAGGGCCGGGCCACCCCAGGAAGGCGAAAATTTGATGCCATTATATTCGGGCGGATTATGGCTGGCGGTAAAATTGATCCCGCCGGCAGCACCACGCCGCAGGATTTCAAATGCAATCACCGGCGTGGGGACATCACGGCTACAGAGCAGTGCCTTGATCCCGGCCCCTGCCAGCACTGAAGCGGCCTCTTCCGTAAATCGTTTGCCCATAAAACGGGTATCACGGCCAATAATCACCCCTTTATCCGCCTCACCGGTAGATTTCAGGTAATCCGCAATGGCCTGGGTTACAATCTTGACATTCTCAAAGGTGAAATCTTCACACAGAATTCCACGCCACCCGGAAGTGCCGAATGCGATATGAGCCATGATCCCTCCCAAAAAGAAAATAAGACAGCTTTTATCTTGTTACGCTACTATAGAAGCAGAGCCAGCGTCAAGTCAAACGGCACACAAAAACCACAGCTTGATACATTTTTATAGACAGTTGGAATGGTTTTTGGTATTGACTTTTTCTTTTCAGAATTGCTACAGTTTAAATTCAGTTGAACTGAATCACTTTGAGGAGGATGAAGTATGCAGTGTCAAACCGTGCTTCCCGGTACCGAGTGTACCTTCATG
>Ga0209016_1002487_pt1 | contig 12222 bp, 11 predicted proteins | sample EPASupsiteSAE305_FD_187265 | JGI IMG/M metagenome (GOLD analysis project Ga0209016, IMG submission 187265) | Bioremediated contaminated groundwater microbial communities from EPA Superfund site, New Mexico - SAE3-05 (SPAdes) (version 2) | ecosystem: Environmental > Aquatic > Deep subsurface >...
GGCATCGGCGCGTTGATCTGGAACAGCCTCTACAACGGCCGCATCAAGGACGTGGTGTTCGACTGGGACGCGGTGCTGAATTTCGACGGCGAAACCGGCCCCTACGCGCAGTATACCCACGCGCGCGCCTGCTCGGTGCTGCGGAAAGCGGACTACGCGCCCGCCGACGTGGACTTTAGCCAGCTCACGGACGCGGAAGCCTCCGCAGTCATCGCGGCGATTGGCGCATTTCCGGATGCCGTTCTGGACGCGATGGAGAAGAACGAACCGTATCTGGTCACCCGCGCGATTATCGCCATTTGCGCCGCGTTCAATAAGTTTTATTATGAGCAACGCATCATGGCGGACGATACCGCCGTGCGGCAGGCGCGCCTTGTGCTGACGGACGCTACGCGCCGGGTCATCGCCGTGGGTCTTGGACTCATCGGCATCGCCGCGCCGGAGCGCATGTAAATTCGAATAACATTTAGACGGATATATAGGGGGATCGTATGCTGGATATCAAGCTCATCCGCACGCAGCCGGAGCTGGTAAAAGAGAACATCAAGAAGAAGTTTCAGTTCGACAAGCTCGCGCTTGTGGACGAAGTCATCGCGCTGGATGCGGAGTATCGCGAGGCGCACACCCGCGCGGACTATCTGCGTTCGCAAAGGAATTCGATCAGCAAATCCATCGGCTCCATGATGGCGAAAGGCCAGAAGGAAGAAGCGGAAGCCGCCAAAAAGCAGGTCAACGACATGGCGGACGAGATGGCGCGGCTGGATGTCCGCGAGACCGAGCTGACGGCGGAAATCCGTAAGCGCATGCTCGTGATTCCGAACATCATCGATGCCTCCGTACCCATCGGCAAGGACGACTCCGAGAACGTTGAAGTCGAGCGCTTCGGCGAGCCGGTCGTGCCGGAATATGAGATTCCCTACCATGTGGAGATCATGGAAAAATTCAAGGGCATCGACCTCGACGCCGCCAGAAAGACCAGCGGCAACGGGTTTTATTATCTCTGCGGCGATATCGCGCTGCTGCAATCCGCGATCCTCGCCTACGCGCGGGATTTCATGGTGGAGCGCGGCTTTACCTATTATATCCCGCCGTTCATGATCCGCAGCGGCGTGGTCGACGGTGTGATGAGCTTTTCCGAGATGGAAGGCATGATGTATAAGATCGAGGGAGAAGACCTTTATCTCATCGGCACCAGCGAGCACTCCATGATCGGTAAGTTCATCGATACGTTCCTCGAAGAAAGTGAGCTGCCGCAGACGCTGACCAGCTACTCGCCCTGCTTCCGCAAGGAAGTCGGCGCGCACGGCATCGAAGAGCGCGGCGTCTACCGCATCCATCAGTTTGAAAAGCAGGAGATGATCGTCGTCTGCAAACCCGAGGAGAGCATGGCGTGGTTTGAAACTTTGCTCAAGAACACCATCGACTTTTTCCGCACGCTGGATATCCCCGTGCGCTCGCTGGAGTGCTGCTCGGGCGATCTGGCTGACCTCAAAGTCAAGAGCATGGACGTCGAAGCCTGGTCTCCGCGCCAGAAGAAGTATTTCGAGGTGGGCAGCTGTAGCAACTTGGGCGATGCGCAGGCGCGCCGCCTCGGCATCCGCGTGAAGAACAAGGAGACGGGCAACTACTTCCCGCATACGCTCAACAATACGGTGGTGGCACCGCCGCGCATGCTGATCGCGTTCCTCGAAAACAACCTCCGCGCGGACGGCAGCGTTGCAATCCCCGCAGCATTGAGACCGTATTTCAGGAATAAGACGGAGATTCGATAATTACTTTCTTTTGAGAAAGAAAGTAATCAAAGAAAACGTTAGGTGATGTGTATGAACACACACTTAGGCAGAATCAATCAGCAAAGGCGGGAGGAATACTCTCGCCTTTGTGTAAACAGGAGGCAACGCAGATGGATTTTGAAACCCTGAAACTGATTGAGGACGAAGCCGAGCGAACCGCGGCAACCTATGAGATTTTCAACGAGGACTCCCGCCTTAACCGCAGCAAAGCCGCGCGCGTGGAGTTTATCACAACCGTTCGCGCCATCGAGTCCGTTCTCAGGCCCGGCGCGTGCATCCTCGATGTTGGCGCAGGCGCAGGGGAATACAGCCTCCATTTTGCGCAGCAGGGTTATGACGTTACCGCGGTGGAACTGTCTCCCGCGAACATCGCGGCATTTGAGAAGAAGATCAAGCCGGAGCATTCCTTGCGTCTTTTGCAGGGCAACGCGTTGGATTTATCCATGCTTGCGGACGAGAACTTTGACGTGGTGCTGTTGATGGGGCCGCTCTATCATCTGAAAGAAGCCGCCGACCGCGACCGCGCGATTGCCGAAGCCAAGCGCGTCTGCAAACGGGACGGCGTGATCTTCTTTGCGTTTATCGGGAACGACATGGTGGTGTTAACAGAGCTATCCTATCGCCCGCAGTTCTTCTCGGAAAATTCCTATGACCACGAATCGTTCAAGGTTGAAGATTTTCCGTTTGTGTTCTTCACGCTGGATCAGATGCGCGAGATGCTCATGCAAAACGGCATCATCATCCTGCGCGAAATCGCGGCGGATGGCGTGAGCGAGTTGATGGAAGACACGATCAACGCCCTGAACGATGAAGATTATGCGCAGTATGTGCGCTATCATCTCTACTGCTCGGAGAAACCAGAGATGCTGGGCAGAAGCAGCCATCTGTTGTTTGCCGGACGCAGAGACTGAAATCCCGATGAACGAACTTAACGCAAAAAAGGAACTGCTCCCGCAGTTCCTTTTTTGTTTCTTGCGTGCAAATTAATCTTCGTAGAGCGCGGCGATAGCATGCGCCCTTCGCCGCATCTCCGCGCGGACGCGCGGCGGCTCGAGGCACTCACACCTTTCGCCAAGACCCAGCAACAGATCATAATAATAGTCGTTTTCAATGAACGGGTAATTCACGACGTAGTGCTCATCGCCGTCCGGCGAAATGTCCTCGTCGTTGCAGTAGTCCAACACTCGTTCCAATATGGACTTGTGGATGCGGAGCTTGATCCGGATCTGCTTTGCCGCGATGATGCTGGAAGCGTCCAGCTCCGGTTTTGGATGCTCGCGCGGGACAAAGGTTTCCTCCAGCAGCCGTAGGTCAAATGTGCGGGAGAGCTTGAACAGCCGAAAATCGTTTCTCGTCCGGCAAAACCCTTGCCAATACCAATGATTACCCTTCAGCACGAGTTGATACGGCTCGGCGACGCGCGGGATGCGGTTGCCGGCGCGATCCAGATAGTCAAACGAGAGCAGCCGATGCTCCTGCATCGCCTGTTTGATCAACTCCAGATATGGTTGGACGTTTTTGTTGCCCGACCACGGCGTTAGATCGATCGTGATCTGCCCCGTCAGCAGCTCGATCTCCTTTGCGCGCTCCGCGGGGATGAAGCTCTTGACCTTGGCAAAGGCGCTGACCAGCTCGTCGCCGCGCATCATGCCGGAGAGGCTCGATAACCCCATCAGGATCACGGAAAGGTCGGCCGTCGAGAACACCTTTTTGTCGAGCTTGTATTGTTCCATGATCTCAAACCCACCGCCGACGCCGGATGTCGCGCGGACGGGAATCCCCGCCATGTTGATGGAGTCGATGTCGCGGTAGATCGTGCGCGGCGATACTTCAAACGTGTCCGCGAGCTCCTGCGCACCAATCCGCTCCTTTTCCAAAAGAAGCAGGATAATGCTGACCAGCCGGTCGATCTTCATGTGACTGCCTCCATTCCATCTTTTCTTGATTGTATCACGGATTATTGCCATAAGGATGTCAACAATCACACGTATAATGAAGACAAAAGAGAAAAAATCGTTGGAGGGAAAGTATGCAAAAAAAAGCATTGGTGATTATCGACGTTCAAAACGATATCACAAAGAACTATAAAGAGATCATCGGCAACATCAACCGCGCGATCGATTGGGCGGTGAAGCAGGATATCCACGTCGTCTATATCCGGCACGAGAACCTGTCGGATGGTACGCGTACATTCAAACCCGGCACGCGCGGGGCGGAACTCGCACCGGACATGAAGATCGTTTCGGACAACATCTTCACAAAGAGCAAGGGCAATGCGCTGACCAGCGAAGACTTCGCGGCCTTTGTCCGAGAAAACGAGATCGATGAATTCTACATCGCCGGTGCGGATGCGGTCGCTTGCGTAAAATCGACTGTGTTCAACCTGCGGCAGGCGGGGTATGCCGTGCATGTTTTGTCGGACTGCATCACGAGCTACGACAAACGGAAGATAGATGAGATGCTCAACTATTATAAAAGCAAGGGCAGCGAGATTCTGACGCTTGCGCAGCTCGATTAACTTACTCGCACAAAAAAAAGGAACTGCTGATGCAGTTCCTTTTTTGCGTTATTTAGGAGAAATCAACCTTCGGGTTGGGCTGCCGCTTCGTCAAGCTTCGCTTCCGCGCCGCCTGCGCATGTGTCGCACGGATCCCAGCGGTTGGCTGCAAATGCGTCATCCAGCGAGCCCGCATACAGCGTGCCGCCGTCCGCCGCGGGGGTCTTGCCCACGATGTATGGGCACTCGCGATCGAAATGATAGCTGTAACCGTAGCGCGTCCAGTAGACTTCGCCGACGGCTTCCGCCTGCGCTTCCTGCTGCAGCTGCTGCACCTGCTCTTCGCTCGGCTGCTGGAAGTCCGCGCTGGCGGTTCCTGCGCCGACGAGCAGCACCGCAAGGATTGCGATCAGGATCGTCTTGGTCTTTTTGTTGAGCTTGTCGGATTTGGCGAGCAGGAAGATGCCGATCGGCAGGAAGCAGACCAGCACCATGATCACGCCCAGCTGGTGCCAGAGCGTACGCACAAGCTTGCTGTCCGAAAGATTCGGGCGGATACGGTTTGCTTTTTTCCAGAGCTGCGCCGCGATGATGCAGAAGATCGCATCTGCGACCAATGCGCCGATCATCAGAAGGAACTCGGGATCGTTCCAGTTCTGCGCGCCGTTACGCAGCGCATAGCTGAACGCGAAGAATGCCGCAACTTCCGCCGCCAGTGCGAGCACCCAGAGGATGATCGCGCCGATGCGCAGACCCTTCACGGAGCCTTTGCCGCCGGAGGCGGGGGCTGCTTCGACCGTTTCTTCCACGGTTTCAACGACTTCTTCAACTTTTTCCGCCTTCACGGGCGCCTTTTTCGGCGCAGACTTGGCGGGTGTGGATTTGGTTGCCGTACTCTTGGATTGCGCTGCCTTTTTCGCGGCAGCGGCCTTCTTGGCGGCTTCAGCCTTTGCCGCGTCGGAAACGGGTTTCTTCTCCATACATTACCTCCACGATTCAAACTAGTAATTTCTTACAGTATAACAATAACAAAAATCGTTTGCAAGAACTCCACAAACACGCGCGAGAATCTATGGCGCAGGTGCGCTGCGACTGCTATAATAAGAGCGCATCCCGTAAAGGATCCTAACGGAGCGAACGGATGGATTCTTTGCCGGGACGGTTGCAATCATGGATACATTTCATCAATAGGAGCGAAAACCAAAACATGCTGAATTTTGAATTTTACTCTCCGACGCGCCTTGTTTTTGGCAAAGGCACGTTGGATCAGGTCGGCGCCCAGATTGCGCCGCTGGCGAAAAAAGTGCTCGTGCACTACGGCAGCGAACGTGTGGTGAAGGACGGCCTGCTCAAGCGCGTGACCGACTCGCTGACGGAAAGCGGCGTATCGTATGTGACCCTCGGCGGTGTGATTCCAAACCCCGATGTCGAGCTGGTGCGCGAGGGAATTAAACTCGCGAAAGCGGAAAACGTGGAGCTCGTGCTCTGCGTCGGCGGCGGCTCCGTCATCGACTCCGGCAAAGGCATCGCGCTGGGCGTGAAAAACCCGGAGCACGACATCTGGGACGTCTACGAAAAGCAGCTGCAAACCACTGGCGCGTTGCCGGTTGCGAGCGTGCTCACCTTCCCGGCGGCGGGTTCGGAAGCCAGTAACAGCACGGTGCTGAGCAACTATAAAACGCAGCAGAAGTGCGGTTATAACCGTGAATGGAACCGTCCCGTGCTCGCGGTGATCGATCCCACGCTGTTTGAAACCATTCCGAAATTCCAGATCGCGTCCGGCGTTGCGGACATGATGAGCCACATCTTCGAGCGTTATTTTTCGAACACCGAGCACACGGAGCTCTCCGACGCACTGAGCGAGGCGACGCTGCGTACGCTGATCACGTTCGGCGAAAAGGTCGTCAAGAACCCCTCGGACTATGATTCGTGGTGCCAGGTTGCGCTCTGCGGCACAATCGCGCACAACAATATGCTCGGCGTGGGCAGAGAGCAGGATTGGGCCTGCCACAAGCTCGACCACGAGCTCACCGCGCGCTTCGGCGTCACCCACGGCGCAGGTCTTGCGATCTTGACGCCCGCATGGATGCGCTATGTCTGGCGCGTCAACCCCAAGCGCTTCTATGATTTCGCCGTGCGCATCATGGGGCAAGAGGATCAGCCGAAGGCGGTCGCCGCGACGATCGAGAGCGGCATCTCCGCGCTGGATACGTTCTATTCGCGGCTGGGATTGCCGAGCAGGCTCATCAAGCTCGGCGTCGACCCCGCGCAGATTGCGGATATGGCGCGCGTGGTCACGCACCTGCCGGATGGCACGGATCGTCCCGTTGGCGGCCTCAAGAAAATCTACGAAGCCGATGCGAAAGTGATTTACGAAAAAGCGATCTAAACAGTGCAATCAAAAAGAGAGGCAAAAGCCTCTCTTTTTTTTGTGTTGCGTTATTTCCCCGCCAGTCGTTTGATCGCTTCGGCGATGAGTTGCGTATCGAAGCGGACGTTCTCAATCGGGCAGGACTCGTCCGGCATGTGCGCCTGCGAGGGCTCGCCTTCCGGCTCGACCCCGAACGCGACCGCGTTTTCAAACGAGCGGGCATAGGTGCCGCCGCCGATGGAGAGGGGCTTTGCCTTTGTGCCTGTGGCTTCGCTGTAGATGTCCAGCAGCACTTTGACCAGCTCGCAGTCGGGCTTGATGTAATGTCCTTTGGAAATCTTCTCGTGGATGCGGGTGAAGCCGATCTGCGCGAACTTCTCGTCCTCCGCCGCCAGCAGCTGCTCGGGCGAGACGCTGAAGGGGAAGCGGCAGTCGAGCGTGATGGTGACGGAATCTTCCGTCCACTCGATCATGTTGGGTGAGAGGGTCAACCTGCCGGATTCGTCCGTGACGTCGAGGCCGAATGCTTCGCCATGCTGGTCAAACGCGAGCAGTGCCGCGAGCGACGACGCGGTTGCGAGGTCTTCCGCGTTCAGCGGCTGCTCCTTGAGCGCATCGAGCAGCGCGAGCAGCGCGTTTTGCGCGTCTTCCGGCGTGGAGGCGTGGCCCGCGCGACCGACGGCGCGGAGTTCGCCTTCTTTGCCGCTGAGCTGCATGCCGTGCTTTGCGTCAACGGGTTCGGGCGTAAAGGGCAGATATGCCACCGCTTCGCCGGGGATGACGTTCGGCGCGGTGCCGCAGGAAATGCGCACGGAGCTAGCCGAGAGCTTCTTTGTATACGTGGTCTGGCCGATGTTCTTCTCGGAGTTGATGACGGGATAATGCCCGTCCGGCGTGAAGGCCATCGTGGGATTCGGCTCGGTCTTCTTATAGCGATCGACGCAGGTCCAGCCGCGCTCTTCGTCGCAGCCGAGGAAGATACGCACGCGGCGTTTGAGTGGGATGCCCGCATCTTTGATTGCGCGGAGCGCAAAGAGGGAGGAAATCGCGGGGCCTTTGTCGTCCATCACGCCGCGGCCGATCAGCCGTCCGTCCTTTTGCGTGAGGGTAAAGGGATCGCTCGTCCAGCCGTTGCCGGCGGGCACGACATCCAGATGCGCCATGATCATGAGCATCTCGTCGCCTTCGCCGTAGTCGATCACGCCGCAGTAGCCGTCGAGCGACTGTGCGGAAAAGCCCATCTCTTTAGCGAGATCCAGGGTATAGTGCAGCGCGTTGTGGATATGCCGGCCAAGCGGCATGCCTTCTTCCGGTTCACCCATCGAAACGCTCGGAAACGCGATGAGCTTGCCCAGCGCGGAAATCTGCTCGTCAAAGTGCTGGTCGATCAGGGATTTATACATGGTGTTTGCCTCCGTTTGATGCGCAATCAGCGCGAATACGCTTCATCTATCATACCCATCGGGCGGAAAAAAAGCAAGCCGCCGAACCTGCATAGAGGCACAATTCGGTTGACTTTTATGCGCGGGATTGATACGCTCTTTTGCATGGAACAATCAACCGACAGCTACACAAAGAAGTTGCCTAATGGGCGCACGGTCACGATCTCGCTGGAGCAGGACATGCTGCACGCGGCGAGAGCGCGCGGCGAGATTGCGATCTATGACGACCGCCACACGGGGAATCCTTCGTTTCGGATTTACGACTCCTACCGCATCCGCAAAAACAGCCTCAAGCGCGAGATCATCCGCGCAATGATGGACTATAACGCGGCAAACCCAAGCGATCCCGCATGGCAGCGGACGGAGCGCTCGCTCGTGCTCGAGTGGATGGAGCACAACCTAGCCTATCGCGTGAATTTCCTGCGCAGCCGCGCGAAGGATGTCGATCTGGACAATCACGCGGAGGGCAAAGGTGCGTTGGGGTATTTTATCAAGAGCGCGTGGGAGGTTGTGCTGGGATATCTCAAGCCAAAGAAAACCTGATTTGTATTTATGAGATGGCGGTAACGCCATCTTTTTTTATTGGACAAAAATTGTTGAAACTTTATTTTAAATAGGCCTTGATTCTCATTTTTAATGCCGATACGCTTGGAAACAAGGATATCCTTGCGAGCAAAAATAAGGAGTAACCGAGGTATGAAACACAACGCAATACAGACGTTTGAAGAGTCGATAGACGCACAATATAACAACATCACGGGCATCGTGATACAAAAGGACGGAGAAAACCGATACGAACGTTATTTTCATGGGTTTTCGGCGGACAATGCTGCGCATGTGTTTTCGGTGACGAAGAGCGTGTTTTCCGCGCTGGTCGGCATCGCAATCTCGCAGGGCGCGATCCAAAGCGTCGAGCAGAAGGTGCTGGACTTTTTTCCGGACTATCGTGTGCTGCCGGGTGAAACTACCATTCAGCAAATCACCATCCAGAATCTTTTGACCATGACAGCTCCGTATAAGTATGAAACGGAGCCGTATCAGCGATTCTTTGCGAGCAGGAATCCGATTCAGGACGCGCTCGATCTATTGGGCGGGGACAAGCCGATCGGAGCTTTTCACTATTCCGCTGTCGGCGGCACGCACATCCTCTCCGGCATTCTCGCGCGGGCGACGGGAAAGAATACGCTGGATTATGCAAAGGAGTATCTGTTTGATCCGTTGGGAATCCATGTTCCGCAAAGCATCATGCTTCGAAGTGAAGAGGAGCATTTGGCCGTCATGAGCGATCCGGCCACGCGCGGCTGGGTGGCCGATCCGCAAGGGAATAACATGGCGAGCTGGGGATTATTCCTGACGCCGCGGGAGATGGCGAAATTCGGCAACCTGTATCTCGATGGCGGCCTCTGTGCGGGCAGGCAAATCGTACCTGCCGCATGGGTCGCGGAGAGCACGCGGGAGCACAGCCGATGCAACGATTGGGGCAAGCTGCCGTATGGCTATCTCTGGTGGGTGATCGACACCAACAGCTTCGCCGCGCTGGGCGACGGCGGAAACGTCATCTACGTCAACATCAAAAAGAAGTTGGTGGTCGCGATCGCGTCCTATATGGCGCCGGATGTCAAAGACCGGATCAAGTGGATCAAAACCATGATAGAACCTTTGTTTTCGTAAACAGGAGTTCGTTCTGGTCTGAAGAGCGCGCAAAAAAGCGAGAGGGGTTACCTCTCGCATTTTATTGCTGATTGATTTTCTGTTTCGGGATCATCCAATCACTTCAGACGTTGATCAAAACATCACTGCGATCCGCAGCGAAACAATCGTGATCACTCCGTTGAGTAAGTTGTGCGCGAGCATGGGGCCGATGATGCTCTTCGTTTTCACCAGCAGCCAGCCGTAGAACGAACCAAAAAGCAAACAGGTGAGCTGCTGGGCGAGGCTGAAATGCGTGATGGTAAAGGGGTTGAGGTTGTAGTTGATATGCGCGAGCATGAAGATGATTGTCGAACAGACAATGGCGACGATGTTCGCGGTAACTTCCTTCTTCATGAACGTGCGGAACAACAGAATCATCGGCGGGATGATCATCGCGCGGAAGAGAATCTCTTCGCTCGTGCCGGAAAGCAGAATCTCAAATAGAAAGTTGCCGACGGCGTTGCGCGCGGTCAGCGGATAGGGAAACGATCCGTCCATCACGCCGGTTTTGGTGAACAGGTACGCCAGCACGAACTGAATCACGAACCAGATGCCGCTGAAGATCAGCACGCTGCGCACGGAGAAGCGGAGCTCGTTTTTGTTGAATCCGAAGTCCGAAAGTCTCTTGCGCAGCACCAACGCAAGCAGCACGATGAGCACAAACGCCGGAATTGCTTGTAATACATGGTGAATCGAGATCACCAGATACGCATGGTTCGGGTCAAATCGCATCAGCGGCGCGGCGATTTGCTCCGCCAGCGTGAAAGAAACGCTGCTGATCACGGTGGTGAGCGCAAACAGTGCGGCGGTCAACACAGGTACGCTCAACCACAAGAGATATCGAACAGGACGCTGAGACAACGCTTTGGACTCCATATATACTCCCTGCGCACGATTGGCGCGGCTTTGTTCCAAGAAAAACCGCCGCGCTTGGCGACGGTCGGTTACGATGATTGTCGGGCGGAATTACATCCCCAGCGCTTCGTGCACGTCCCGCATGCCGAGGATGCTTTTCTGGATCACGTCTTCCAGCGTCATGCCGAGCAGCTCGCAGCCGCCGAGGATGACCTCGCGGTTCACGCCGGCGGCAAAACCTTTGTCCTTGAACTTTTTCTTCACGCTGGAGACTTCCATGTCCATCACGCTCCGGCTGGGCCGCATGTAGGCAGCCGCGGTGATGAGTCCCGTGAGCTCGTCGATGGTATAGAGCACGGTTTCCATGTGCTTCTCCGGTTTGACGTCTGCGCAGAGACCCCAGCCGTGCGCAAGCACCGCGTGGATGAACGCCTCGTCATAGCCCGCTTCTTCCAGCAGACGGGGCGCGACCTTCAGGTGCTCCTCCGGCCACTGCTCATAGTCAACGTCGTGCAACAGGCCGACGATGCCCCAGTAGTTTTCGTCCTCGCCCGCCTCGCGCGCGAAATAGCGCATCACGCCCTCGACGGCAAACGCGTGTTTGAGGAGCGCTTCGCTCTTGGTATACGTTTCCAGCGTGGAGAGCGCATGTTCCCGTGTCATATCCATCTCACTGTTACCTCGCTGTTTCAAAATTTATTTTGCAGTACCGTTTGCAATCTTTCCGGCATGTTTTTCACCCTTGCCGGCGGATTGTTACGGCGTCATTTGTATGCCTCTGGCCCGACAAATGCAAGCACATGGACATTTCTCAATATCATATAATAAAAATATCAAAAATGGCAATATATTTTAGTATCTTTTCTTGACATGGGGCAAATAGGATGATATCATTCATGATTGACTTATGATCGAATAAATGTCGCAATATGCCCAAAAACGGGTTTTTCAGCGGGTTTCACGCATGAAAACTGGACGATGGGCCATTTTTGACCGTTAGACGAACATAGGTTGTGCAACAGGTTTTTGACACGAAAAAATGCGAAGGCGCGACTTGCAACCGCGCCGGCAAGGGGAGTACGCGATGATGCATGACGTTCAAATGGGCAGACAGACGCGAAAGAGCTTTTCCAGAATTCGGGAAGTGCTCGATATGCCGGATTTGATTGAGATCCAAAAGAATTCGTACTATCGTTTTTTAAAGGAGGACCTGAGAGAGGTTTTTGACGATATTTCCCCGATAACCGACTATTCCGGCAAACTGGTGTTAGAGTTTGTCGATTACCGTATCGATTTGGACAGCCCCAAATATTCCATGGAAGAAAGCAAGGAGCGCGACGTAAACTTCGCAGCTCCGCTTCGCGTTACCGTCCGCCTGATCAACAAGGAGACGGGCGAAGTCAAGCAGCAGGAAGTCTTCATGGGCGATTTCCCGCTCATGACGCCGCAGGGCACGTTCATCATCAACGGTGCAGAGCGCGTTATCGTCTCTCAGCTCGTCCGTTCGCCGGGCGTGTATTTCTCCGAAAGCTTCGACAAAGTCGGCAAACAGCTCTTCTCCGCGCAGGTGAT
>Ga0209016_1002488_pt1 | contig 12217 bp, 4 predicted proteins | sample EPASupsiteSAE305_FD_187265 | JGI IMG/M metagenome (GOLD analysis project Ga0209016, IMG submission 187265) | Bioremediated contaminated groundwater microbial communities from EPA Superfund site, New Mexico - SAE3-05 (SPAdes) (version 2) | ecosystem: Environmental > Aquatic > Deep subsurface >...
CTCGATCGCCAACAACCACCTGCTGCGCAAAAATTTTGCCACTATCAAGAATATCATTGATATCCCGAACCTGATTGACATTCAGAAAAACTCTTATCGCCGTTTTTTGCAATCTGATGTGCCGTTGGATTTGCGTAAAAATAGTGGTTTAGAAGCCGTTTTCAGATCTGTTTTTCCGATTAAGGACTTCAGCGAAACCTCATCACTTGAGTATGTCTCCTACACACTGAGCAAACCCAAGTACGATGTTGAAGAGTGTCATCAGCGTGGTATGACCTATGCTGCCCCTATGAAGGTGAAGGTGCGGCTTGTTATTTGGGATTCCGGTAAGGAATCTGGTGTCCGTGGTGTTAAGGATATTAAGGAGCAGGAGGTCTATTTCGGAGAAATTCCGTTGATGACCGAGAATGGCACCTTTATCATTAATGGTACTGAGCGTGTAATTGTCAGTCAGTTACACCGTTCTCCTGGTGTATTCTTTGACCATGATAAAGGTAAGACCCACTCCAGTGGCAAAGTGCTGTATTCTGCACGCGTTATTCCTTACCGTGGTTCATGGCTTGACTTTGAATTTGACCATAAAGATATTCTTTTTGTCAGAATCGATCGTCGCCGTAAGATGCCTGCTACGGTACTTTTAAAGGCCCTTGGATACTCGGTAGAGCACCTGCTGAACTACTATTACAAGAGCGAGCAGATTGTCATCACTTCAGGTGAATTGCGTAAATCGATTGAGCCGGAACTGTTGACCCTTCAAAAGGCTGTAGTTGATGTTACCGATGACAAAGGTGAAGTGATTGTCAAGGCCAATAGGAAGTTTACCAAGGCCTCAATAAAAAAGTTGCTTGAACATGGCGTTACAACGATTCCTACAACAGCCGAGAGTATTATTGGACGATACGCTTCTTCTGATGTCGTTGATCCTGTTACCGGTGAGATTCTGCTTGAATGTAACCAGGAGTTAACTGCTGATAAACTTGACGAATTACGTCTTAAAGAGGTAGGGCCGTTTGGCCTGCTCTATATCGATGGCCTTAATATCACCTCATCCTTCCGTGACACGCTGCTTGCAGACAAGGTAAATAGCAGTGATGAGGCGTTGATCGAGATCTATCGTCGTCTCCGTCCTGGTGATCCTCCAACCCTCAAAAGCTCTCTGGTGCTGTTTGATAACCTATTTTTTAATCCAGAACGCTATGATCTTTCTGCAGTTGGGCGTTTGAAGCTTAACTTCAAGCTTGGCCTGAAGGTGTGGCCAGATTGTACTATCCTGAATGGCCCCACCATGCTGACTGCTGCTGAACTGCAGCACGCCGATCAGTTGATTGGAAGTTTGCAGAACGGTTCCCGTCCCGTTGATATAGCACTTAGGGAGAGAATATCTGCAGACCTTGCTAAGACACTGAAAAAACTGGATCTGCAGCAGCCAGTACCAGAGCGCGTGCTGGAGCAATTGGCAGAAGAACTGAACGGCATTGTTGCCAATCCTGAATTTTTCCAGCGGGATCTGCTGGAGGGCATTGATCTGTCTGAAGAGTTTGTCAAACTGACAGATCTGATTGAACAGGGTGGGTACGACGAAAACCGTCGTCGTATTGAAGGGCTTCGCCGTAACCGCATGTTGCTTGAGATTGCTTTCAATGGTTCTGTAGATCGTTGCGACCGTAATGACATACTTGAGATTGTGCGTTACCTGATTGAGCTGAAAAATGGTCGTGGTGTGATTGACGATATTGACCACTTGGGCAATCGTCGTGTTCGTGCCGTTGGTGAGCTGCTTGAGAACCAGTACCGTATTGGTTTGGTACGGATGGAGCGGGCCATCAAGGAGCGGATGTCTCTTCAGGAAGTTGAAAACCTGATGCCCCACGATCTGATCAATTCCAAACCGGTTTCAGCGGTGGTTAAGGAGTTTTTCGGTTCGTCCCAGTTGTCGCAGTTTATGGACCAGACCAACCCGCTGTCTGAGGTTACCCATAAGCGCCGGCTTTCGGCCCTTGGACCAGGCGGTCTGACCCGTGAGCGGGCCGGTTTTGAGGTTCGGGACGTACACCCTACGCACTACGGCAGGGTATGTCCGATTGAGACACCGGAAGGGCCAAACATTGGTCTGATTGCTTCGCTCTCAACCTATGCCCGGATCAATGAGCATGGTTTTGTTGAAACACCGTACCGTCTGGTTCGCGAAGGCCAGGTAACCAACGAAGTAAAGTTCTTCTCGGCACTGGAAGAGGAAGGACACGCCATTGCCCAGGCAAACGCCCTGATGGATCAGGATGGTCGCCTTATCAATGAGTACGTCTCTGCCCGTAAGAGTGGCGAATTCGTCCTGGTTCAGCGCGATGAGATTGAGTTGATGGACGTGGCTCCCAAGCAGCTGGTGTCCGTTGCTGCAGCCTTGATTCCATTCCTTGAAAACGATGACGCAAACCGGGCTCTGATGGGTTCAAACATGCAGCGTCAGGCAGTACCGCTGTTACGTGCCGACTCACCGCTGGTGGGTACCGGTATGGAGCGGATTGTTGCCAAGGACTCGGGTGTTTCTGTAATTGCTCGTCATAACGGTATGGTGGATGCGGTTGATGCCGGCCGGATCGTCATCAAGATTGATGAGGAAGAAACAGATGAAACCGGTACCGGTGTAGATATCTACAACCTGGTTAAGTTCTCCCGTTCCAACCAGAACACCTGTATCAACCAGAAACCGGTGGTTAAGGTGGGTGATAAGGTCAAGCGTGGCGACGTAATTGCTGATGGCCCCTCAACCGACATGGGTGAGCTGGCACTTGGTCAAAACATCATCGTGGCGTTTATGCCGTGGGGCGGTTACAACTTCGAGGACTCCATCCTGGTCTCCGAGCGTCTGACCAAGGATGACCGCTATACCTCAATCCATATTGAAGAATTTGAGTGTGTTGCCCGTGACACCAAGCTGGGTAAGGAGGAGATTACCTCCGATATTCCGAACCTTGGTGAAGAGGCACTCAAGGATCTGGACGAATCCGGTATCATCAGGATCGGTGCTGAAGTTAAGCCGGGCGATATTCTGGTTGGTAAGATCACGCCAAAAGGTGAGACCCAGCTCTCACCTGAAGAGAAGCTGTTGCGTGCCATCTTCGGTGAAAAGGCCGGTGATGTCCGCGATACTTCGCTGACCATCCCTCCAGGTGTTGAAGGTACTGTCATCGGGGCCAAGGTCTTCTCCCGTAAAGGCAATGATAAAGATGCCCGCACTGAGTTGATCGAGAAGATCGAGGAAGAGAAGCTCCGCAAAGATGAGCAGGATGAGGTGCGTATCATTCGTGATTCTGCTCGCGGCAAACTGAAGCGACTTCTGGTTGGTAAGACAGCCGGTGCCAAGGTTGAAGACCGTCAAGGTGTGACTGTCCTTGCTAAAGGTAAAAAGATCACAGAAGAACTGCTTGAGTCATTGACCATGGACCGCTGGGCTACTATTTCCGTCAGTGATGGTACTGATGTAGAAGAAAAAGTGGCTGAGGTTATCTCTAAGCTTAATGAGCAGATTGAACTGATTCGTGGCGTATTTGACGACAAGGTTCAAAAGCTGAGAAGGGGCGATGATCTGCCTCCTGGTGTGATCAAGATGGTTAAGGTTTATGTTGCCATCAAGAGAAAACTGCAGGTCGGTGATAAAATGGCCGGTCGCCACGGTAACAAAGGCGTTGTTTCCCGAATCATGCCGGAAGAAGATATGCCGTACATGGATGACGGTCGTCCGGTTGAGATCGTTCTGAACCCGTTGGGCGTTCCTTCCCGTATGAACGTGGGACAGATTCTGGAGACTCACTTGGGCTGGGCTGCCAAGGGACTGGGGTGGAAAATCCAGAAGATGCTTGAAGAGCATACTTCTGAAGAGAATCTGAAGAAATTTATCCGTGAAACCTATGACAACCCTGAGTTCAATAAGATTCTTGATACCATGGATCGCGAAGAACTTCTGTTGGTGGCCCGTCGTTTGTCACGTGGTGTACCGATGGCTTCATCCGTTTTTGAAGGGGCAGGGGAGGCTAAAATCAAGGAGCTGTTGACCAAAGCAGGCTTTGCAACCAATGGCCAGGTAACGCTCTTTGACGGTCGTACGGGTGAGCCGTTTAAGCATAAAGTCACGGTTGGGATTATGTATGTACTGAAACTGCACCACTTGGTTGACGACAAAATTCACGCCCGTTCCATTGGACCTTACTCGCTGGTAACCCAGCAGCCGCTTGGAGGTAAGGCACAATTCGGTGGTCAGCGACTGGGTGAGATGGAGGTCTGGGCAATGGAGGCGTATGGTTGTTCCTATGCGCTGCAAGAGTTCCTGACCGTAAAGTCTGACGATGTCTCCGGTCGTACCCGTATGTACGAAGCGATCGTAAAAGGTAAGCATACCTTGGAGCCTGGTCTGCCTGAGTCCTTTAACGTGCTTATCAAGGAACTCCAGTCACTCTGTCTGGATGTGGAGCTGCTTGAAGGGGATGAGTAACACCGTGCGGTAGTCATGCCGCTGTTGCGGGCCAGCTGATTTGCCCTGATGATGAGACTTATACTGGAGGATAGACCGTGGAAGATTATTTCACAGGAAGTTTCTTCGATAAACCTAAAGATCCACTGCATTTTTCGTCTATCCGTATCTCTATCTCCTCGCCGGAGAAGATACGTGAGCGTTCTTTTGGTGAAGTGAAGAAGCCTGAGACGATAAACTATCGGACCTTTAAGCCGGAACGGGATGGTCTGTTCTGTGCCAAGATATTTGGACCGACCAAGGATTACGAGTGTAACTGCGGTAAATATAAGCGGATGAAGCATCGCGGCATTATCTGTGAAAAGTGCGGTGTTGAGGTTATCCCCTCAAAGGTCCGTCGCGAGCGCCTTGGACATATTGACTTGGCTACTCCGGTTGCCCATATCTGGTTCCTTAAATCACTGCCTTCCCGGATCGGTAACCTGCTCGACATTACCCTTAAAGACCTTGAGCGGGTACTGTATTTCGAGGCCTTTGCCATTACTGATCCCGGCACGACACCGCTGAAATTCTGTGAGGTGTTGTCAGAGGACAAGTTCCTCAAGGCGCAGGAAGAGTACGGTATTGACGCCTTTGAAGGTGGCATGGGGGCTGAAGCCGTCCGCAAGTGCCTGCAGGCACTGGAGCTTGATGAGCTTGCGGTGCAACTGCGGATGGAGATGATGGAGTCCACCAGCGAGGCCAAGCGCAAGAAGGTTGCCAAGCGTCTTAAGGTGGTTGAGGCATTTAAACAGTCCGGCAATAAACCGGAGTGGATGATTCTTGAGTGTATTCCGGTATTGCCTCCTGAGCTGCGTCCGCTGGTTCCGCTGGATGGTGGTCGTTTTGCCACTTCTGACCTGAACGACCTCTATCGTCGGGTGATTAACCGGAACAACCGTCTCAAGCGTCTTTGTGAGCTTCAGGCCCCTGAAGTGATTATCCGTAACGAAAAGCGGATGCTGCAGGAAGCGGTTGACGCCCTGTTTGATAACGGTCGTCGCGGTCGTGCCATTGCTGGGCCAAACAAGCGTCCGCTGAAGTCTCTGTCTGATATGCTGAAAGGTAAATCAGGCCGTTTCCGTCAAAACCTGCTCGGTAAGCGGGTCGACTACTCAGGTCGTTCCGTTATTGTTGTCGGTCCAGAACTGAAGCTGCACCAGTGCGGTTTGCCTAAAAAGATGGCGCTGGAACTGTTTAAGCCGTTTATCTACAATAAGCTTGAAGAGCGTGGGTACGTTACCACCATCAAGAGCGCCAAAAAGATGGTTGAGAAGGAGCGTCCCGAGGTGTGGGACGTACTGGAAGAGGTCATCAGAGAACATCCGGTTATGTTGAACCGGGCACCAACCCTGCACCGTCTTGGTATTCAGGCCTTTGAACCGGTTTTGATTGAGGGTAAGGCTATCCAGCTCCACCCGCTGGTCTGTACCGCCTTTAACGCTGACTTCGACGGTGACCAGATGGCTGTACACCTGCCGCTCTCCATTGAGAGTCAGGTAGAAACCCGTGTTCTGATGATGTCTACCAATAACATCCTCTCCCCAGCCCACGGTAAGCCAATTATTGTGCCTTCGCAGGATATGGTTCTAGGGGCGTATTACATGACCCGTGAGCGGATCGGTGCCAAGGGTGAGAAGACCATCTTCGCTTCTCCTGAAGAGGTTCGGATCGCTTTTGACCACGGCGAAGTGGATATGCAAGCCAGGATCAAGGTTCGGATGAAAAACCTTGTGTCTGATGAAAAACCGCAATTGATCGATACTACTGTAGGACGGGTGATTCTGCGTGAGATTCTGCCGCCGCACGTTCCTTTCTCAGCGATTAACAAGGTGATGAACAAGAAGGAACTCTCCAACCTGATCGATACCTGTTATCGTCTGGCTGGTAACAAGGAAACAGTCATTCTGGCAGACCGCTTGAAAGAAACCGGTTTCCGCTATGCAAATCTGGCTGGTATCTCAATCTGTATTGATGACATGGTTATCCCGGAAGGAAAGCAAGCCATCATTGACAGGGCAAACGAAGAAGTTCAGGAGATCCAGAATCAGTATACTGAAGGTTTGATCACTGACGGTGAACGTTACAACAAGGTCATCGATATCTGGGCAAAGGCTACAGAAGAGATTGCCAAGGAGATGCTGGGCAACCTCTCAAAGGAGACCGTTGTTGACAGTGACGGCAAAGAGGTGGAGATCCCTTCCTTTAACGCCATTCACATGATGGCTGATTCCGGAGCGCGGGGTTCTGCTCAGCAGATTCGCCAGTTGGCCGGTATGCGGGGCTTGATGGCTAAACCATCCGGTGAAATTATCGAAACCCCGATTACGGCAAACTTCCGCGAAGGTCTGACCGTGTTGCAGTACTTCATCTCAACCCACGGTGCCCGGAAAGGTCTGGCCGATACCGCGCTGAAGACTGCAAACTCCGGTTACCTGACCCGTCGTCTGGTTGACGTTGCCCAAGATGCGATCATTACTGAGGATGATTGTGGCACCCTGGATGGCCTGACGGTCAGCTCGCTGACTGAAGGCGGTGAGGTTATTGAGCATATCGGTGACCGTATCCTGGGCCGGGTTGCTCTTGATGATATCCATGATCCGATCACCGATGAGATTCTGGTAGAAGCAAACCAGGAGATCGATGAGAATCTGGTCAAGAAGATCGAAGATGCCGGTCTTGAAAAAATTAAGATACGTTCAGTGCTTACCTGTCAGAGTAAGCGTGGTATCTGCGCCAAGTGTTACGGTCGTGACCTTGCTCGTGGCCATATTGTCAATATGGGTGAAGCGGTCGGTGTTATTGCTGCACAATCGATTGGTGAGCCAGGTACTCAGCTGACCATGCGTACCTTCCACATCGGTGGTACGGCATCACGGGCTGCAGAACAGACCTCACTTGAGGCGCGCTATGACGGTCTTGTTAAGTATATAAACCTGCATACTGTTGTGAACGCCGAAGGTTTCCACATCGTGATGAGCCGTAACGGAGAAGTCGCCGTGGTTGATGAAACCGGGCGTGAGCGTGAGCGTTACGGTGTAGTCTACGGTGCAAAACTAAAAATTGCTCCAGAGGGTACGGTTAAGGCAGGTGAGACACTGGCCGAGTGGGATCCGTACACTATGCCGATTCTGACTGAGGTCGGCGGTCGGGTTAAGTTCGGTGACATCATTGAAGGTGTCACCATGGAAGAAAAACTGGATGATGTAACTGGTCTTTCGCGTAAAGAGATTGTCGAAACCAAAGACTCTGATAAGCGTCCAAGGATTGCTATCAAAGATGCTGGTGAGTCTGGCGGAACTATCGGACGTTACTATCTGCCTGTTGGTGCTATTATCAACGTGACTGAAGATACGGTCATCTGCGGTGGTGATATCATTGCGAAGATCCCTCGTGAAACAACAAAGACCAAGGATATTACCGGTGGTCTTCCGCGGGTTGCCGAGCTGTTTGAAGCGCGTAAACCGAAGGACTTTGCTGTTATAACCGAGATTGACGGTAAGGTTAACTTTGGCAAGGACTCTAAAGGTAAGCGTAAGGTTGTTGTTACTCCAGAGCTTGGTGAGCCTAAAGAGTATCTGATACCGAAAGGTAAGCATATTAGCGTTCATGAAGGCGATTATGTACGCGCTGGTGAGCCGCTAATGGATGGTTCATCAAACCCCCATGATATTTTGCGCGTACTTGGCGTTAAAGAGCTTGCAAAATATTTGGTTGATGAGGTTCAGGAAGTGTACCGTTTGCAGGGCGTTAAGATCAACGACAAGCACATTGAGGTTATTGTTCGTCAAATGTTACGTCGTGTCAGGATCAAAGAGGTCGGTGATACCAACCTCCTGATTGATGATCAGGTTGAACGGTATGTCTTTGAGGAAGAAAACGCCAAGGCCTTTGATGAAGGAAAACGTCCGGCAACAGCTGAGCCGCTCTTGCTTGGTATTACCAAGGCATCTCTGTCGACTGAATCGTTTATCTCGGCTGCTTCCTTCCAAGAGACCACAAAAGTCCTTACACAGGCGGCTATTGAGGGCAAGATTGATCATTTGAGAGGCCTAAAAGAGAACGTTATTATGGGGCGTCTGATACCTGCTGGTACCGGTATTTCACGCTATCGCCATCTTCGTCTGCACGTTGAAGATCAGTCAACGGAACAGGCTGCTGTAGACCATGCTGATGATTTGGACGAATCCCTTGAGGAGCAACAGGCCGCCTAGTCCATTTCATTATTTTAATGCGAGCTGCATACAGAGTTAACGACTGTATGCAGCTTTTTTTATCAAATAGTAAAAAAAGAATTGACAGTTTCCGAGTTAGCGTTTATGTTACGCGTCTCAACCCCATGAGGGTGCGCGACCATGTGGCCTAGAAGTTGGCTGCATACAGTGGATGGAGATGCTGGTGAGATTCCGGCCCTACACTTATTCCATCCCCCACCATGTAAAGCTTGCATTTGTCGCGCAAGTTCGAAGTGACGAGTAGTGTTATTTGTGTAAAATGGATGGGTCAGCATATTTTTGTTGACATTGTATCTATAATATTGGTAGCTTCAATATTCACGCTTTTGCGTTGAAGATTTTGCTGCTGGGAGACAGGTAATCGTATGCCAACGATCAATCAGTTGATTCGTCAGGGTAGGGAAAAGAAGCGGGATAAGTCTACTGCGCCGGCTCTGAAGAGTTGTCCGCAAAAGCGCGGTGTTTGTACGAGGGTTTATACTACGACCCCTAAGAAGCCTAACTCTGCTCTTCGTAAAGTTGCTCGTGTTCGCTTGACAAACGGAATTGAGGTCACTTCGTATATTCCGGGTGTTGGTCATAACTTGCAGGAGCACTCGGTTGTTTTGATTCGCGGTGGTCGGGTAAAGGACTTGCCGGGTGTTCGTTATCATATCGTGCGTGGTACGCTTGACTCTGTTGGTGTTAAGGGTCGTATGCAGGCTCGTTCTAAGTACGGCGCCAAGCGTCCTAAGTAAAAAAGTTTTTAGAGGGGTAAGGTATGCCGAGGAGACGTGAAGTACCTAAGCGTGTGATTCTGCCGGATCCAAAATATAATGACAAGACTGTAGCTAAGCTGATCAACATTTTGATGGTTGGTGGCAAGAAGAGTGTGGCTGAGTCGATTCTTTATCGTGCGCTGGATATTGTTGAGTCAAAGACTGGTGAAGAAGCTGTAAAGGCTCTGAAGAAGTGTCTTGATAATATTAAGCCGACTCTTGAGGTTAAGTCTCGTCGGGTGGGTGGTTCTACTTATCAGGTGCCGGTTGAGGTTCGTCCTGATCGTCGGGTTTCTTTGGCGATGCGTTGGTTGATTAAGTATTCGGCTGCTCGTTCCGAGAAAACCATGACTGAGAAGATGGCTGGTGAGATTCTTGATGCCTTTAATAGTCGTGGTGCTGCCGTGAAGAAGCGGGAAGATACCCATAAGATGGCCGAGGCAAACCGTGCCTTTGCTCATTATCGCTGGTAGTTTTAGGCTCGCTGGAGGAATAGTTCGTGTCACGTTTGTCACCACTTAATAAATATCGCAATATTGGTATCATGGCGCATATTGACGCCGGTAAAACCACAACTACTGAGCGGATTCTGTATTACACCGGCGTTTCGCATAAGATCGGTGAAGTGCACGAAGGTACTGCTACCATGGACTGGATGGAGCAGGAGCAGGAGCGTGGTATTACCATTACTTCTGCTGCTACCACCTGTGAGTGGAATGATCATCGAATCAATATTATTGATACGCCAGGTCACGTTGACTTTACCATTGAGGTGGAGCGCTCACTGCGGGTTCTTGATGGTGCGGTAGCGGTATTCTGTTCTGTGGGTGGCGTTGAGCCGCAGTCTGAAACGGTTTGGCGTCAGGCAGACAAATATTGTGTACCTCGTATAGCTTTTATTAACAAGATGGATCGAATCGGTGCCGACTTCTTCCGTGGTGTTCAGATGATCAAGGATCGTCTGAAGGCTAACCCGGTGCCTATTCAGTTGCCGGTTGGCAAAGAAGATTATTTTAAAGGTATTGTTGACCTTGTCAGGATGAAGGCAATCATCTGGGACGAAGAGTCGCTCGGCGCTAAATTTCATGAGGAAGAAATTCCGGCAGACCTGCTTGATGATGCCAAGGAGTGGCGTGACAAGCTGATCGAAGAGATTTCAAGTCATGATGATGCGCTGATGGAGAAGTATCTTGGTGGTGAAGAGCTTACTGAGGCTGAAATCATGGCTGCAATTCGCTCCTGTACTATCAATATCCAGATCATTCCGGTTGTGTGCGGTTCTTCGTTTAAGAATAAAGGTGTTCAGAACCTGTTGGATGCCGTTGTTGATTATATGCCTTCTCCGCTTGATATCCCTGCCATTAAAGGTGTTGATGAGTCAGGTAACGAGGTTGAGCGTAAGGCAGATGATAATGAGCCGTTCTCTGCCCTTGGATTTAAGATTATGACTGACCCGTTTGTTGGCCAGCTTACTTTTATCCGTGTATACTCGGGCGTTCTGCAGTCTGGTTCTTATGTGTATAACGCAACTAAGGGCAAGCGTGAGCGGATCGGTCGTTTGCTGAAAATGCATGCTAACAAGCGTGAAGAGATTAAAGAAGTGTATGCCGGTGATATTGCTGCTGCGGTAGGTCTTAAGTACACGACTACCGGTGATACGCTTTGTAATGAGGATCAGGCGGTTATTCTTGAGTCAATTGAGTTCCCTGAACCGGTTATTTCAATTGCAATCGAGCCTAAGACTAAGTCTGACCAGGAGAAGCTGGGCCTTTCGCTGCAGAAGTTGGCTAGTGAAGATCCTTCCTTCCGGGTCAAGACCGATGAAGAAACAGGTCAAACCATCATTTCAGGTATGGGTGAGTTGCATCTTGAGATCATTGTTGACCGTATGATGCGTGAGTTCAAGGTTGAGGCAAATGTTGGTAAGCCTCAGGTTGCCTACCGCGAAACGATTACCAAGAAGGTCAAGGTTGAAGGTAAGTTTGTACGCCAGTCTGGTGGTCGTGGTCAGTATGGTCATGTTTGGCTGGAGATTGAGCCTCAGCCAGAGCCAGGTAAAGGCTACGAGTTTGTTGATGCAATCAAGGGTGGAGTTGTCCCCCGTGAATATATCCCTGCTGTAGATAAGGGGATTTTTGAAGCCACTGATAACGGAGTGCTTGCAGGGTTCCCGGTTGTGGATGTGAAGGTAACCTTGATTGACGGTTCCTACCATGAAGTTGACTCGTCAGAGATGGCCTTTAAAATTGCAGGCTCCATGGGCTTTAAAGAAGGCTGTCAAAAAGCCGGTCCAATCTTGCTTGAGCCAATCATGTCGGTAGAGGTGGTTGTCCCTGAAGAGTATATGGGCGAAGTAATTGGTGACCTTAACTCTCGACGTGGCCGGATCATGGGAATGGATTCACGTGCCGGTGCTCAAGTGGTTAGTGCAATGGTCCCTCTGGCAAATATGTTCGGCTACTCAACCGACCTGCGTTCCGCAACACAAGGTCGCGCAACGTACGCCATGACCTTTGATCATTATGAGCCGGTACCAAAATCGGTATCTGATGACATCATAGCAAAAGTAAAAGGGTAATACCCCTCGATTTAAGAAACAGGAGGAACCAGTCGATGGCCAAGGCTAAATTTGAGCGTAACAAGACTCACGTAAACATCGGAACAATTGGTCACGTAGACCATGGTAAGACCACCTTAACAGCCGCAATCACCAAAGTGCT
>Ga0209016_1002491_pt1 | contig 12203 bp, 11 predicted proteins | sample EPASupsiteSAE305_FD_187265 | JGI IMG/M metagenome (GOLD analysis project Ga0209016, IMG submission 187265) | Bioremediated contaminated groundwater microbial communities from EPA Superfund site, New Mexico - SAE3-05 (SPAdes) (version 2) | ecosystem: Environmental > Aquatic > Deep subsurface >...
CCAGGTAACCCAATACCGGCGGCAAGTTGAAACGGCGGAAAACGACGACGGCGAGGACCGAAGCCCCCAGCAGCAGCAGGACGAGAGAGAGTGCGCTCAAGGGTGATTTTTTCGATTCGGGTATACTTCGCCCATCATAACCGCAGCCCATCCATGAACCCAAGTCCGTCCGTCCCCGTCGCGCCTGCCTTCGCGCCCGAACAGGCGCTCGCCCTCGGGCGCCGCACCCTGGCCATCGAAGCCGCCGCCGTTGCCGCGCTGGAAGCCCGCCTCGACGCCAGCTTCGTCAGCGCCGTCCGCTGCATCCTCGACAGTCCCGGCCGCGTGATCGTCAGCGGCATGGGCAAATCCGGTCATATCGCCCGCAAGATTGCCGCGACGATGGCCAGTACCGGCACGCCGGCCTATTTCGTACACCCCGGCGAAGCCAGCCACGGCGACCTCGGAATGATCGCCCGCGACGATGTCCTCTTGGCCCTGTCGAACTCGGGCGAATCGGAAGAACTGTTGCGCATCGTCCCGGCCGTCAAGCGCCAGGGGGCCCGCCTGATCGCAATGACCGGAGTTCCGACCTCGACGCTGGCGCGCGAAGCCGACATCCACCTCGATGCTGGGGTCGCCCAGGAGGCCTGCCCGCTCAACCTGGCACCGACGGCCAGTACCACCGCGGCCCTGGCGCTCGGCGATGCCCTTGCCGTTGCCCTGCTCAATGCCCGCGGTTTCAGTCCGGAAGATTTCGCCCGCTCGCACCCCGGCGGCTCACTTGGCCGCCGCCTGCTGACTCACGTCCGCGACGTGATGCGCGAGCGCACCCGGGTTCCGGTCGTCGCCACCGAAACCCTGATCGGCGAAGCCATTGTCGCGATGTCGCAAGGCGGCCTCGGACTGGTCGCCGTGATCGACCGGGAACAGCGGCCGCTCGGGATTTTTACCGACGGCGACCTGCGCCGCGCCTTCGCAAAACAACTCGATCTGCACACCGCGCGGATCGGCGAAGTGATGCACCCGGCACCGCATGCAATCGGTCCCGACAAGCTCGCCGTCGAAGCCGTCGAAATGATGGAACGTCTGCGCATCAACGCCCTGCTGGTCGTCGACAGCACCGGACAACTGGTCGGCGCGCTCAACATGCACGACCTCTTCACCGCCAAGGTCATCTGATGAAAGAAAAACTCGCGCAAGCCCGTGCCACCCGCATCCGTCTGGTCGCCTTCGATATCGACGGAGTGATGACCGATGGCGGGCTGCACTACACCGACGACGGTCACGAACTCAAAACCTTCAATGTCCAGGATGGGCTTGGCCTCAAACTGCTGCAGAGCGTCGGGCTCGAACTGGCGATCATCACCGGTCGCAATTCCGGGGTGGTCGCGAAACGTGCCGCCGATCTGGGCATCGTCCATGTCTTCCAGGGAATCGGCGACAAGCTAAGCGTCCTCGACCGCCTGCGCCAGCAGCTCGGGCTGGGCTGGGATGAATGCGCCTTCATGGGCGACGATCTGATCGACCTGCGGGCAATGGCTGCCTGCGGCCTGGCCATCGCCCCGGCCAACGCCCGCCCGCTGGTCCGCGAACAAGCGCAACTACTCACCACGGCGGCCGGCGGCCAAGGCGCAGTGCGCGAAGCGATTGAATTCATCCTGAGCGCCCAGGACAAACTGAGCCTGGCCCTGGCTCCCTATCTCCCCGATACGCATACCCCCAGGCCATGAAAGCCTCCAGCAGCCAACTGTTCTCGATCACCCTGCTTGCGGCACTGGCAGGCCTGACCTTCGTGCTGCAAAACACGGTCGACGGCGATCCGGCAAAAAACAACGGCAAGGCACGGCACGACCCCGATGCGATGGCAGAGAATTTCGAAATACGGCGTTTCGATACCAGCGGTCAATTGAAATACCGCTTGCAGGCACCTTATCTATTGCACTTTCCCGACGACGACAGTTCCGAACTGCATCGTCCCCGGCTACTGGCCCTCCGCCAGAATGGCGAGCCGCTCGAACTGCGCGCAAACTATGCCCGCGCTTCCGCCGGCGGCGAAACCGTTTACCTGTGGGACGATGTCGTTGCCACCCGCCCCGGCGCCAACGGCCAGGTCGCAACCATCGCCCGGATGCCCGACCTCACCGTTCAACCCGACCTCGGCTACGGCTTTACCGACAGCCCTGTCCGTATCGACCAGGGCACCTCCTGGCTACAGGGGGTCGGGATGCGCCTCGACAATAACGCCGCCACTTTCACGCTGCTGTCGCAAGTCCAGGGCAGCCATATCCGCCAACGAGACCCGCAATGAAACTGCGCCCCCTGTACCTGCTGCTCTGTTCGCTGAGCAGCCTGCTCGCCGCCCCGACCTGCTTTGCCGAACGCGCCGACCGCGACAAACCGATGCTGCTGGAAGCCAATCGCGTCACCATCGACGATGCAAAAAAACTCCAGATCCTCGAAGGCGACGTGATCCTGACCAAGGGCACGCTGATTCTCAAGGCCGACCGGATCGTGGTCAGTGAAGACAGCTACGGTTTTCAGAAAGGCACGGCATTCAGTGGCCGCAACGGCTTGGCGCGTTTCCGCCAGAAGCGTGAAGGCAAGGACGAATATGTCGAAGGTCAGGCCGAGCGCATCGAATACAGCAGCCGTGACGAAGTCGCAGAATTGTTCCACCGCGCCTGGGTCCGTAGCGGCGATGACGAAATCAAGGGCGATTACATCTGGTACGACGCCATCGGCGAAAAATACATGGCCACCGTCGGCGACAAGAAATCCCCTGGCACTCCGCCGCAACGAGTCCGCGCCGTCATTCAGCCGCGCAACAAGACCGGTACGCCGGAAGCACTCGCAGCCCCGCGCGCCGACAGTCTGCAACTCCGCGGTGCCAGCACCCTCTCGGCCCCGCAGGAATTGCGCATCGAACCGTGACCAGCCTTGAAATATCAATGCAACACGATGATTGCAAAACAAAAAAAATAAAATGCTGCGGCGCACAAAAAAAATATTGACAGCGGGCCGGCGAACTCTATAATTCACTTCATGATGCAGTGCAACATGAAGCATAAATGACTGTGCTGCCGGTTTAACCGCAATACATGATTTACATTCAGGAGATACCCATGTTCACCACCCCCGAGCAATTCGCCGCTGCCAACAAGGCCACCGTTGACTCCCTGCTGTCCCTGGCCAACACCGCCTTGGCCTCTGCCGAGCGCATCGCTGCCCTGAACCTGAACACCGCCCGCTCCGTCGTTGAAGACACCGTCTCCGGCGCCAAGGCCCTGATGGGTGCCAAGGACGTTCAGGAAGCCCTGTCGATCCAGGCCTCCCTGGCCCAGCCGAATGTCGAGAAGGCCGTTGCCTACTCCCGCTCGGTCTACGAAATCTCCGCCCAGACCCAGGAAGAGCTGTCGAAGATGGTTGAAAGCCAGTTCGGCGACTTCCAGAAGAGCGTTGCCGGCCTGCTCGACCAAGCCGCCAAATCCGCTCCGGCCGGTTCCGACGTTGCCGTTGCCGCCGTCAAGAGCGCGATCGCAGCCGCCAACTCCGCCTTCGACAACATGAACAAGGCCGCCAAGCAAGTTGCCGAGATCGCCGAAGCCAACGTTGCCGCCGCGACCAACGCCACCGTCAAGGCGGTTGGCGCCTCCGCCGCCGCTGCCAAAAAGAAGTAATTTGGGCTAAATTAATCAAAGCCCCTGCCTTGGGCAGGGGCTTTTTTCCATCCGCACCGCAACCAGACTGGAGAACCCCATGAGCAACAATCTGGATCAACTGGCCGCCACCCAGAAAGCCAACGCCGAAGTGATGATGGCTCTGCTGCGCACCGCCTTCAACGGCCTCGAGCGCCTCACCGCCCTGAACATGGCCGCCTCGCGCGAGTTTTTTAACGCCACCGTGGCCAACACCCAGCAGTTGATCGGCGCCAAGGATGCCAATGCCCTGACCAAGCTCAATAGCGAGCTGGCTCGCCCCAACCTCGACAAGTGGATGGACTATTCGCGCAGCCTGTACGAGCTGAGCAGCGAGATGCAAAAGGAAGTCACGGCAGTCATGGAAGCGCAGTACAGCAGCTTCACCCAGAATGCCAATACTGCCGTCGCCAAAGCCAAGGCCAACACCCCGGTCGGCGGCGACATCTTCGCTGCTGGCATGCAATCTCTGCTCGACGCATCGAACAAGGCCTTCGGCAGCATGACCTCGATGGCCAAGCAACTGACCGATATCGCCGAAGCCAATCTGAACACCGCCAGCCAGGCAACTGCTGCCGCCCCCGCCAAGAGCGCCACGGCTGCTGCTGCACGCAAGAGCGCCGCGAAGTAAGCTAACGCTGCCCCGGCCGCACCAAAAAGACGACCCGCGGGTCGTCTTTTTTCATGGCTATCCGAAACCGCAAATCTTCATCGCAAGCCCCCCCAACCGCAATCGGCTCGACTTCGAGCCTACTGCCCACACTCTCATTCCCGATCGCCCACTCATCGCACTAGACCCCGGGCAGCGATCGAAACACCAGAGGCAAGCCAATCAGAGACGCCGCGACCACAACTCACAACCGGAGTTTGTCGACAGTCGGCAGACCCCGGCACAGCATATTCTCTCGCTTTTATCGGCATCCAACCAGACACGAGCACATCGACGCAAACTGCCAGCCCGGTTGATTGATCCGCCAGACGCGCATCGATTGATGACGATTCATCACCACCCCTGCCGACCAGCACAGCCCTGAAAACAGGATGAATTGGCAACGGAGATCGGGAAATGGAACTGCAAACGATAGAGCGCTCCACTCCAAGTGATTTACAGCAAATATCGGCGGGTATAGCCATAAAAAAACGACCGCCCTGAGGCGGTCGTTTTACTCAAACTAAGCTGAACGAGTCAGATTAGAAGGAGTGACGGATACCGAACTGGAAGCCCTTCGGGTCGTTGCCAGCAACAACACCAGCAACCGAACCGGTAGCGGCGTTGTAGAAGTTGTAGGAAGCGCCAGCTTCGTTACGAACTTGAGCGTAGATCGCCTTCAGGACGGTACGCTTGGACAGGCTGTGCTCGTAACCAACGAAAGCGTGGGTAGCGCCGGTGTTGTTGACGTTACCGACGTCGCCAGCCTTGCCGTAACCGGCGATGACGGCGCCCTTGGCACCAACGTTGAACTTGCCGTTCAGCAACCAGACGTTACGGGCGCTGTCGGTGCTGTCAGAGGTGTTGGCATCGGTGCGATCCCACAGCAGGCCGACTTGACCAGCGCCGAAGTTGAAGGTACCGCCCAGACGATGGCTCTTGGCCTTGGCTTCGATGGTGCCAACAACGTTGTCAACTTGGGTGTAAGCGTAGCCAGCGTAGACCGGGCCGGCAGCGTAGTTCAGGCCCAGAGACCAGACGTTGTCGGTACGGGTAGCGGTGTCCTTCTGCTCGGAACCAGCACCCCAGGCAGCCAGGGCGGAGAAACCGGAGAAGTTCGGGGAGATGTAAGCAACAGCGTTGGCGGTACGATCATCAACACCGGAGGTGGTGCCGGCAACCTTGCCGTACAGAGCGCCTTGGTAGCCGATGCCGGTAGCGCCGGAGTTGACGTCAACCTTGGCACCCAGAGCGCGGCCAGCGGCGGTCAGGTTACCAGCAACAACGGTACCGAAACCACCGGTCAGACCGACGTAGGTGTCACGGTTAGCACCGCCCCAAGCGCCAGCGGCGTCATTGGTCAGGCCGCCTTCGATTTGGAAAACAGCCTTCAGGCCGTTGCCCAGATCTTCAACGCCCTTGAAGCCCAGGTAGGAGCTGTTGGCGGAAACGCGGGAGTCGTTCTTGACCTTGGTAGCGGCGGTGCTCTGGGAGGCGCCAACGTAGTCAAAGGTTGCATCCATGACACCGTAAACGGTGACGTTGGTTTGGGCGAAAGCAGCGGTGGAGGCCAGGCCGGCGACGGCCAGAGCGATCAGTTTCTTCTGCATCAAAATTTCTCCTTAGTGGTTAGTTTTGGCTTCTTCCAAAGAAAGAAACCAAGCTTTACCTCTCGGATCGAGAAGTTGGAGCGATTCTGGCATAGCCCCCGGTCAATACAAACGCCATTTCCCGGAAAAGGAGATAGTGCCGGCGACATTGTTGCATTCCCGCAACACCACTTGCGAACTCCATCCCTGTGGCTCTCTGAAAAGCCATCCAGCAGGAAGCGCCGCACATAAAAGAAGGAAGGCTGCCATCTCCCGATGGCAGCCTTCCGCAGATGAACACCGTCTTGGCTCGCCCCTGAAGGCAAGCTTTGCCTCAGGAGAACAATCGCGCCAGCTCCAACCCCGGATCGTCGGCACGCATGAACGCCTCGCCGACCAGAAAAGTAGCTACCTGATTGGCGCGCATCAGGGCCACGTCCGCGGGCCGCAGGATGCCGCTCTCGGTCACCACGATACGGTCAGCGGGAATGCGCACCAGCAGATCGAGGGTTGTCTGCAGGCTCACCTCGAAACTGCGGAGATTACGGTTATTGATGCCGATCAGCGGCGTCTGCAGTTGCAGTGCGGCGGTCAGCTCGTCGCCATTGTGCACCTCGACCAACACCGCCATGCCCAATTGCTGCGCCAGTTCTTCCAGCGCCTGCATCTGCGGCAGCTCCAGCGCAGCGGCAATCAGCAGGATGCAATCGGCCCCCATCGCCCGTGCCTCGACCACCTGGTAGGCGTCGACCATGAAATCCTTGCGCAGAACCGGCAGCGTGCAGGCCGCGTGCGCTGCCTGCAGGTACTCCGGCGCACCTTGAAAATACTGTCGATCGGTGAGTACCGACAGGCAGGCGGCACCGTTTTCGGCATAGCTGCGGGCGATTTCGGCCGGGTGAAAATCGGGGCGAATCACGCCTTTCGACGGACTGGCCTTCTTGATTTCGGCAATAACCGCCGGTTGACCGTGAAAAAGCTTGCTGCGAATCGCCGCGACAAAATCACGGGTCGGCGCCTGGGCGGCTGCTTCGGCTTCCAGCATCGCCAGGGATTTGACGGTACGCGCAGCCGCCACTTCTTCATGTTTGGTGGCGATGATTTTATTCAGGATATCGGACATCTTGTTTGGCTGTTCCAGGTTAGGCGGCCAGTCGCTGCGTACACTGCACGAACTGATCGAGCTTGGCACGCGCGGCACCGCTGGCGATGGCCTCGCGCGCACGGGCAATACCGTCGCCGATGCTGTCGGCGACGTTGGCGACATAGAGGGCGGCGCCGGCATTCAGGCAAACGATTTCGCGGGCGGCACCGGGCTGGTTTTCCAGGGCACCAAGCAGCATCGTCTTCGACTCGGCCGCACCGCTGACCCGCAGGTTGCGCAGGGACAGCATCTGCAAGCCGAAGTCCTCGGGGTGCACTTCATATTCATGAATCTGGCCGTCCTTCAACTCACCGACCAGCGTCGCCGCGCCAAGCGAAATCTCATCCAGGCCATCCTTGCCATGCACCACCAGCACGCGCTCGGCCCCCAGCCGCTGCATCACGCGGACCTGGATCCCGACCAGGTCGGGGTGGAACACCCCCATCAGCGTATTCGGCGCCGCCGCCGGATTAGTCAGCGGGCCAAGAATATTGAACAGTGTCCGCACTCCCATCTCGCGACGCACCGGCGCCACGTGCTTCATCGCGCTGTGGTGATTCGGCGCGAACATGAAGCCGATCCCGGTTTCCTCGATGCAGGCGGCGACCTGCGCCGGCGACAGCATGATGTTGGCGCCCAGCGCCTCGAGCACGTCGGCGCTGCCCGAGCTCGACGACACGCTGCGTCCGCCGTGCTTGGCGACCTTGGCCCCGGCAGCAGCGGCAACGAAAATCGCGGTCGTCGAAATATTGAAACTGTGCGCGGCATCGCCGCCGGTTCCGACGATATCGACGAAGCGCCGGTCGTACGGCACCTTGACCGGTGTTGCCAGCTCGCGCATCACCGAGGCCGCAGCCGCAATTTCGCCGATCGTTTCCTTCTTGACCCGAAGACCGGCGACGATTGCAGCGACCATGACCGGCGACACCTCGCCGCCCATGATCTGGCGCATCAGCGAAATCATCTCGTCGTGAAAGATCTCGCGATGCTCGATGACGCGTTGCAGCGCTTCTTGCGGATTCATTGCTTGTGCTCCAGGAGGAAATTATTGAGCAGATCGTGACCGCGCTCGGTCAGGATCGACTCGGGATGAAACTGTACGCCCTCGACGGCCAGCGTCTTGTGGCGAACGCCCATGATTTCGCCATCGTCGGTCCACGCCGTGACCTCCAGGCAATCCGGCAGGCTGCTGCGCTCGATCGCCAGCGAGTGATAGCGGGTACAGGTCAGGGGGTTGGGCAAGCCGCGAAAGACGCCGAGATCCTTGTGGCGCACCGGCGAGACCTTGCCATGCATCAACTGCTGGGCATGCACGATACGGCCGCCAAAGGCCTCGCCGATCGATTGATGACCGAGGCAGACACCGAGCAAAGGGATTTTCCCGGAAAATTCGCGGATCGCCGCCAGCGAAATCCCAGCCTGCGCCGGCGCGCAGGGGCCGGGCGAAATCACCAGATAATCGGGTGCCAGCCGGGCAATCTCGGCCACCGTAATCGCATCATTGCGAAACACCTTAACTTCCTGCCCCAACTCGCCAAAATACTGGACCAGGTTGTAGGTGAAGCTATCGTAATTGTCGATCATCAGCAGCATGAAGCGTGTCCTTTATGGAGTGGCAGGCCCGGGCCCAGATTGCCGCTGCGGGAAACGCAGCGCGCTGCCGCTGGCCGCCGGGCACGGACGGCACCGTAAGGGCGCTGATTATCCAGCAGGCGCACGTCCCGTTCAAGTTTGCCGCAAGTGTAAAGACAGCCCATGCGCCCCTGTAGCAAGGCGCTGGCCGGCAAGGTATGATCCAGCAACAACGAATTCCCCAAAAATACAAAATCGCAGAGGCAGGAGACTTACCCATGGGGCTGTTTGGCAACAATGCGGCAATCAACAAGATTGACCGCGACATCGCGGCTATTGCCGAAGGGCAAGCCGATCTTTCCTTTGCCGTCGGCACGGCAGGCAACGATGCCCCCGGACGCATCTCGGCCAACATCAACCGTTTCTTCGCCAAAGTCCGCGACCTGATTTCGCACGCCCGCGAGCGCAGCGTCAGCATCGCTGCCGACGCGGCGCGGATGAATTACCTGGTGCAGCAGACCGACGATGCGGTCAGGCGCCAGGAACTCCTGGCCGGCGAGGTTTTCGAACTGAGCAACCGGGTCAACCTGGCGGTCGGCGACGTTGCCAGCAATGCCGAGGCCATTCGCGGCTCGACCCAGAGCAACCTCGAACTGGCCCAACGCTCGCTGAACCAGATGGAAACGGTGGCGAGCACGATGCGCTCGACCAACCAGCACATCGAACATTTCTCATCGACGGTTGGCGAACTGCATACCAGCTCGATGAAGATCAACGAGATCGTTTCGCTGATCAACGACATTTCCGACCAGACCAATCTCCTCGCCCTCAATGCCGCCATCGAAGCTGCCCGCGCCGGTGAAGCCGGCCGCGGCTTCGCCGTGGTTGCCGACGAAGTCAGGAAGCTGGCCGAGAAGGTCAAGACCGCGACCCAGGTCATCGGCCAGAACACCCAGTCAATGATCAACCTGGTGGCCGACACTTCGTCGAAGACGCAAACCATCGTCGGAGAAGTCACGCGCGCCAACGAATATGTCGAAACCTCGGCCAGCGACCTGAAGACGATGGTCGGCGAATTCCAGCAAACGGCGGCCCAGTTGACGACGATTGCCGATGCGATCCACAACCTGCGCGAAAGCAACCAGGCCATCCATCACGAAGTCGAGGAAATCCGCGACCACTCGCAGGAAATCTCCGGACGGATGAAGCAGTGCATCGACTCGAGCAAGACCCTGCGCACCTCGACCGAAGACCTGCAGTGCACGCTGGCCGACTTCCGCACCGGCAACAGCAAGTTCGACAGCCTACACGACGGCTGCACCAGCTTCCGCGATCGCGTCAGGACCATCCTGCAAACCCTCCAGGCGCGCAGCGTGAATGTCTTCGACCAAGCCTACAAGGATATTCCAGGTTCCAACCCGAAACGCTACACCACCTGCTACGACGGCCAGTGCGACAAGGAGTTGACCCGTCTTTACGACGCCCTCCTCAGCGAAATGCCCGGCCTCACCTACGCCCTGGCGGTGGACAACAAGGGCTATGCACCGGCCCACAACAGCGTCTTCTCCAACCAGCCGTCGGGCGACCCGGCGGTCGACCTGGTCAAGTGCCGCCACAAACGCATCTTCAACGACCCGGTCGGACTGAAGCTGGCACAAAACCAGAAACCCTCGCTGTTCCAGACCTACGTCCGCGATACCGGTGAAATCCTCAACGATTTGTCGATGCCGATCGTGATCGACGGTCGCCACTGGGGCGCCGTGCGGATCGGCTTCAAGACCGAGATGCTGCAGTAAGCAAACCGGGCAACCGGCTGGCGATTGGCGGCCCGTTGCCCGAACGACTCAGTAAACGATCTTGACGTTTTCCGGCTGCAGCCAGGCGCCCAAGGCGCCCAGCAAATCGTCCTCAAGCCTGACCCGCAAGCCCGGCCCGAGACGCAACTGGCATTCGGCCGCCGGCCCGCAGTAATTGACCCGGACCTCGGCCGGCCCCGGCGCGAAAGGCTGGAGCAAAGCCTTCAGCTTGCGCGGATCCTGTCCGCTCGCCATCTTCAGCAGCAAATACTTGGCGAAGCGGGCACGTGCCTCGCCCAGGGTCAGCAGCTTGTCGGCAACCACCCGGTTGCCGCCGGAGAAATCGTCGTAACTGACCTTGCCCTCGACCACCAGCACCTCGTCGGTGACGATCTTGTGCCGCTCGGCATCGTACAGTTCGTTGAACACCGAGACCTCGACCATCGCCGTCCCGTCGTCGAGCTGGATGAACAGCATCTTGCCGCGGCGCGTCATCTGGGTCCGCAAGCCGACGACCAGACCCGCCAGCACCGTCAGCTCCTTGGCCGGCTCCAGGCGATTCAGCGGCCGCCGGACAAAGCGCGACAACTCGGCTTTCGAGGTGTTGTAGGGGTGACCGGAGAAGAAGAAGCCGAGCGCGGTCTTCTCCTGCATCAGCCTTTCCTTTTCGCCCCAGGAACGGACGTTCACATACTCTGGTGCATGCTCTTCGGCGACTTCGGCGATATCGAAAAGACTGGTCTGCAGCGCATTGCGCTCGGTCTGCTCGGCAAACTCCATGGCGATACCCACCGAGGCCAGCAACTTGTGGCGGTCGGGATCGATGCTGTCGAAGGCCCCGGCCCGGATCAACGCCTCGATGGTGCGGCGATTGACCTGGCGCTTGTCGCAGCGCTGGCAGAAGTCGAACAGATCCTTGAACGGACCGCTCTTGGCCCGCGCCTCGAGAATCACGTTCACCGCCTGCTCGCCGGTCCCCTTGACCGCGCCCAGGCCGTAACGGATGGTTTCACGGTCGACCGGCTCAAAACGGTAATTTGACGCATTGACGTCGGGGCCAAGCATCTTCACCTTGTTGGCGATGGTGTCTTCGTAAAAGATCTTGACCGTATCGGTGTTGTCCATATCGGACGACAGGGTCGCCGCCATGAAGGCCGCGCAGTGATAACGCTTGAGCCAGGCGGTGTGATAAGTCACCACGGCGTAGGCGGCGGTGTGCGACTTGTTGAAGCCGTACTCCGCGAACTTGGTCATCAGGTCGAACAACTGCTCGGCCAGCGCCGGATCGTAGCCCTTCTCCTTCGCCCCTTCGGCGATGGTCGTCCGGTGCTTGGCCATTTCCTCGGGCTTTTTCTTACCCATCGCCCGCCGCAGCATGTCGGCGCCACCGAGCGTGTAGCCGCCGATGATCTGCGAAATCTGCATCACCTGTTCCTGGTACACGATGACGCCGTAGGTCGGCGACAGGCAGGCCGTCAGGTCGGGGTGGAAGTAGTCGATCGCCTGCTGGCCTTTTTTGCGCAGGATGAAGTCGTCCACCATCCCCGAGCCGAGCGGGCCGGGACGGTAGAGCGCGAGGACCGCGATGATGTCTTCGAAGCGGTCGGGCGCCAGCTTTTTCAGCAGCTTCTTCATCCCTTCCGATTCAACCTGGAAGATCGCCGTGGTATTGGCGTCCTTCAGGATCTGGTAGGCACCGGGGTCTTCGAAACCGAGCGCCATCAGGTCGAGGCGCTGCCCGGTCATGCGTTCGATGTAGTCGAGCGCCAGTTCGAT
>Ga0209016_1002492_pt1 | contig 12201 bp, 14 predicted proteins | sample EPASupsiteSAE305_FD_187265 | JGI IMG/M metagenome (GOLD analysis project Ga0209016, IMG submission 187265) | Bioremediated contaminated groundwater microbial communities from EPA Superfund site, New Mexico - SAE3-05 (SPAdes) (version 2) | ecosystem: Environmental > Aquatic > Deep subsurface >...
TCCGATGAACACGAATCAATGCAGCAAATACGAAAAGCTGCGTAAGACCGAGGTAATTCAACACTCAAAGAGCATTTCTCCTACCCGCAAAACAGCGGCAAGGGAGTGGTGTAACTCTAAAGTTCAGTTAAACTGTGATGGCTTTTGTAATTATTTCGATGAACCGGTTTCATTTAAAAACTTCACTTCGACAATCTCATCACACTTCAACACTTGTAGTGAGTCTACCAAAGTTTGCATAAAATTATTAATAAAATTCATTACATTAACTCTGACTTCAGCATCAGAGGCCAAAGGGTTTTGCTCTTTGTAAGCGGCTGATATTTTGCTTATAAGCTCCTGTTCTGGTGTTTCAACGCCATGAACAGCATAATCCGTAAGAATTTTTGACAATTCTTGGGCAGCTTGGGAAGTAATTTCCTCCCCTCTCAAATACGTCACGGAAACCTTCAAATAATCTGCAATTTTTCCAACAAATTCATCCGTTAAAGGCTTCTTTCCGGTCAGCACCTGCCCCACATACGCTGCAGAAAAACCAGTGTCATTGGCAACTTTAACAAAGAGTCCTCTCTTCCCCCAGCTTCCAGAAGTTCTCAATATTTCGATAATCCTATCAAGCACAATAGCCTGATTTTCTTCGAGCTTTAAAAATTCTGAAAGGGTTGACACAAAAACCTCTTGATAATTAGTTTTGTTTAGATTAGTTTTGTTTTGCTTAGAATGTGTTGCTTGTATATCACAAGTTATCTCTGAATTCAAAAACATTAGCGAAAGGAGCCCACCCCATGCCCAAGAACAGAAACCTTACCCCCATGCTGCAGCCGGAACCAATCAACGGAGACCGCCTGCTAACCGTCCAGGAGACAGCAACGCTTACCAGCCTTGCTGTCTCTACTCTCAACCGTGCCAGAGTCTACGGCACCAACAACGCGCCAAATTTTTGCAAGATTGGAAAAAGCGTTAGATATCGAGAGTCTACCGTACAAGCTTGGATTGCTGGTCAGACTGAGTACCAGCACACCACCCAGCAGCAACAAGCCGCTTAGGGCTGCAGAAAGGAGATCAATATGCACCCAACCACCACCAACAACCTTGAAGCCGTAACTATGCCGTCTATCGATGGCTGTCTTGCACTGGATCAACTCGTCACTATTTCGCCATCAGATGCTGCAACTGTTGCCTACAGCCTCCTAAATGGCAAAACCCGCAGCCGCAATCATGCCGGATGCAACCTGTCGGGTAATCAAACAACAGGTAAATCCATGATGTTGCATGTCGCCAGCCAGCTGAAGCAGGCCGCGTAGGCTGCAGAAAGGAATCAACCATGATGACCATGACCGTCAAGGGTCTCGAAGAGGCAATGAAGAGGTCAGACCCCCGCAATGTGCGTAAAGCGGCAAAGCTTGCCCTGTCTCGGGTCCAGCCAGCCGCCCTTACAGAGGCCAGCCGTCTGATCAGGGGGCGCTACAACATTAACCAGACAGACCTTCTCAACAAGGCCAGTGGGAAGCCACGTATCCAGGCAGTGGGCAAGGTGACTGATGACCTGACCGCAACCATCACGTTCCTGGCAGGGGGTATCAGCTTGGTCTACTTCGGTGCTGTTGAGTATCGCCGGACATCGGCAGGCCTGACCAAGCGAGACCGCAAAGGCCAGAAAACAATCAAGCGGGGAAAGGTTGGCGTAAAAGTTCAGATAGAGAGAGGTAAGACCACCCAGCTTAGGCAGTTCCTGGCAGGGGTCAAGTTTGGCAAGGGCAGCGCAACCGGTACGCACCTTGGTGTTTTTAGGCGGCTGGGGAAAGAACGTCTCCCCATTGCTGAATCATCGGTCATCAGCCCAGCCTCTATGATCGGTAAACCAGAAATCATGAAACCCCTGACCCAGTTTGTTCAGACCACCTTCACCACTCGGTTCAACCATGAACTCAAACGACTAGGAGTGACCCAATGAGCGAGATAGCCCGTCAGAAGAATATTGAGAACCACCTTGAGAGACAAGCAGCCCCTGATGTCTCCATGAAGCTGGAACGCATCCGCCACTACCTGGTGCTTGTGGATGAACAACACGACTTCCTGCATGACTACGTTGAGGATAACGGCCTTGATATTTCCAACCGCATCGGCTGGCTGCTGGATGATCTGTTGAACATGCTGGCACAAGTTCAGGACACCCTCTACCCAGATGGCTGGATTGCCACTACCACTACCCAAGGAGCCTAACCATGCCACTACAAAACCGTATCCCTCAAGCACTGCAGAATATTGCTGATCAAATAGCCGCAGCCCATGAAGCCCGTATGCAACAGCTGGTTGATGATATGGCCAATGTATCCAAGCCAGAACCAATCCATTTTGGGACTCTGGATCTTAATACACTGATCCCGGATATTTCCCTCAACCTGTCTCACCTCAGGGCGCTGCTGTCGTCAGCCTACCAGCAGATTGAAAGAGCAAACACTCCCCAGCAGCAGATTGACGCTGCCTGTTGGTTGATATCCGATGCCCTGAAGGAACTATCAGCTATCGAGAACACATACTATGGCGAACCAGACACCTCTGAGTAACGGTTTTCAATTTCTTTTTCCACCTATATTGGTTTGCCCAGTTAGTGGCGTTAATCAGTTAAGTGACTGAAATAAAAAGGTAAAAAGACAGTTTTGAGCAAGTTAAGACCAGTTAATTCAGTTAAGAGCTGAAATCATTGAAGTTTTTGGCAGCATCAGCACCCATAAACGACTAAACCCCCTACCGGAGGCCACCAGTAGAGGGTTCAAAAACTGAAGAAAAACAAGATTGGATGCCTCTATGACTACCGCAAACACGGGAAAAAGTAAAGCAAAAACAGCCGTATCACCAGCAAAGCCAGCCAAAACCCGCAAGGCTGCGGCTGTTGCATCAGCACCGGCAGCAGCAGAAACCGCCCCGGCTGATCAGCCATGGATGCTGCCAACAGCCCTGCTGCACAACTGAACCGGTTAAAGACCGCCACCTTTGAACTGATGGCCGTCCTTGGTCAGAAACCGATGCAGGTGGTTGGCGAGTTTGCCAGTGCGCTTTCATGGTTGGCAAATGCTGCCAAGTCTGCCCTTGACTGGATGGCTCACAATTCCTGGGGGCAATCGCTTTCAAGCCTGGCTGTGGGGCTTGGTGCTGCTTCGGTGGCGCTTGCCATTGCAGCAAGTGCCCAGTCTGTCTATGCAGCTGCAACCTGGGCAGCCACAACGGCCACCGCTGCTTTTTCTGTTTCTCTGCTGGCTAACCCCTTGGTGCTGGCCTTCGGCGCTGCATTGGTTGGCGTGATCGCCGCCTTGAATGCCCTGGCAAATGCCTTTGACAATTCGTCTGGTGCTTCCGGGCGGTCTGCAGCGGCTACCAAACAGGTTACCGAAGAAATGAGAAAGGCAGCAGCTGAACGCAAACAGATTGAAGACGGTTATGAGAAAGCCGTGGGGATATCTCTGGAACGGCAGATAGAAAAGCGCAAGGTTCAGCTTGATCAGGACCTGAAAGCGGTAGAGACAAAATATTCACAAGAGCTGAAAACAGTTGCTGCCGGTACCGATGCTGAAAAGAAGCTGGTTGATAAGCTGCTGGACGATAAGCGCAAGGTTGAGAATGCCTACTATGCTGACATTGATAAAATTCGTAAAGCCGATTTACAGGAACAGGAAGGAAATGCCGCATCTGAACTTAAAAACAAGATTGAGCATCTGAAACGACTGGGCCAAACCAAGGATGCTGAAGCCCTGGATATTGCCGCAAAGAACCGGGCAGATCTGCAGGCGGTTGAAGACTACTACAAAGGCATTGAAGACGCTGCCAGGGACAGTGGTAAGGTATTGGTGGGGCTTGAGGCTGAGAAGGCAGACGCTATTGCCCAACTGAGAAAGAAACAGGCCCTTGATGCTGCCCAGCGTGGGTATGAATCCGGCCAGAAAGAGCTTGAAGCATACCATGGCATCATGGAATCAAAAGCCGCTCTACTGACTGCCGCTGCCGGGAATAATGCAAAAGCCCAGTATGCAGCCCAGGTAGAGATTGAACGGATGGAAATTGATTTCAGCCGTCGTCGTTTTCAGGCAGCAGCCAGTCATTTTCAGGATGTTGCGGCCCTGTATCCCAAAGACTCTGATCAGTATCAGGCAGCCCTGAATGATATGACCTCAGCCCATAAAAGCTACCTGGACACCTCAAGTGCTGCCTATCGCAAGTATGCCGATGAAATCAAGGCAATCGACCAGCAGATAAAAGACTTCCGCATGTCTGTTCAGCAGAAGATCGCCGACCTGCAGCAGAAGAACATGACCGATACCCAGAAGTTTGCCGACAACCAGCGTCGCATGAATGAAGCCCTGGCCAAGGCAGAAGCGTTAAAGGCACAGGGCCTGTATGATGAGGCCATGAAATATAACAAGCAGGCAGAAGACCTTGCCAGCCGACTTGACAGCAATGTTGCTGTTGCAACAGAAGGATTGAAGCGCGTACTGAGTCAAGGTGAATCTATACTTGAAGCCAAGAAAGACGCTCCTCAGCAGGCCCTGAACAAGCTGAAAGAAATAGACGCTCAACCGTTAAATGACAAGCTTCTGAAGATTGTACTGGATGAACCTTCGCTACAGGCAGCGCAGGTGCAAATAGAAAAAATCACGGCAGAAGAGAGAAAGCCGGTGGTTGTTGATGTAAAGATTGATTCAGCAAGCTATCAAGCGACTAGGGAGGCCCTGTTAAGGTTGGCAGCTATCAATTCCGGCCTTATATCCACTCAGGTTGGCCCAGATTATAACAAGTACGAATCATATCCTGATGTATCGCTGGATGGGTTTTTTGCAGGCGGCAAGGTAATCAATGGATCTCCCCTGCGGGATTCGGTGCATGCTATGCTGGCCGGCAACGAGTGGGTGATTAACAACAAGGCTTCAGGCTTTTGGGGTGACAACCTGCTGGCTGCTATCAATGCCCCGTTCAGTGGCGCTGGCAGGGCTCTGCAGGGGATGCTGTCAAAGTCTGTTGCCGTTCCGTCAGCGGCTGCAGCTGGCCCGATCCCGAACCTGGGCAGCATCAGTCTGGATGTTGGTGGTGGCAGTTATCCGGTTAACGCTCCTATGGATGTTCTGGCTGAACTTAACACCGCCTTACGAAGGCGAAAAAAGATGAGACCCAACCCATGAATTTGGGGATAAAAAGAGGGGGTGGCGTGATGCCTACCCCCTCTTTTTGCTTCCACGCTTGCCACTATAGAGACACTACCCGAGAAATCACAAAAAAATAATCAAATATAATAGCTGGTTTTGGAATTAGAATCTGAAACCTGCTAGAGCCGTTTGATTTTCATGGAGGGACTGTTGTTTCCTTTGTTGCGAGTACTTAATGCAATGATGCAACGCAACACTGTTGCATGCAACACATGGTAAGATGCTGTATTTACTGTATGTGCTTGCTGCTCTGTATGGTGGCTTGTTGCAGTGTTGTCTGCAACATCGTCTAAAAACCAGTAGACCTGTCTAGCAGATTACTGTGCCAGTTACAGGTGTAACTGGCTTAAATTAAAGGCAAATAAAAAATAAATAAATTTATTGTCGGTGTTGGCACGTAAACTGTAATAAAGAAAAGCAACAACGGCACATCACAGAGTGCCACACCAAGATCCCCGTTATACGATACGCACCATAAAAACACAAACAAAGGAGAAGCGTCATGAAAGCAAAAAACAATTTCTCAGTTCTGTTGGCAGAAACCACCGCAAAAGGTAGTCTGGCAATCTTCGCAGGGGCAGCAGTATTCCTTGGTGGCTTTATCACCTGGTCAGCAGCCGGTACGGTCAGTGGCTTAATGAGTCTGTTCAACTAACCAACCTAACTAACTACATTTATAGGGGGAACGTATCATGAAAGTTAAAGTCAGTTATTCCGATTTAGATGACAGGAAATATATTGGAAGGGTGCTTGGTGTGTTCGGCCTCTTCGCAGCAGGTGCCGCATTGAACGTAGCCTGGCCGGCACTGAGCCATATCGGTGGTAAATTGATCGGCTAATCCAACCAGGATTCAGCAGAAACAGAAAAACCCGGCAAAAAGCCGGGTTTTTTTGTTTCCAGTGCGGGTCGGCAAAATTAGCGGACCTGCTGTACCTCAACGATCTCAGGAATCTGCTCTTTAATCGCCTTTTCAATCCCCATCTTAAGGGTCATGGTGGACATGGGGCAGGAACCGCAAGCGCCCTGCAGCTTAACCTTTACAATGCCATCAACTACTTCGATAAGCTCAACATCGCCACCGTCACGCTGCAGCATGGGGCGGACCTGATCAAGTACTGCCTGAACTTTTTCAATCATGGTTGTAACTCCTTCTATTGATAATTAATCAGCATCCGTTTAATGGGACGACATTTGTCTTGTATAGCGTTTTTAAGAAAAAAGTGCACCTGTTTTTATGCAAGCAGGTCGAACAGCTCCTGCCGTTTGATCGGCTTGGTCAGACAGCCATCCGCCAGTTCTTTTAAGTGTTGTTCATAATCAGCCGGGGTTGAGGTAACAACGATAATCCGTGGCTTATGGCCTGAGAAGTTCCTGACCAGCGAGGCAATGGAATAACCATTTAGCTGGGGCAGGTTAATGTCCAGCAGGACAACAGCCGGTAGGTGCTGTTGGTAGAGCTCTATGGCGGTCACGCCATCGGCAGCGCTCAAGGTGTGATAACCGGCCTCACCTGCAATCATTTCCAGCATGGCCGAGGTCATTTCATCGTCTTCAACAATCAGAATAGTCTGCTGTGCCATGGGGGAGTCCTCCGCTACAAAATAATTTCAAAAAAGCATACCAATTAATGCCAGCTCCCAGGATCATAACCATAGGATTGCTCTTGGTCCAGCGGAAGATGTAAAACCGGTTAGCCCCGCCTTGCAGAACAGGGTAAAACTCACCAGAGTTAAACCTGGGGTGCTGGTGGGTGGCATCAGTGGTCATAGTGACGCAGGCTCCTGCAGCCTGGCATACACCTTCTTCATCATCCATTCCCTGACAAGGCCGCCAAAGGCTTTGTCCTCTACAATCTTTTCAAAAATTTCCTGATTCTGATCCATCCGCTCGATCAGCTTGCCCAGAAACTGATCTTCAAAGGCATACTTGAAGGTATCAATCTTGTTGGCCTGTGCCTGGGTCTTCAGGGTTTCATCCGCCACAAGCTCTGCCTCAATCTGGTCAAAGAACAGCCTGTCGGCCTGCTCGAAGTCAGTGCCGAACCGCTCATTCAAGAGGTCAATAATTTCAGATAATGCCGCCTTCTCTTCCTTTGCCCGTTTGATGCCCGCTTCTGTCAGACCGTCAAGCTCTCCGGTCTCATCCTTCTGTAGCTCAATACTGCCGTCCGCAATCTTCTGCAGGCGGTAGTATTCAAGGGCGACTTCATCATCAAGCTGCAAGGTTTCCGATAAATCCTTCCTGGGCAGCTTGGTCTGCAGCAGCTTTGCGAATGCGTAGAACTTTTCAAAATCAGGCTCGGTAAAGGGCATAATCTGGGCAAGGAAGGAATACAGGTTTGTCCAGGTGCGCAGACTCTTCTTGAACTCATCCTTTTCATCATCTTTCTCAATGGCCTTGAAGCGATCAACCGCCGGGTCAATCCAGGCGTATAACGCTGCCTGATCTTTTACCGTCAATCGACGGCTGTCCTTGAAGTAGACCCGTGCGAACGCCTCAATCTCTGTCTGCCAGTAGATCTGCTTTTCATCCAGCTTGGCCTTCAGATCATACAGGTGATTCGGGTCAGGCTCGGATACCACGGTTGTAATCTCATAGTATGGTTGGAATGAAGCAAGGATTGTTTCCCGATCATTCACAAAGTCCAGCACAAAGGTATCATCCTTGCCCGGACAGGTTCGGTTCAGGCGGGATAACGTCTGCACGGCCTTAACGCCGGAAAGCTTCTTGTCAACATACATGGTGTGCAACAATGGCTGATCAAAGCCGGTCTGGTACTTGTCCGCAACAATCAGGATCTTGTACTCATCCGTATCAAACATCTCCGGCAGCTCCCTTTCACCAAAGCCGGTCAAGGCCGGCTCAGAGACCCCTTCAGGGAAGTCGTTGTCTACCACCTTGCCGGAAAAAGCCACCAGCACCTTGATGTCGGTATATTCCTTTGCCTTCAGGTATCGCTTGAACTCGTCAAAGTACCGTTTGGCGTGGAGTCTTGAGCCGGTTACCAGCATGGCCTTGGCCCTGCCGCCAATTTTCTTGGCAACGATCTGGCGGAAATGTTCAATGATGATCTCGGTTTTTTGGGAAAGGTTATGGGGGTGCAGCGACACATATTTGCCGATGGCCTGGGCTGCCTTCTTTTTATTCAGCAGCGGGTCATCCTCAATGGCCTTGGTCAGCTTGAAGTACAGCTCGTAGGTCGTATAGTTTTCCAGCACATCAAGAATAAAGCCCTCTTCAATGGCCTGACGCATGGAATACAGGTGGAACGGCTGCGGCTTGCCCTCTGCATTCAGGCAGCCAAACACAGCCAGGGTCTTGTACTTGGGGGTGGCGGTAAAGGCAAAGAACGAGATGTTATTCTGGCGTCCCCGCGCAGCGCATGATTTCTCAACCTCGGCATTGATGACGTCTTCATCATCATACTCACCGGCATCGTCTTCAACAGCAGTTTCAAGGGATTTTGAAGAGAGCACCTCTTTCAGCTTCTTGCTGGCCTCGCCCCCCTGCGAGCTGTGTGCCTCGTCAATGATAACGGCGTACTTCCGGTCTGGCAGATCGCCGATCTTATCAATCACAAACGGGAACTTCTGCAGGGTGGTAATGATGATATGGGTGCCGTAGCTGATAGCCGTGGCAAGCTGGGAGCTGTCCTTATCAACCTTCTGAACCACGCCGGTTTTGTGCTCAAACTGGTAGATGGTGTTCTGGAGCTGGTTATCAAGCACCTTCCGGTCAGTAACCACAATCACGCTGTCAAAGATTCTCTGATCCTGGGCGTTGTGCAGGCTGGACAGGCGATAGGCGAGCCAAGCAATGGAATTGCTCTTGCCTGATCCTGCTGAATGCTGGATGAGATAGTTTTTGCCAGCTCCACTCTCTCTGGCATCGGTAGTCAGTTTACGAACAGAATCAAGCTGGTGATAGCGGGGGAAAACTATCCTCTCGCTTTTCTTCTTCACCCCGCCTAGCTCATATTCTTCTGTCTGCAGGTGAATAAAACGATGGATAACATCAAGCCAGCTATCTTTTGTCAGCAGATCTTCCCAGAGATAGGAAGTCTTGTAACCGGCAGGGTTAGCCGGATTACCCTTTCCGTTATTGCAGCCCTTGTTAAACGGTAGCCAACAGGTTTTGCTCCCGTTTACTCTGGTGGTCATGTAGACTTCATCAGGATCAACGGCAAAATGGACAAGGGCGCGTTTTTTGAAGGCAAACAAAAGCTCCCGGTTATCACGATCCTGGGCATATTGCCGCCTGGCATTGGTTGCGGTCTGTCCGGTAAAGTGATTTTTCAGTTCCAGCGTGGCAAGCGGCAAGCCGTTCAGGACAAGCACCAGATCAACCGAGTTTTTGTTCTTTGCGCTGTAGTAGAGCTGGCGTACAACCTTCAGGCTGTTCTTTTTATACAGTGCCAGTGTGTCGGGGTTCAGGCCGGATTCAGGCTTGAAAAAGGCCATCTGAAACCTGATGCCGTAATCAACAAAGCCATTACGCAGCACATCAAGGGAACCGCGCAGATCAAGTTCTTTGTAAAGCCTCTGGATAAGCCGGTTTGGGCAGTCAGCTCCATGCACGGTTTCCAGCTTTGCCCATTTGTCTGGCTGGGTGGCCTGGATAAAGCTGATTAGATCGGCCTTGAACATCCCCAGCTCAACGCTGTAATCGTCGGCAATCCCCTGGCTGTATCCGCCCTGCTCTACAAGGCATGCAACAATGGCAGTTTCAAAGGTTTTTTCGGTATGGATAGTGGTCATATGTGATACTTCCTTCTTGTTTTGGTCGGGGCATATATGCCACTACCAAACTTAAAAAGCCATATTAACAGCGGGTTGCATCACTTGAAGAGGTTTTAGGCGTTTGTCCTGAAAAGTCTAATAAATGTCTAAAAAAATCTATCTAGGCCGGTTTAGACATTTTCCAAATCTTGCCATCAGGATAAATAATTCCATTGTTTTTAAGCTGTTGCAGAAGATTCTTGATCTTGTGTTTCTTCTGCGCTTCGTCTAAGACGTCTGGAAGTATGTCTAAATTCATCTCAACCACACGACGTGCCACACAGGTATTACCCTTGTCTTACCCATAAAACTCGTGTAGAGTTATCAACAGATGGGGGCCATGTCGGCGTGAGCAGTTCGTGCTTGCCAACCGGCACTGAGTACCCAGTGACAAGTTAAAGGGGTTCTAGTGAGGTGGGCAGTTCGTGCCAGCTGTAGCTAGAGCTCCTTTGTTTTTTGGTGGTATTTTAACCAGTCATAGATTCGAATAGCTCGTTTAAGGTCAGTTTTAAGCCCAGAATTGCCGGTGGATAGCACAGATGGATTTTTCAAAAGGAAATCTTTTAACAAATCATATAGTTCAGTGATATTGATGTTTTCTTCCCTCAGGTCTGGAAGAGACTGGAGAAGCTTGGCAATTGGCATTGTTTTTACCAATGAAGAAATAGTCTCATTTCTATGTGCTTTCTTATCACGATTCTTCTTAATCGTGCCTGAAAGCAAATCATCAAAATTTTCCTTTATCGCAAGCCTCACCCGCTCAGGAATATCATCTTTAAAATCAAATAGATATTTGTGAACAGGAAGGTTAAGGCTGTTGCTGGTGAGCAAAGCAGGCAGCGCAACAGTAACGATGCTTTCTGCATCAAAACGGCCATTATCAAGCACCACATCAGCATAAAGTTCTTCTACTGGTAAACCCGCATACCCCCTGTTTGCCAGAACCCCCACGCCAACAACCACCTCTACATCTTCCAGTTTATCATCCTCAAGATTCATGACACGCATTCTGCCGGTCGGTTTATTGGTCAGCACCAGTTCATAAATATCCTGCTTCAGTCGCCGTAACATCGGTGCATTATATTTAGCCTGGTTTTCAAGCAACGCCTGATAAAGCGGTTCGTAACTTTTAAGGCGAACACGGGTCATATCAATGGATTTCCCGCCTTCAAAGGATTTGCTGTACGTTGAAATCTCTTCAGCCTCTCCTTCTTTAGCCCTCACCACAAAAATGAGCCGCTCCTTTATCCTTTCAAGGTTTTCGACGGAAAGGCATTTCACAATGGATTTCAAAATGGTTGCAATGTTTTTATCGGCAAGGGAATAACCGATGAATATGATAGGATGCTCAAGGAAAATGGTTAGTATCTTTGCTGCCAGATACGCATTGTTTTCAGTAAAGTTGGCATAGTCAGCCTCATTAATAACAATGGATTCCGGTTTTGAGCAGCACCCGTGGATTTTGTAGATTTCAGAAATACCTTGCAGGGTTGAGAACAGCAGCTCTTCCTGCCCGACATACTTTGTGTAGTTGGTGAAAACATCCTCAATAAAACTGTCATAATTTGTCGTTAACACACCACCGATGCTTTTCATTTCAAGCTGCTTAAATAACGCTATTTCTGAAGCATATTCCTGATTGTGGGTTTTGCTGCGCTCACGGGTATGACGGGCAATTTCTATTTTGAAAGGCGACACGCCATGCCGCAGCTCATCAGCAGACTGTTCACGATTTTCCTGGAATTGCGGGGCTTTAAACCACAACAGATTGAAGTCATGTTCAATCAACTCTGCTACTTTTGGCAGGAGACCTTCCTTGCAGTTAAATGCCTTTGCCTGCTGAACGTATATCTCATAGGCATACTCATCATCCTTGGCAATACGGGCAAATTTTCGTAAAAGTCCTTCCCAGTTTTCAAGCCCCAGATATCGGATGGAAAGGCCAGAGCCAACAAAGAGCAGTGGCAAGTGATCATTTTTTGTCAGTCGCTTCAGAATAGCACTTTTCATACCCCCACCTCCCCGCGCACATCAATCTTCCCGGTTACCACTTCAGAAATCAGCGTGGTGCGGTACTCCTTGAACAGTTCGATCTGTTTTTTGAACTTAGGGTGCGTTCTCAATCAAGTATATCCATTTAGTTTCCGATAAAGAGGTAACCCGCTTTATCGGAGAGTTTCTATGAGCAGACAAGTTTTACGCGATGACCAGTGGGAGCGTATAGCCC
>Ga0209016_1002498_pt1 | contig 12182 bp, 14 predicted proteins | sample EPASupsiteSAE305_FD_187265 | JGI IMG/M metagenome (GOLD analysis project Ga0209016, IMG submission 187265) | Bioremediated contaminated groundwater microbial communities from EPA Superfund site, New Mexico - SAE3-05 (SPAdes) (version 2) | ecosystem: Environmental > Aquatic > Deep subsurface >...
CTCTGTAAATTGTTGTTTTGTTTACGCCAAGGAGATTGGCGATTAAAGGCTTTGAAAGTCCAGCTCTTAAATAAGCAGAGATTTCGTACCTTCGTTCAACGGTAAGGTGTTTCATCATGCGACTGATTTTTGGCGATTTCGGGAACAAGTTAGAAATTATCTGCCGGTTTCCGGAGGGTCATCAGTTTCTGCTGGTGACCCTCTTTGTTGATAACTCCTTAGTGATCCTTAATTACAAATCATCAGTTGCGTTTCCTAGTTGAATCTAAGAAACGCAAGTTTAACGGCAATGGCATCCATCGAAATGGCTGATGAGTAAACGGGGAATTTTTGGGACTGATATGCAACAAGCAGGCTCAGAGTATTCCATCGCGTAACATGAATACCGGCTCCAATGCCGGGAGAAATATACAAACCGGCTTTCCCGTTGTCGTCTTCTCCCACGGGGATTCCGATTCCGATATCAAAAGAAACATAAGGGTTGATTTTGCCTAACTTAAAATATCCTTTTGCGTTTGCATAAACCGGGATAACCGAGAAATAATCAAGTACGTCGGAATAGTGGTGCCATCCTGCACCAATGCCAATAAAAAAATAGTCATTTAAACGAACACCGTGAACTGTTTCTATTGTAAAACGGTCGAAGGTATTCTCAAGCATTCCTACACCAAATGAATGGCCAACATTTAATTCTCCCTGATATTTCAGCTTCTGTGCGAAAGAGCTGAAAGTGATTGCTAATGTGAGCACTACCAAAACTAATAATTTCTTTTTCATGATAAAAGAGTATTAATTTATTATAATAAAGGTAGTGCAAAAACACAGGAAGTGTTATTGGAAATTTAGAATTGAAATCTCAGAATTCAGGAGGCAAGCTGCTAAAACCTAAACCCAACTTTAATTGCAAAAGAATTCATTGTAAGCCTCGACGGGTAGCCGGCCAGGGTCTGCGATTGTAGTGATACTCCAAGGCTAATGGCGTTTTTCGCGGAAATATTATAGCTCGCGCCAACACCCGGGGCAAAGTAAAAACCATTATGGCCTGATACCATTCCGGTTGTTATTGAATATCCTATATCAAAAGTGGCATAAGGAGAAATTTTGCCGTAAGTGAGATAGCCTTTCACATCAAAAAAGATAGGAATTAAGGAAAACCGTTCGTCTTCACTTATAAACTCATCGGCGTTACGATTATATGAATGCCAGCCCACACCTGCTCCAACAAAGAAATTATCAGTGAGCCTGAATCCGTGAACCGTTTCCACATTAAAGCGGTTGTATGACCAGTCGCCATAGCCCAATGCATAGCCCACATTTACCTCTCCCTGATATTTTAAATTCTGGCTGTAAGAATTAAAAGACATTGCTACCATCAGCAAAACAAAAAATAGAATTTTTCTTTTCATAATAAAGCAATTAGTTATCTAAAGATACGATTATATCTCTTTCTTGTGTATCCATTTTCCAACCGTTGGAGCAACATAGTTTCTCATTTGGCTGAGGAGGTCGGGGATATTGTCGCTAATGAGTACCATCTTGCGGTTTTGCTCTTTGAGCAGGCCATTTGCAACCATACTATCAAGAAGGGTTATGAGGGCGTCGTAATAGCCGCCTATATTGAGTATGGCAAGTGGTTTCTTATGCAGTCCAAGTTGTGCCCATGTGAGCATTTCAAAGAATTCGTCCAGTGTCCCGTATCCGCCGGGGAGGGCAATCACACCGTCGCACAGGTCGTTCATTTTGGTCTTTCGTTCGTGCATGCTTTCGACCCATATCATATCTGTGAGCCCTTCATGGTCAATCTCCATTGTTCTCAGAAACAACGGCATCACCCCGATTACCTTTCCGCCTGCGCCTAAAGCCCCGTCTGCAACAGATCCCATCAGCCCAACCTTTGCTCCGCCGTATACGACTTCGATGTTTTCCTTTGCAAGCGTTTGCCCAAGCAGAATAGCCTGTTGTTCATATTTTACATCGGTGCCGGAACTGGACCCGCAAAAGACAGTGATTCTCTTCATTATCGGCCGGATTTTAGAATTGTGCCCGGGCCAGTACTATTCCTGTGTTGCGTCCGGTGCCCTTTACAAATGTTGATAACGGCTCCTGGTTTATAATCACTTTTTTCTTTGAAGAGGAGGCGTGAATAAACGTGAGCTTGTCGCCGTCTTTGTATATGATTCCTACATGGGAAATGTCTATGCCGGGGATTGTAGTAACAAAACCTACCATATCTCCGCTCTTTATGAGGCCTGCATTCTGGTCAATTTTGTCGGTTGGAATATAAAAATGCTTCCTGGCATTGATTTCCATTTCCTTTTCTTTAACCTTCTGGATGAGGTCGGCCTTGCCTTTAAGTTGTTTGTACCTGTCTGTATTTGAAGACATGATGTACAAATTGAGGTTGAGGGGTTCTCCGCCTGCGCTCTGTGCCATGCTCTTTACGATTCCTTTTTCCTGATTCTGGTCAATCCAGTCGGATGTGTAGTGGAGGCGGTCGGTGTAGTCGTTTATGGAGCCTTCCCTGTAGCGGAGCCACCTTAGTTTGTTGCAGAAATTGTCGAAGGTGAGGTCCTGCGATTTTGCGGTCATCGACAAAGCGTAAACAGTCTCTAAAAATGTTGTGCAGTCCAGCTCTCTTAGGTTCACTACCAAGCCTTCGGGTTCAATTTCCAAAGTGTTGGCTACATACGGAACGTCTAAAAAGAATTTAGCGGTCTCTATAATTATCTGGTCTGTAGGCAGATTGGTTTTGTTCTGAATGTAAACAACGTATTTGCTGAATATAATGCGATCCTCCGGCTGATTATAAATTGTCTGGCTTTTAGCCATCTGCGCAAAGGAGTTGCAGAACAGCGAGATGAAGAAAATTGACAGAAAAAGTCTTTTCATGGTTTGGGGTTTTTGATTATGTAAATATAGGTTTTTTTAGGTTAGAGACCCTACAAATCCTTTCCGGTGCTCACCACACCCCGCGCGCCTCACCCCAGGGGTCATTTGGTACTCTATTGATTTTCTGTTGTTTGTGATTTTGGCCTGTTTTCGTAAAGTGCAGATTCCCTGATCAGTACCAAATGACCCCTGGGGTGTAGGTGCTCCCCTATGGAAGAATGGTGCCAAGATTCTCTTTAAAACCCTTCATGTCAATGACCTTTGCATAGTGTCCGTCGGTGAGAGTTGCCAGAACAGCCGTTTGGACATCCTCTGCCTTAACGGTCTTGTCTCCGAACTTCAAATCTCTTGTCGCACAGGCATCGGAAACTACGATACATTCAAAGCCGTAGTCGCTTGCTGCCCTTGTGGCACCTTCGAGGCACATTTGTGTTTGCATGCCTATGATTACAAGACGGGTAATTTTGTTTTTGTTTAGAAACTCCAGCAAATCTGTTCCATAAAAACTGTTGACCTTTAGTTTTGTAATCACCTTTTCCGATGCAAGGGGCTCAACATTTTTGTGAATTTCAAATCCGCTGTTTGACTTGTGGCGCACGTGCACAACGAGTTGGTTTCTCTCCCGGAAAATTTGAAGAATATCTTTTGCAACCAGACTGGCCTGCTCGGCATTTACTAACCCCGGCTTGCCATCTCCCGGGAAATAGAAATTCTGAATGTCTACGATGAGCAATGCAGTCTTAATGCTGTCGCTCTTTTGCTGTGCATTGGCAGTAAACTGACAAAGTAAAGCTGCTAATAATAGTAATTTTTTCATATGTGTCTTCTGATATGTGTCTTCTGTCTTCGTCTTTTCCCCTGGGGAAATTTGTTATGTTATTGATAATGATATGTTTGTGTCTTTTCTCGAAATTAGCTAAAATGTTGACTTTGAGCGTTTAAACAAATTTCCCCTGGGGAAAAATGGTGTCCTTAGAACCGCCACGCAACTATGCGGCTGATTTTGTTTCCCTGCCCCATTGGAATAGTCTTCACTTCCACTGCTCCAACTTTTTTAAGGGCAGAATAAACTCCGCGGAGGCTCTCTTTCTTTGCGATGAGGCTGGAAAACCAGCGGCACTGGCTTGCGTAACTGCGGCTTTGGAAAGCCATGTCGCGTACAAACTGCTCTTCGCCGCCGGGGCACCAGAGCTCGTTGTTCTGTCCGCCAAAATTAGGAACTGGTTTGGAACCCGCCTTTTTCCCTCCGGATACTGAATTGCCGGACATGGAATCCTGATTTTCTCCGGACATGAAAATTTGACCCTGAGTCTCAATCTTCGATTCTCTAAACGTAGAATCCGGGTTTTCACCAAACATCGAATCCGGGTTTTGCGACCTTAGTTCGGCAGCTTTGTTCTGCATCAGGTTTCTGATTTTCTTCTGCGCAACCTCTCTCGCCTCTTCGGGCGAAGAGTGAAAAGGTGGGTTGCAGATGGTTACATCGACATACTCGCCTCCGAGAAGAATACCATTGAAAAAGCTTGCCCTGTCGGGCTGAAGCCGTATTTCTATTTTGCCTTTCACAAGAGGGTTTTTCCGTACAATATTCTTTGCCGATTCAACTGCAACAGGGTCAATATCGCTGCCGATGAAGGTCCATCCGTACTCCATGCAGCCTATAACCGGGTAGATGCAGTTTGCACCCACGCCTATGTCAAGGCACTTTACTTCGTTTCCATGAGCAGGAGCGCTGCCTTCGGAGAGGAAGAAACTGCTTTTGGATTTGTTTCCGTTGTGCTTGTCTTCTGCCAGTAAATCTGCAATATGGTGGATATAGTCTGCACGGCCGGGAATAGGGGGGCAGAGGTAATTTTCGGGGATGTCCCAGAAAGCAATACCGTAGAAATGTTTCAGGAGAGCTTTATTGAGCATCTTTACTGCTGCAGGATCGAAAAAATCTATTGTGCGATCGTCGTAGGCATTTGTAATTACATACTTGTTCAGCTCGGGGGAACTCTTAATGAGTTCATCAAAATCGTACCTTCCGTGGTGCTTGTTTCTTGGGTGCAGTTCTCTGGTCATATTTATTTTTGGAATTTCTGTAATCAGAATTTATATCCGACTCTGAAATTCACCGCTGTCATATATTTATTGAGGAAACCTGAATAATCGATACTGTCGAAAAGATGGTGTCCCTGATAGTCAACCCCAAGCTGGAGATATACGCTTTTTACCGGAGTAAGGTTATAGTCCACGCCAAAAGACGGAGAGTAAAGCACATTATATCCTTCGCTTATTTTTGAATTAAGGCCGAATGTATAGCCAACATTAAACTGGAAGAATGGGGAAATCTTGGTTTTTGTAAAGTTAACTTTAAAAATGGCATATATCGGAATTATATACTTGTCGTAATTCCCATCGGTAATTCCGATTCCCGTTCCTGCGCCTATGTAGGCCAGAGGGTTTAGCCGGTACCCGTATGTAAATGCAACATTGTATGAACTGCTGCGTATTTGTCCGAATCCTGCCGAATATCCGGTTTGTACAGATTTTTCAATGCCTTCCTGGGGTTGTGCCCATGAGGCTAAAAAGAAAAAAAGCAAGAGGGCAGTAAGTAAAAGTTTTTTCATTGTTATATTTTTATTTCTTAAAATTCTTAGCGTTGTCTCCATGGCTCCGAATAATATGGAAGAACAGAGCCATAGCTGCACAACTGAGACGAGATGCCAAGCCTCGATATCATTTGGTCGTGAGCCGCCGACACAGTACCGTGAAAGAGTCCCGAAGGGCACACTGTACTTTCGTACTTCACTCCCGAAGATTCAAATGAAATCTTATTTGCCTGCAAATCTACAAGATTTCCGGTTCCCACGCTTCCTAAAACTGTCCCTGCGACAACAATATCTCCTGCTTTAACTTTCACCTGCGCCACATGGTTGTATATTATATACCATAAAGAGTTTCTGCTTGCCCGTATCCGTACCCTGTAGTCTGCATAGTTTGGATCGCTGTTATAGGCAACAGAATCGACAATACCCACGCTTACGGATTTCACCGGAGCAAGTGCATCGCTAACTATGTAACGGATGGAAGATCTCCTGATCCTTAGTGCGATGGTTTCTCCATAAGGCTTAATATTAATGACTTTGTCCAGGTCCACTACAGACTGATTTAGCATTGGAGGATAGTATGGCTCGGGTTCAACTGCCGGTTCTTCTCCCTTGCAGGAAGGGACCATGATTACTATCAAAACCGATAAAAACAGAAATATTAATTTTTTCATAATGTTTATCTGTTTGTTTATGGAGTTACTATAGTTGCATTGCACAAAGTTAAATAATAACCGGGGTAACTCTGCGCCAGTCTTTCCCTGAGTATGTTGTGACCATCAATAAATGACTGGTTAGCTACTAATAATGGGCATACAGAAATATCTGCATTTCCGTGAACCGTTTTGTTTATCTGAAGCTCTACCCTGTTCCCGGTACCTACTGTTCCAAGATTTGCACCGGCAACAACCACATCGCCAACTTTAACTGAAAGGTTTTTAATATGGTCGTAAATGACGGTCCAGGAAGAATTTGCTTTATGCTTAATGGAAATGCTATAGTCTGCCACAGCAGGATTGGAATTTAAAGTGACAGTACTGATTGTACCGCCGCAAACTGCTTTCAGGACAACATCGGGGGAGTTTGTGTAGTATTCTAATGTGGGATTTTTTGTTTCCGGCAAATTGTTCCCAAAAGAAATCAAACCTGTTACGGTATTCAAATCGAGAGGCAAAACCGATAGCACAGGGGGAGTCTCATCTGCGCTTTCTGTTTCCCAAAATAAATCGGTCTCAGACTCCTCATCTTTTTCGCAGGCAGGTGCAACAAAAAAGAGCAGAAATAAAATTATCAGCGATACATTTTTCATCCGTAAATAATTTTGATTTTTAATGGTCGGATGGAACTCGCATGTATTATTTTCATGCAAGTTTGCGTTTATTGAACATGCTCGTTTCATAAAAACATTTTTAAATAAATATAAAAAATGAATTTATCGTCAGTAGCCTTTACCGGCTCCTGTTCACAATTACAAGTGCTGCAATCACTCCCGGAACCCATCCGCACAATGTGAGCAAAAAGACAATCAGAACAGAACCGCACCCGTAATCGACCACTGCCAGCGGCGGAAAAAGAATGCAAATCAATACTCTTAAAAGTGACATAATCCTGAATTGTAGATTTGTATCAAATATACAATTTTTAATCAAAAAAACACCCACTGCCAATTTAAGGTCAGTGGGTGTTGTGGAGCGAGGGTTAGTAACTGGGTGTAAATATAGAAATAATTTTTATAACGGATGTGTAAAACAGAACTTTGCGCCTCCGGTGTAGTCCGGGTCTATCCATATTTCTCCTCCGAGGCGTGTTATTATCTGTTTTGAAATTGCAAGACCGAGTCCTGCTCCCTGTTTGTAGTCGTCGAGCTTTTCAAACCTCTCGAATAAACGGGAGCGTTTTTCTTGCGGAATTCCGGTTCCCGTATCGGCAATTGTGAACAAAACTCTGTTTTTGTCGCGCTCAACTTTGTATTCCATTACGATTTTTCCTTCATCTGTAAACTTATTTGCGTTTGTGATGAGGTTTATCATAACCTGCGAGAGACGGTGCACATCTGTATTTATTTCAATATCTTCCGGGTCCGATACATAAATATACTCAATGCCTTTTTTCTTTAAATGCAGGGTTGTGTTCCGCAGATTTTCTATAATCTCTTTTATCCGCACCTTCTTATAAACGAAATTCATCTTTCCTGTATCCATTCTGGATATGTCAATGATATCGGTTATGAGAGTGAGCAGCATATCCGAATTCTGGTTTATAACATCAGCAAATTTTTCTTTTTCGGCAGACGTACAGTTTTCGTCGCTCATAAGCTGTGAAAAACCTACAATTGCATTCAGAGGTGTCCGGATTTCATGGCTCATGTTTGCAAGAAATGCCGATTTTAGTTTATCGGATTCCTCGGCCCTCTCTTTTGCCAGAATGAGCTCATTTTCATTTTTCTCAAGATGTCTTCTCAGGCGGCGGTTCCTGCTGTATAAAAGGGCAAACGATACCATGAAAATTATAATGATAAACAAACCTAACGAAAGGTAAAAAAGAACCATTTTGTACTTGTGGATTTGAGGATCCTCGCTGTCTGTAAATATTGAGTTCGCGGGAAACTGATCGGACCTCACTCCGAGTGCATTTGTTTTCCTGCGGTCGAAATTGTAAATCCCCTCGCTTTGGATAAACTTGATAGCGCCTTTGTCTCCGCGGTAGTATCTGGAAATCTGATGTACTATAACTTCTGCATTCGCTCCGTACTGAGGAACAAAACCTCCTATGGCAACACTGCCAATCCCGGAGCCGGTGAGAGAAAAAACAGGCAAATCCGGAGTATTTGTAAACAGTTCATTAAGGGAATTTCTTAAAAAATACTGACCCTCGCTGTTTACCCTCCATGTTCCTATTAATACCACAGAGTTGGCAGGAAGCCCTTCTATTACCGACCGGGCTTGTTGAGAAGTGATTTTTCTCCCGTCAAGTGATATGTAATTAAGCTCCGGAAATTTCTCCATCTCTTTTCTCATCAGGGCTTTAAGAGATGTTCCTCCATATGTGTTGTCGGTAAGCAGAACGATGTTCTTAATATTTGGATAGAAATTCTTAATGAGTTTTATGTTTGTCTCTACATCATAAACATTTATAAACCCGCCGCTTGTGAATTGTTTTTGTGCTTTTTCCACCATATCAATAGACATCGGCCTCCATTCAGGGTCGGATATTGTATTTGGCAGGTCTATTCCGTTTTCACTGGCAAATGCACAAAATAGCGGAATATTACTGAATTGAGTTATAGCTGCTGAGTCTACGTTTGTAAGATTAAGGAAGGATGACCAGGCCTCTTGCCCAAGCAGTATAATTGCCCTTATTTTCCTGTTGTGATACTTCTGGAGCAGAGTTGCTACCTGTCCGGACCATGTATGAGCTTCGGTATAGAAATTTTTGCATCCCAAATCTTCGACAAGCACTTCTGACCTGTCATTTTCCTTAAGAAGGCCATCCTGAAAGGCAGTGATAAAATCGGACATTCTTTTGGTATCCGGATTGTATGAGGCAATTACCAGGTAGGCATCGCCCCTGCCTTCGGACAAGTTCTGAGATGTTGCACTTTTTGGAGAGAAAAGAGAAAGTGCAAGCAACAGGGTGGTTAGTATTCGGACCATATCTTTGTTTATAAACTCTTTCGTTTGCTTAAAGTGAAGCTAATAAGCGATATGGCTCCGCACAAAAGCATTGTGAGTGCCTGGGATTCATGTGAGATTGTCGCAAATATAACTCCTGTTGTTTGAGATATACCATAAACCGAGGCGAGAGCCAGCGATATAATTAAATGGTACGCTCCAATTCCTCCCTGAACCGGTATAACCCAGCCAAAACTCCCTACCATCATAAGAAAAAGAGCATCCGAAGCGCCCAACCCCTGATTTATTGACGGGAAGGCCATAATGGATGTGTAACTCATGAGCCAGTAACATACCCAAAGCAATACAGTGTAGATAATGAAAAGCCACTTTTGGGGCATCCGGAATCCCGAGAGAAGTCCTTTAAGAACCCCCTTTACTATGTTTGTAATTTTTCTCAGAATTGGGTGACTCTGCCTGTATTTGTATATGATGTAAAGAAAAATCAGAGAAGCGATAAATGCGGAGGCTGCAATAACTATGAGCCCTGTTGAAAGGCGGGACTCCATAGATGCAATTATCTCTTTATTAATGAACCCTCCAAAACTATCCCAGAAAAAAAACAGAACCGAAATGAATACAATTCCCAGCGACAGCATGTCTATGCTCCTCTCGAGCACCACTGTTCCGGCTACCGATTCAAACGGCAATCCTGTTTTGCGGGTAATAACTCCGCAGCGGGCAAGCTCTCCTGCACGTGGTACTGCAAAGTTTGTAAGATATCCAATGTTTATTCCGTCCCAGGAGTCTCTTCTTGTTATTTTTTTTCCAAGAGGAATCATTATGAGCCTCCAGCGAAGGGCACGAATTAAAAATGCAACAACGCTGATTGCCATTGACAAACCTATCCATCTAAAATCGGCCTCTTTAAGTCCTGTTACAAAGTCTTCCCACTTAACACCCTTGAACGAAAACCAAAGCAATAGCCCGGCCAGGCCAAGAAGCAGGATATATTTCACTGCAGAATAGACTCTCTTGAGAGGCCCTTTTTCCATCAGACAACAAGCTTGTTTGTATCGGAATCCGGGAAGATTACCGAGGGTTTAAAACCAAGGGCTTCATCGGGGGTCATTTGGGCATAAGACATAACGATAATTAAATCGCCAACGGAAAATTTATGTGCGGCTGCTCCGTTTATCCCAATTTTGCCGCTGCCGCGCTCTCCTTTAATAACATAGGTTTCAATACGCTCGCCGTTGTTTATGTTTACCACGGCAACCTTTTCATTTGAGAACAGGCCTGCAGCTTCCGCTAGATCTTCATCTATGGTTATGCTGCCGATATAGTTCAGGTTTGCTTCGGTAACTCGGGCTCTGTGTATTTTTGATTTTAATATTTGAAGAAGCATCTTATTTCAGTTTTATATTATCTATTAACCTCACATTTCCTGCATAAACTGCAGTGCACATTTGAATATCCTGTGCATCGTCCCATTTATTTATAATCTGCAAATTTAAAGAATTTACAATCTCTACGTATTCTGTTTTTAAAAGAGGTTCTTTTTCAATCTCTCCGATAGCAATTTGTACAAGCTCAGAGGGTGTTATTTCTGCATTTTTGCCGTTGACAATTAGTTGCAAATTTTGAGCCGCTGCCTGCTGTGCATTTTTAAGAACTTTGTATATCGAGGGTGCAATTGCCCGGTGTTCGGGAGTGAGCAGCGTGTTTCTGGAGCTCATTGCCAAACCGTCGGATTCGCGAAGTGTGGGGCAGGCTATAATTTCAACCGGATATCCGAGTTTTTTTGTGAAGTATCTGATTATTGCAAGCTGCTGAAAATCTTTTTCACCAAAAAAAGCATATTTTGGCTTAACTATATCGAACAATCGTGTTACAACCTGGGCAACTCCATTGAAGTGGCCCGGTCTTCTCGGTCCCTCTCCTGTTTTGTCGAGCCCTCCAAGGTCAAACTCTCTTGTATCGGCCTCGGGGTATATATCTTCTACGGAAGGTACGAAAACGATGGTTGCTCCGGCTTCTGCAAGCCGGCGGCAGTCGGCTTCAACTGTGCGCGGATAACTTGCAAGGTCGCTGGGGTTGTTGAACTGAGTCGGGTTTACGAAAATAGATACAGCCACATTGGGGGTGTATTTTAGTGCATTCTGTACAAGTGATATGTGGCCTTTATGCAATGCACCCATTGTGGGTACAAATCCAAGCTCGCAATCTTTTGGCAGAGAGGCTAAAGCCTGCTGAAAATCGGCCAAAGAGCAACAAACAATCATTGGTAAAAATTTTTGCAAACCTACAAAAAAATATGAACTTTGCAGATATGAAATCAATATTAGGAATAGGCAACGCCTTAACGGATATCCTCGCTGTGCTGGAGGACAATACATTACTAAATTCATATCATTTACCAATTGGCAGTATGCAACATGTGGACAGGGAAACCGGAGATAAAATCTGGCAGACTCTCAAGCCAATGGGTGTTCAGCTTGTAGCCGGAGGTTCGGCAGCCAATACAATTACCGGAACTGCTGTTTTGGGAATGCCTTCGGCCTTTATTGGAAAGGTTGGAGATGATGAACTTGGTTCTCTGTTTCTTTCCGACCAGGCGCGTAACGGAATCAAATCCACCCTCCTTAAAGGAAAGGCCGCATCCGGAAGGGCAATGGTGTTCATTACCGCACCCAATGCAGAGAGAACATTTGCCGTTTATCTTGGAGCTGCTATTGAACTGGTGCCGGAAGATCTTAATATTGAAATGTTCCGTGGACATGACTATTTCCACATAGAGGGTTATCTGGTTCAGAATCAGGACTTGGTGCGCAGGGCCGTTGAGCTGGCAAGAGAGGCTGGGATGATTATATCCATAGATATGGCAAGCTATAATGTGGTTGAGAGCAACGATGCCTTTTTGCATGATATCATTGAAAAATACGTAGACATAGTTTTTGCCAACGAAACCGAAGCAGAAGTTTTTGCAAAAAAACCTCCTCGTGAAGCGCTTGACGAAATTTCAAAAATATGTAAAATAGCCGTTGTTAAAATAGGAAAAGACGGCTCAATGGTAAAGAGCGGCGACGAG
>Ga0209016_1002501_pt1 | contig 12173 bp, 8 predicted proteins | sample EPASupsiteSAE305_FD_187265 | JGI IMG/M metagenome (GOLD analysis project Ga0209016, IMG submission 187265) | Bioremediated contaminated groundwater microbial communities from EPA Superfund site, New Mexico - SAE3-05 (SPAdes) (version 2) | ecosystem: Environmental > Aquatic > Deep subsurface >...
ACCGCCGGTGCAGACACATTGTTCGCCATTCTTGCCGGTATCGCAATTATGCCCGCAGTTTTCGCATTCGGGATGCCTCCGGCTCAGGGGCCCGGACTTGTCTTTATAATTCTCCCCCAGATATTTGCCCAAATGCCTTTAGGTAATATCTTTTCCATAGCTTTCTTCGTTATCCTTTTTGTTGCTGCAATCACATCGGCCATCTCAATGCTCGAAGTTGTAGTTGCATATTTTATGGAAGAGCTGAAAATGAGCCGCCGCACGGCAGTTATCGTAACCTGTGTAATTGTTGCAATTCTCGGTTCTTTGAGCTCGCTTTCGCAGGGCACGCTTAAAGATTATACCCTATTTGGAAAGTCAATCTTCGACATCTTCGACTATACCACATCAAACATAATGCTGCCCGTGGGAGGGCTCTTTATCGTACTGTTCGTTGGATGGAAAATGAAGCGTTCCGACGTTCTTGACGAACTAACAAGTGGCGGGACAATTCCTTTCAAACGCAACATTCTCGATGTAACAATGTTTTGCATAAAATTCCTTGCCCCCGTCGCCATCTCGTTTGTACTGCTCAACAGCATCGGACTGATAAAATTCTTCTAATCCACCCTCTCCTGCTCTGCTGACAGTTTTCCCCAGGGGAAATTTGTTATATTTCAGGTATTCAGCATATTAACCAAAACCCATAAAACACATAAGCATCAGACTATATGCTCTTTAACAAATTTCCCCTGGGGAAAACAGGGCACGGTATGTGGTATGTTATTTTGTCAGTTTTTTGCTTTTCTCAATACACTCAATCAGCTTCCTGGCCTTTATTCCTGTGTAGCAAATATGTTCAGTTGTCTCTTCAAACTTGTGGGGGACAAAACGGAAAAGCTGAACGGCAATAAATTCTCTGTCTGTTGTCATTATTGTCTCCATTTTACCACCGCCGTTTTCAAGAAGGGGTAAAATCGCCGCGTCTTCTTCAAATCCGCCTTTGACAATATTCTCTACTCTGGAAATTATCTCTTTATCAAAGTAGTAAGTTCCTCGTTTAATTTTGCTGCCTGTAGGTTTGTAGACCTCCTGCTTGCCCTTAATGGCGAAAACAACAATCCCGGTTAATAATAACAGTGTCCCTAAAATGCTTTGGGAAAAGATTATCGCAACTACTGCTGTGGAAACAAGTATAATTGTCAAAGCCAGTACTCCGGCATTCATTTTTTTGGTTATCTCTAATTGATTTGCGTTCATAATGATAGTTTTTGATTATAATAAATACGGAAAACACATCCAGTCATTTTGCATTACAAATGGCTGAATGTGAAAAATATATAATCAGAAAACTAAATGATTATTTCCCTGAGTGCAAAGACAAAATATCTTTTGTTGGGAGAAAAGTTAAAACCGGGTAATTCAAAAATATTCTGAGGGGCCGATATGAAATCCACAGAAAGAAGTCTCTCTCTGATAATGGAATAGCCTCGTATTTTTGCGAGCAGGTTTGTTGATGCCGACCCGCCAACCGCCCTTGCCTGCTGAGCAAAGTTAACTCCTCCGCTTTGAGCCTGCTGGGATAGCGCAGACATTTGCGAACTCACGGAAATGCTGTACTCACCGCTTCCAGCAGCACCCGACCCGTTCACATTTGCAACAGATCTATCCTGCCTCTGAGGTACAATAAACAAAACAAGCAGCGAGCAAAGCACCGCTGCAATAATTGCATTTATGAGTTTAGACTTGTTCAAAGAATATCGTTTTGTGTATGTATCTCAATTTTCCTGCCAAAGCGGTGCCTTCTCCAAGGGAAATTTGTTATGTTTCAGCTATTCAGCACATTAACTAAATTTGGCATAACACACAAATATCATATTGTGTGCATTTTAACAAATTTCCCCTGGGGAAAAACGGTCGGTCACGGTTCACCGCGCAAGGTCTCCTTGGACCTTACAGAAAACTATGCTTTTGCGCGTCTTCTGCTATAAATTTCTCCTCCGAGTCCGGCCAAAAGCAATAAAATGAGCAATCCTGATGAAATTCTCGAATACATTGCGCCTTTTGTAAAGGACTCCGGCTTGTATCTGAACTCAACTTTATGTGTGCCCGCAGGAACTTTAAGTGCCCGCAGAATAAAGTCGGCATTGATAATCTCGGCAGGCTGCCCGTCTATATATGCAGTCCATCCTTTAGGATAGTAAACCTCGCTGAATACAGCAAGTTTTTCTGTCAGGGCAGTGTACTCGTATGTGAGTTCGTTTGGAGAGTAATATGTCAGTTTAATGAACTCCGCCGGCGACGAAACAGAGTCTTTGATAAGGGAAGTCTCAGATGCCGCAATCAAAGTATCCGAAGAAACAGGCACCGATGCAGCAGGAATACCTGAAACCGCTGCCTCAAACTCTTTTGAAACAACTGCGCTCCTGGACAAATCCATGGCTCCTATTCCGGCAATCTCCTCAGTAACATTGCCTGCAACTTTTACCTCATTTACAAACCATCCGTTTCCAAGAGCATTGTGGTTAACAAGCGGAGGATTCTGAGCTCCGATAACAATATACCGGGTGTTTAGCATATTGAGGATAGGGTAGTTTCCAAATTTGGCCTGCGCCTCTTCCATGGTTTTTATACCGGTTAAGTCCTTGCCAATCTGCTGCATTTCAGGAATAATATAGTTGTCAATCAAATCCTGATATCTCTGAAGTTTTGCAGGGCTGTAGCCTCCTATTGTTTTGTGATGATAGCTCACATGAGCATCATTAAATGTATTTATACTCAAATCGAGAACCCTGTAATTTGGGTCTTTGTCCTGAAGAATCATTTCATCTACCGGCCTCTTTGAGTATTGTTGTTCAAAATCCCTGTTCTTAACAAAATGTGAATCGTTGAGATATCTCTTGTCCACACTCCACATGTCGGCAATAATGAGCACACCCAGGATTGCAAACATATACTCTTTCTTAAGTTTGCCCATAATTGTAAACCAAAGCGCAGCCCCGGCAAGAAGAATAAACACCAGAGAGCGGAAAGCATCCGCAGAAAGCAGAGATTGTCTGTCCTGAACCAATGCGCCTCTGAGCTGTTCCGGCAATTGTGTATCCGAAGCACCTGTGAACGAACCCGCCAAAGATGGAAGGATAGACATTATTAATGAGAATCCTGCAGTTATTGCAAGAGAGATAATGAGCCCTGTTTTCACTTTCTTTTGGTCGTACTCTCCCTTGAGAAGTTTGTCCACGGTAAGGAAAGCAAGCAGCGGTATTGTTATCTGAAGAATCACCAAAATCATTGATACAGTCCGGAATTTGTTGTAAAGAGGAATATAGTTGAAGAAGAATTCCGTTACCGGCAAAAAGTTGGACCCCCACGAAAGCAGAAGCGCAAGCAAACTCACCGACGCGATCCACCACTTAGTGGCTCCCCTGAGCAAAATGAGCCCAAGAATGAAAAGGAAAATTGATATGGCGCCAAGATACATCGGGCCTGCCGTAAATGGCTGAGGTCCCCAGTAAAGCGGCATTTGTTTGATTATCTGCTCGGCACCCTGAAAGCCCGATTGAAGGACCTTGTAGGATTCCGAGTTTTTAGAAAGCTCTCCCATCGAAGAACCTCCGTTATAGTTGGGGATCAAAAGGTTTGGAGTTTCGCCCGGGCTGTAGGACCACTGTGTTGCATAGGCAATTTCGAGGCCCTTTTGTTCTGTCCCTTTTTCCTTTGCCAGTTCCGATCCTCCCCTCATTGTGTATTTCGAATACTCGTATGTTGGCCAGAGGTGGTTTATGTTTGTGGCTATTCCAATCGCTCCGGCAATTAAAAGATAGAGCGAGGTTCTTAAAAACCTGAGGAAGTATTTGTCCTTAATTGATGTATAAAGCAGAGCTATTGCATAGCCGGCAATGATTATTGCAAGATAGTATGTAATCTGGGGGTGGTTTGCCTTAATCTGAAAACTGAGGGCAAATGCAAATAGCAAAGCCCCAAGCAGAGCTTTTTTCCGATAGGCATATACGACAGCTGCTAAAACCCACGGCATAAAGGCTATTGCCACCATTTTTGAGTTGTGGCCCACCTGAATAAGCTGCATGTTGTACGAGCAGAAAGAGATTGCTATCGCTCCAATTACCGACAGCCACACATTCACTCCAAACGCAAGGAAAAGCAAGAAGGAGCCAATGAGACTGATGAGCAGGTAGCTTGGCGGGCGTTGCCCTACAAAGAGAATTTTATAGAGGTAGTCCGTGAAGTCTCCGTCGTAAACCACAGAAATTGTTGTGGCAGGCATCCCCGAAAACATTGAATTTGTCCAAAGCGCCGGGTCCTTATCGGGGTTTGCTTCGTTGTAAGAAATAATTTCGTTTGCCATTCCCCTCCACGAAGCGATATCGCCCTGATTTACCACCTTCCCGGAAAATACCTGAGGGGTAAACATATATGCAATAACTATAAACGATAGTATCGCAATAAGATATGGCAGAATCTTTTTGTAATTAATCATAATCTCAAATTTTTCTCTCTGTTATTTCATTTAGGACTCCCGCAAGCCTGGCAGTAAGTTCCCGGCGCGAGTATTTCTCAATTTTCCCGGAAACAGGCGGAATCCCTGTCCCTTTGTATTCTTCATACCGGCGGTCTATCCATTCGGCAATATCCGCCTTGTTGTCATAGTCAAACATCTTTCCGGCTTCGCACTCCTCAAGTGCAATGTCCATGTCTCCGCCTTTAGGTCCAAAACCGAGTATCGGCCTGCGGGCAGCAAGATATTCAAAGAATTTGCCGGTTAATATCCCTTTGGACTCCGGCTCCATTCCCCCCGAAAGCAGAAGTATCTGAGCACCCCTTTGCCAGTTGATTACTTCGGTATGCGGCATGTAATCCATTATTTCCAGATTTCCGCCCAGTCCGTTGCTTTCAATGTCTTCAAGGATGGCACCATCTGTATGGCCAATGAGCCTTATCTTTAGGTCCTTTGCAAATACAGTATTGTTACAGACTCTCTCTGCCAGCACCTTCCAAAGTTCAGCAGGATTCTGGGTTCTTACGAAAAGGCCTGTATATGTGAGGGTAAAAGAGTTTTCCAGAGGTACATTTTCTGTAGAAAAATCGGCATTGTCGAACCCGTTGGTTATAATATGAACACCCATATCCGTCGCAGTTTCAGCCCCTTTCGATTCGTTTTTCCGCAATGCACGAAGCTCTCTTCCTATTGTTCCGGTAACCGTCACTATTGCGTCTGCGCTTTCCACCACGCTTTTCTCAAGAATTTTGTGAATTGCAATAACAGGAGCCGAGTACCTCATGTATTTGAAGGTATACATCTTTGTCCACGGGTCGCGGAAATCTGCAATCCACGGGATTCCCGTGGCCCTGGAAATTTTCTTTGCAATGAGGTGCATCGAGTGAGGCGGTCCTGTGCTGATAATTGCCTCAACCGGATTTTCCCTGAGGTATTTTTTTAGGAACCGTGCCGATGGACAAATCCAGAAGGTTTTTGGATCCGGTATAAACATATTGCTCCGGATAAAGAGCGACAGTTTCTCCTTGAAAGGAACGGCTTTCGCACCCGACCCGCCCGTGTTTATAAATCCCGGCTTAAGGGCTTTCCCTCTCTTCCCTGTTAGTATTTTATAGATTGAATAGGGTTCAAATATCTCTCTTTTGACAACCTCGACACCCTGAGGGATTTCTTTTTCAAGAGTCTCGTCAATTGCCATAAACTCCGGGCTTTCCGGGGTGTAGACAACAGGCTCGTATCCAAATTCCCGCAGGTATTTGACAAACTTGAGCCATCTCTGAACACCGGAACCTCCCGCAGGGGGCCAGTAATATGTAATTATGAGAACTCTTTTCATCTGCTGTTTGTCCTTGCAAATATACCTTACTCTGCAATAAAAATATTATAAAGCGCTCTGATGGTTTCCAGCTGAATAGTCACAAACCCGTCTTTATAAACCGGCTGGCAGCCATTTGTCATCATTACTATTCCAAAACCTTTTTCTGGCTGGAAAAACATTGCACTGTAAAGGCCGTATGCCGATCCTGTATGCCCTGTCATTATTTCTCCCGGAATAAGTTTGGTTGACTGCCTTAATGACATTCCGTATGTTTCGCCCGGAGAGGTTTCAATTACCGGCGCCTGCATAAGCTTTGAGCTCTTTTTGGAAATGATTCTTTTTCCCGACATCGGGTCCTTTCCGAAATTCATGTGCATCATCATATATCTGGCAAGTCCGTTTGCAGATATTTTCATTCCGCCTGTAGAAGAGAAAAGTGGTGTGCTCACTCCCATTTTGTAACCGGATGCTATTTCCTTTGCGCGGCTCACATATGCCGACGGCTGTTCGCGAAAAATATTAGGAGAGCCTTTGGTTGTATCTAAAGGTTCGTAGTTGTAAAGGGTAACGAATTTTTTCGAGTCAAGTGAATCTACATTAAACCCGGCATTAAGCCCAAGCGGTTTAAGAACAACCCTTCTTACATAGTTGTCAAACCTTTCTCCCGAAAGCTTTTCAACGATTGCCCCTATTGTGTTAAATCCAAGGTTGCAATATTCATAAGATGTTCCCGGAGCGTAATTGTTGTAGCAATTTGCAAAATTCTTGTTTTTGTCTGAATTCATTACATCCAGGCTAAAATAACCTTCTGAATCATTGAGGCTGGAAGTATGCGAAAGAAGCATTTTCACAGTAATTTTCACATCGGGAAACTTAGGATTTCTTACGCGAAAACCCACTAAATTGCTCACATCCTCGTCTAGTTTTATTTTCTTTTTGTCCAACAGAGTCATCAATGCAGTTGTTGTAAAAGACTTTGATATTGAGGCAATCCGGAAAAGATCGTCGTTGGCGACATTTGTGCCGCGTTCTATATTCTTCTTGCCAAAAGACTGGTTGTAAATTATTTTGCCATCTTTTACCACTGCAACGGAAAGACCAACTGATTTAGTCTTTTCCATTATGCCGGCAATTTCCTTCTGCGCTCTCTCTTCTTTTGTCTGTTGGCTCCAGGCTGTTGTTGTAACAATAAAAGCAAAAAGCAGCATAATAATCTGCCTTGTTTTCGGGTAATTTTTCATAGTGGCTTTAATTTTTGGGGATATTCTACAAAGATAGAGATTTGAAACAAAATATGTCTATTTTTGTAAGAATGAAGGGCGACAAAATCATAGTAGAAACACCACTGATGAAGCAATATTTGGCAATCAAGGCCAAATATCCCGACGCTATTCTTCTCTTTCGTGTTGGCGACTTCTATGAGACATTTAGCGAGGACGCCATTCTTGCTTCTAAAGTATTAGGCATTGTGCTCACCCGCAGGGCAAATGGTGCTGCCCAGCATATAGAACTTGCCGGTTTCCCGCACCATTCAATTGATACCTATCTGCCTAAACTTGTGAGGGCCGGATACAAGGTTGCAATTTGCGACCAGCTCGAAGATCCCAAGCTAACGAAAAAGATAGTAAAAAGGGGTATTACCGAGCTCGTGACTCCCGGTGTTGCATATAACGAACAACTCCTCAACAACAAAGAAAACAACTATCTTGCCTCTGTCCATTTCGACAGGGACATGGCAGGAATTGCTTTTTTGGATATCTCTACCGGCGCTTTCCGCGTCGCATCCGGAACACTCAACTATATCGAACTTCTTCTTGCAAGCTTCGCCCCTAAGGAGGTCCTTGTGCAAAAGAGCTATCAGCGCGGGTTTGAAGAGAGGTTTGGAAAAGACATTTATGTATCGGCAATGGACGAATGGGCATTCGTTTACGACTCTGCCCGTGAAAAGCTTATCAGCCACTTTAATGTTGCATCTTTAAAAGGTTTTGGAATAGAGAACATGCCGTTGGCTGTAACAGCTGCCGGAGCAATTCTTTCCTATCTGGACCTCACGCGCCATGACTCTCTGGGCCACCTCTGCTCTATCTCGCGAATTGACGAAGAAGAGTACGTCTGGATTGATAAATTTACATTCCGCAATCTTGAGATTTTTGGAAGCTATGCCGATGAGGGAGCATCTCTCATTAAGGTAATTGACAAAACCTCTTCCCCCATGGGAGGAAGGCTGCTTCGCAACTGGATTGCCATGCCTGTCAAAAGCATAAAAGAGCTCAACACCCGTCACAATATTGTTGACATTATTTATAAAGACAACGATAACCGGGAAAAACTCAGAGAACACCTTTCAAATATAGGCGACCTTGAAAGAATAATCTCAAAGGCCGCTGCAGGAAAAATATCTCCGAGGGAAGTTGTCCAGCTTAAAAGAGGGCTGGAACAAATTGCACCCATCAAACAGATTTGTGCCGATGTTGCAGCAGGTGGTCCGGAATCCGAAGCCTCCGATTTAACCGGGCTGGCCTCCGGCCTTGACAATTGTACATCCCTCATTGAACTTCTAAACCGGGAGATTCTGCCCGAACCTGCAAATCAGTTTGGAAAAGGGGACATAATTTGCCCCGGCATAAATTCAGAACTGGACGAGCTAAGAAAAATATCGCACCACGGGAAAGAGTTTCTTAGGGAGATGGAAGAGAGAGAGATAGAAAGAACCGGAATCTCCTCGTTAAAAATAAGCTACAACAATGTTTTCGGATATTACCTCGAGGTAAGGAACACCCATAAGGATAAAGTTCCTGAGGAGTGGATACGCAAACAGACCCTTGTCAGCGCAGAAAGATATATCACTCAGGAGCTAAAAGAGTATGAAGAAAAGATACTTGGTGCCGAAGAAAAGATAATTGCTCTTGAGCAGTCCATATTTGCCAACACGGTGGCAATCATACAAAAAAACATATCTGTTATTTTATTAAACGCTTCAATTATAGCTCGTTTAGACCTTCTCACGGGATTTTCGCAATTGGCTAAGCAAAATAATTATAACAGGCCGGTAATCAATGATAGTAACACAATAGTTATAGAGGCCGGGCGCCATCCGGTGATAGAAACACTGATGCCTCCGGGCGAGGAGTATATTGCCAACGACCTGTTCTTAGACTCTGATAGTCAGCAGATAATCATTCTCACTGGGCCAAACATGTCCGGAAAGAGTGCTTTGCTCCGGCAAACGGCTCTTATCGTTATCCTTGCACAGGCCGGAAGCTTCGTTCCTGCAGCATCGGCAAAAATTGGAATTGTGGATAAGGTATTCACTCGCGTGGGTGCTTCGGACAATATTTCCAGGGGAGAGTCTACCTTTATGGTTGAGATGCTCGAGACTGCAACAATTTTGCACAATCTGTCACAAAGGTCCCTTATATTGCTTGATGAAATCGGCCGGGGAACAAGTACCTATGACGGTATGTCCATTGCCTGGGCAATAGTCGAGTACATACACGAACATCCGGAATTCAGGGCAAAGACATTGTTCGCAACGCACTACCACGAACTAAACGACCTTGAAGAACATTTTTCAAGGGTAAAAAACTTCCACATCTCTGTAAAAGAGGTGGACAAAAATGTAATTTTCCTCCGGAAACTCACTCCGGGAGGAGTTGCGCACAGCTTTGGTATTCACGTTGCCAGAATGGCCGGGATGCCTAATGATGTTGTAAGGAGAGCGGAAAGAGTGCTTAAGCAGCTGGAATCAAAAGAGAAAGAGGGCTCGAAAAAAAGGAGAGTCACCTTAAACGAAGATTCTTTGCAGTTGTCATTTTTTCAGCTGGACGACCCTTTGCTGGCAAGTATACGGGATGAGCTTAAAGACATTGATATTAACACTATGTCCCCGCTTGATGCCTTTGATAAGCTAAGAAGTTTAAAGAAGAAAACAGGATTATAAAAGAGAGATTATGATAAAACTCTACAGAAGAATAACTATGATTATCAAACTGATATTTGAAAGTATCAGATTTGCCTTTGGATCCCTCAAAGGGGACAAGTTCCGTACATTTCTCTCTCTCTTTGGAGTAAGTATCGGAATCTTTTCAATTGTAACCGTTTTTACGGCTGTAGGTGCTTTGCAAAAGAATGTTGAATCGGGGCTAAACAGCTTTGGAGGAAATACCGTTTATGTTCAGCAGTTCCCGTTTGCTCCGCCGGAAGGAGAGGAGTATAAGTGGTGGGAATACATGAACCGCCCTATGCCCAAATATGAGGAGTATCTTTTCCTTAAATCACAGTCCAAAACAATCGCTGCTACTTCTTTTGTAGTTTTTACAAATAGGACCGTTACATACAAAAGGGCTTCTTTTAATTCGGGATTCATTACTGCTGCTACCTATGAGTGGGGCGAAATTGCAAATATCGAAATTGACAGGGGGCGCTACTTCTCTCAATTTGAGGCGCAATCGTCTACTCCGGTTGTTATCCTTGGCAACGAGGTGGCTAATGCCCTTTTCGGTTTCGAGAACCCAATCAACAAAGTAATCAAAGTGGGTAACGCAAATGCCCGGGTTATTGGCGTACAGAAAAAAGCCGGAGAGAGTATTGTAAACATTTTCGATACAGACAACTCAATACTGATCTCTTATACATTCGCTTCAACAATTATGAATGTGAAGCGGACAGAAAGCATGATTTGCATAAAACCAATTGATGGCGTGGACAGAGACGAGTCCATTCAGGAGATGAGACAGTTGCTACGCTCAATAAGAAGGCTCAAGCCAAAACAAAACGACAACTTTGCTCTTAACGAAATGACCTTTCTGCTCAGCCAGACAAAGGCGATTTTCGGCGGTATAAATCTGGCAGGATGGATCATCGGAGGTTTTTCAATATTGATTGGCGGATTTGGTATTGCCAACATTATGTTCGTTTCTGTTAAGGAGCGTACAAACCTTATTGGTATCCAGAAAGCTCTTGGCGCCAAAAAATATATTATCCTCACCCAGTTTCTTGCCGAGGCTGCTGCACTTGCACTTGCAGGCGGAGCAATTGGTATTCTGATGGTTCTGGGGGTGGTTCTTGCTCTGCACGGGAACGAGTCGTTCCCAATGGAGCTTACTGCCTACAATGTATTCAGGGGCTTGTTTATCTCTTCGATAATAGGAATTGTTGCCGGCCTCCTTCCTGCATACACTGCTGCCAACCTAAATCCTGTTGAAGCAATCAACTCGAAATAACTACTTGTTGTAAATGAGCCGGGTAAGTTCAATAAACTCCTCAACGGAGAGTTGTTCCGGCCTTTGGCCAAACAGATAGCTGTCCGGAGCTGGACGCCCCTCGAGCAATTGCTTTATTGAGTTTCTGATAGCCTTTCTTCTCTGGTTAAAGGATGTTTTAATTACCGCCTTGAAAAGCGATTCGTCACACTCAAGTGCAGTGCGGCTGTTTCTTGTTATCCTGATAACGGCAGATTTAACTTTTGGAGGAGGAGTGAAACTGTTTTCGTCTACGGTAAAAAGATATTCTATATCATACCATGCCTGCAGCAACACAGAAAGAATTCCATATGCCTTCTTCCCGGGAGGAGATGCAAGTCTTTCGGCCACCTCTTTTTGTATCATGCAAACAACCTGAGGTACATTTTCTTTATTGTCAAGCACTTTAAAGAATATCTGAGATGAAATGTTATACGGGAAATTCCCGATTACATGGAATTCTTCCGGAAATACTGCTTTAAGGTTCATTCTCAAAACATCTCCCTCCAGAAGTTTCTCGCCAAGCGAAGGGTAATTTATTTTCAGGAATTCTATTGATTCGTTGTCTATTTCGGCAGCATACAAATCTACCCGCTTGTCTTCAATAAGGAATTTTGTGAGGACACCTGTACCGGGTCCAATTTCAAGCACACGGGTTTTTACGCCGGCTTGTTGCTCTTCCGAAGGAAGGATAAGCGAATCTACAATTCTGCGGGCAATTTTCTCATCTTTAAGAAAATGCTGTCCCAGAGACTTTTTTGGTTTTACATACATGCGGCAAAGGTATATAAATTTCACCAAACCTTTTTTATCGTCATTATTATGGGAAGATGGTCGCTCACTCCTCCGTTATACCTCGGCCCCTTAAATGTTCTTCTTGGCGTGTAACCCAAATATTGTCTGTCATTTTCAAGCAGATAGGTGTGCGAAAAAATCTCCATCGATTCCGGGAGGCAGTAAATAGGCTCATGGGGGTTCATAAGATTGGACGAGACAAGAAAATGGTCTATCAGCTCCCACTCTCCCATAAACCTGATGCTGCCCTTTGCTCTATTGTATCGAAAAGTTGTTTCCGCGATGCCTCCGTTGGTCTCATTGTTATTTTTCCCCCGGCGAATTC
>Ga0209016_1002504_pt1 | contig 12160 bp, 5 predicted proteins | sample EPASupsiteSAE305_FD_187265 | JGI IMG/M metagenome (GOLD analysis project Ga0209016, IMG submission 187265) | Bioremediated contaminated groundwater microbial communities from EPA Superfund site, New Mexico - SAE3-05 (SPAdes) (version 2) | ecosystem: Environmental > Aquatic > Deep subsurface >...
AAGCCGTGACGGAGCTCATATTCATTATGCTAACAATGAAGTATTTAATCCACATCCTGCAGATATTAAAACCAATGAGCTTCAGGGTACTTTTCCTTCCCGCAGGGCAGCATTTATGTCCGACAATGGTTTTTGTATAAGTCTGGTAAACCTTACTGTTCAGACCGATCTTCAAGGACAAGCCGAAGGTCTTTTAATGATGGGAGAAGGAAATATGCTTAAGAATGTACATATAATCGGTTCCGGAGATGCTTTGCAGATAAATGGAAGTACATATCTTGAAAATTGCACTATTGATGGCGGGGGAGACACAGTTCTTGGTCGCGGGCCTGCATTCTTTAAGGATTGTATTCTTTCCAGCTATGGAGCATTTATGTGGATTCGTAATACAAATAAGAATCATGGGAATGTATTTGTAAACTGTACCTTTGTGGGTAAAGGAAAAGATGCTCTCATTGCTCGTTCTCCTATAAATAAAGGCAAAGGCTATCCTTATGCGGAATCGGTTCTTATTAACTGTAAACTGGTTAGTATTCCAGCGGAAGGCTGGGTTGTGGAAGGAGATGCAACGAATGTTCATTTCTGGGAATATAAAAGTCGGGCAATGGATGGTACACCAATTGACAATAGTTTGCGTCATCCGGCCTCACGACAACTTGATAAAGAGAAAGACGCTAAAATAATAGAATTATATAGTAATCCGACCTATGTTTTGGGCTTTGGATTTTAAGCTTACAGGAATATGAATAAACTTGAATATACCGATTGGCAATTAATATCGTATGCCGAAGCATGGCAAAGGCAGACGGATCTTTTTAATGAAATAGTCCGTGAAAAACTGGAAGGTAACGAACATCTTAATTATTTAATCACCTGCGAACACCCACATGTCTACACGCTTGGTAGAAGTGGTAAAGATCAGAATATGCTGATAGGAGAGGAACAGCTCAAAAGGATAGGAGCTACTCTCTATCATATTGATCGTGGTGGAGACATTACTTATCATGGTCCGGGACAGATTGTTTGCTATCCTATACTTAATCTGGAAGACTACAGTCTGGGATTAAAGGAATATGTTCATGTATTGGAACAAGCTGTTATAAATGTCTGCTCTCATTACGGAATAACTGCCGGCAGACTGGCTGGTGCTACCGGAGTGTGGCTGGATATAGATTCACCTCGTACCCGTAAAATATGTGCGATAGGAGTTCGCAGCAGTCATTTTGTAACAATGCACGGACTGGCTTTCAATGTAAACACAGATCTGAACTACTTCCATTATATCAATCCTTGTGGATTTATAGATAAAGGTGTGACTTCTATTGAAAAAGAACTCAATCAAAAGATTGATATAGAAGAAACAAAATCTTTACTTCGTTTTGAATTAGAGCATCTTCTTACAAGAAAGAATAAATAAAAGAACAAGCATAAGGTGAGCTTTTGCCAATCTTATGCTTGCATTATTAGTATTACTTGTTTATTCTCAATGGAATAAATTAGATATCTTTCCTCTCTACTTTTTTATAAATTTACTAATTGTAACCCCTTTATCTGTCCCAACTCTAAGAGTATACATTCCGGAACTTAATCTTTCTACTGGAATTTCTATCTCTCCACGAATCATCGGTTTAAACAATAATATTTGTTTCCCTGATATATCTATAACCTGAATGCTTTCTACAACATTGTCCGACTGTAGAAACAATACGTCGGTAGCCGGATTGGGATACAGATTAACCTTGCTAGTCTTAATCTGCTCAGGTCCAACAATATTATCAACCAGTGTAAATGTGAGCCAACCCAAAGCGCGTGGTGTAATTTCCTTCCATTCATAATTTTCAGAATCCCAGAAATAAGGAACAGTTAAGTATTCTCCTGGATCTAAATCGAGAGATCCTTGGAAGGTAACTTCCTTTTCCTCATTTTTATCGAGAATTATAGATTGAAAACCATAATTGCTCAGAGAAATACCACCTAATTTAGGGAACACTACAGCAGCAATATAGCTATTCAGGAAGCCACCTATATTTTTTATTGAAGCTTTAAGAATAACATTATCCTTACTAACCTTTGTTGAGTCCTGAAAATTAATTTTAGAGGTAAGTGCAATAACTGGTAATTCTGTAGGTTCGGGCAAAAGACTTACTACCATACTATTTCCCAAAAGACTGTAATTTTCACTATTCAAACGGTCATTAGAAAGATCATATAATGCAGATAAATAATATGTGCCTGGATTCAACAATACGTCGCCTACTAATTCTACATTTTTACTCTTCCCGGCTGGTATATTAACCGGTTCGGAACACACCTTTTGAATAACAGTATCATTAGCAATTAGTTGTAATCGGATAATTATGTTCGAATTATATTCTTCTCCATTATTTGTAATACTCAGATTAAACCGTCCTGTTTTGTTCTGATAAAGATTTCCGGTTACATTAAATGAATTGAGTATTAGTTTCGGTTGCAAATCCGGAATGGCTACGCTGATATTTGAATTTGTTACGGTTATATTCAGATAGTTGGGTGTGCCAACTTTTCCTCTCATTATTTGCCAGTTAGAATCTCCTGCAGGTTCAAATACATAATACATTTTATAATTACCATTTGAAATAGAAACTGGAATTAGAGTGTTAAAAGAAAAATCCGCATATCCGTAATTTGTTTCAAGAAATGATACAGTCTGGCTTTGCAGTAAATTAACCATTCCTTTGTCATTGTATAGTGCTATTCCAATAGAACCATTGAATGTATTTATTCCCATGTTATAAAAATCTGTAGTTACAATAAAAGAACCAGTACGGCTAACTGAATTAGACAAAGTTGCTAATGGTGAATATAAATGCAGCTGATAAGGGGCAATTGAAGACGAACTGCTTGCTTTTTTTATACCAATAACAATTTTCTGATTATAATTAAATCCGCCACTGGTTCCTCCACTTACCCCTAATGAACTAGGATTAAGAACCGATAGCTCAAAATATCCATTAGAATCACCGCTCCATCCCCAATTAAAATGGAATAGCCCATTTTTATCGTATCCGTCACATACAAATTCATGTCCATAACCTTCAGACCTGCCAAAATATAAAACCGGTTGCCCCTCATTTAACTCACTCTTTAGCAAATTGACCCATTCTGGCTGTGAATAATAATCTCTGTTATATAATTGTATTCTTGAATCGTAGCCAAAATTTTTAATTAAAGCTTTTGCCATGTCAGTAGGGTATGCAGAACTAGAAAAAAGGCCGTAATTCATATTAACCGCAACTCCGGTGTGATACATAAGTTTAGCAACTGCATCTATCTGGACTTTCGTACTGAATTTATTATAAATATCAGTCATATTCTCCCAATCATACGTTGCCTGAGAGAAATCAACACTAAGTGAATCTGTAAATCCAGAAGGAATGTATCTGTTAGATCCTATTCCTTTTAATGGCCATCTATGATATTTCATTACCTGTGACATTGCAGTAGCCACGCATCCGGTTACAGCTCTTATTGAATCTGTCATAACAGGACAAAGATTATTGTAAGGATAGCCCTGATCCCATCTATTATCTCCTAAAAGAGGATTCACAAAAGCTGCATAAGTTGCTAGCGTATTATCAGAAGTATAATAAGATCTCAGGAGTGATGCGTTATTCTGTTCGGGCTGCATTACGAGATATTGTAGCTCATTTTTATAAAATTTCAGCCAGTCAGAGAAATTAGGTGGCAAAGAGTCAATATTAAACCTGCCAACATCTGAATATCCTAGAATATCTTTTGCCCTGTCATCTCCCGATATAATAACAAACCCATTATCATTTCCGATATTGAATACATAATAATATCCATTGCTATCCGATGAACGGGTTGTAACATCTGAACATGTATAAACCAGCTGTAAAGTAGAAGTTCCGGGAAGTATACTTTTTGTAGAAACCGGATTCTTTTGATAAAAAGACATAGCAATTCTTAATGCCTCACGGCTATTTCTCGGTGTTGCAATTATATTTGAAACAAATATAAACAAAAGAGGAACTAGCTGTATTATCCTTTTTAATTGAATGTTCATGGAAATGAAGTTTTAAACTATTTCGGTACAAACAATTAAAATAAGTACAAACTGACTTTCTTTCCCCAAACAAACTATTCTGGCAGGAGAATTATTTACGGGCAAAAAGTCCGTTGATAATAGAGAGTATGAATTAGCTTTGAGTTAAATAAGTTTTTTTGTATGTTCTATTCTTTAGATAGCAATAACAAATCATTTAACTGATGGCTAAGACTTTGTGATCTGGCATGCTTACAGATATTTCTTTTATAGTTTCACTAATCTATTTATGCATTTATTATTTAAACAATATATATTGAATATAAGTTTCTGACATTCTTTATATTTAGTAGTTCTTAATTTTTTAAAATAAAAAAGGACATAAGTGATGATTTACCTATGTCCTTGATTGCCTTTATAGATTCTACATTATTCCAGATAGATTGAATGCGGTTTTATGATAACCTTTTTACACCCTGAGAAGTTTGCATCAATAAGTGTATTTAGTTCTTTTACTTCATCTTTATATTGATAACGAAGGCCACAATCAATGATTTCTACCATTGGATTCTTTTCAACAACTCGCAAAAGCATCTCCTGTAATGATGGGGCTTCTGTCAAACGGCTGTATTCTTCGTAAGTGCAATTAAGAAAAACAGTATTTTCATTAATCCCACGATTGTCTAATAAATAACCATTCTTTAATGGAGTAGGCTTAGCCAGTTTTCCTTTATAGAAAACATCTGTTGGAGCAGGATAGGAGACTATTTTTGTTTTTTCGTTATTCATTGTAACCGGAACAAGATTTGAATAATCTTTGTTTGTTTTATAAACTATAGCCTTAGCTCCACGAGAAACCTGATTGATATTGTCCGTTGAGGGAACAGATTCCGCAGCAGATGTAGCATTCTTGCTGCAATGGCACGAAAACAATATCAGTGAACCAATAAATGTCAAACAACGACTGATTTTCATTATTCCTTCTATTTTGTGGTTAAAGATTTATTTCTTAAAGAATTTCTCAGTATAACTTCCGTCTTCAGTCTCTATTTTAATTAAATAAACGCCTTTGCCTAAATCACTTACTGAAATTGGAATATTGCCTGTAGTCATAGGTTTCTTCAATAAAGCCGATTTTCCCGATATGTCAAAAATCATAATAGATTTAACTATAGAAGGCGATTGAATATAAACTAGATCATTCTCCGGATTAGAATAAACACTCAATTTATTAATTGATGCATCTTCAATACCGGTTGCATAGTTTTCAATAAGAACACTTCTTGAATTATTTTCGTTCGGGGTTAGAAGAACCATTGATGGGCTATCCTGATTATTATTAGCATCATAATTAAGAGTAAGAACATAAGTACCCGGAGTAAGAGTTATGTCTTCTAAAATCTCTATTGTTTTAGTAGCTCCTGAAGGAATATTTATCGGATCATAATTAATTTGTTTGCTTGTACTATTTGCTGCTGTAGAAGTTAGATAGAAAGATAGATAAGAATTAAATTCTCCACCAGTGTTTTGAATAGTAGCACTAAATGTTCCTGCTTTTCCGTAATAAAGATTTCCGATAGTACTCAAAGCTCCAGTCAGAGTAAGTTTAGGAAAAACATCCGGGGTAGCAAAAGTAACAGTATTAGAGGTAACAGTAACATCTAAAGAATTGGGTGTACCAACTCTACCCCTTAATATAGACCAGTTACTCTGATCGGACGCTTTGTAAATACAATATAACTGATAGGTACCATTAGCTACTGTAGTAGGAATTTCTAATCTTGATACTGTTAGATTATCATTTCCCTCAAATGTGTCTGTAGTAACACTGTATTGTTTAATTACAGAGACTAAAGTAGAGCCCTGATAAAGTCCAAATGCGATGTTTCCACTAAATAGATTACCCCCATAATTGGCATATCCAAAATTGAGACTGAATGCCTGACTCCTTGTTATGCTTTCAGACCCAACCTTTATTTTTTTTATTAAATAGATTTCATCTGATTTGCTTGATGTAGTAGTTGGCTTCTGAATTCCGGTTACCATATCTTGCCAGACAGTAAATCCGTCCGTAACAGATCCCCCAATTCCGGGAGTCTCGTAATTTAATGATGATAGTTCAAAATATCCGTTATAGTAGCCACCCCATCCCCAGTTAAAGTGAAAAAGATTATTCGTGTCATAACCGTCACAGATAAACTGGTGTCCACCTTCGCTAGTGGATGAACCACCATATAATATAGGACGACCGGCATTTAATTCGGTCTTTATCATCTGAAGCCACTCAGTTTCGGTATAAAAATCACGAGAGAATATCTGTATATTCGAATCATAACCAAAATATTTGCTTAATGCTGCCGGAATATAATTACTATAAGCAGCTGATGAATAAGCTGTATAGTCCATACTTACTGATACTCCGCAGTGATACATAAGAGTCGCAACAGCTGTATCTTGAATAGCAGTACTATTACCACTATATGTATTTTTCATGTTGGACCAATTATATGTCGTTTTCGAGAAGTCTACAGAAAGGGAGTCGCTCATACTATCTGGCTTGTATTTTTTTGATCCGGCTCCTTGTACTGGCCATTGATAATACTTCATAATTTGAGCCATGGCTGTAGCAACGCAACCCGTAGGAGCACGTGATGTTCCTATTTTGGGACAAAGAATATTGTATGGAGAAAGCTGATTCCACGCTATTGTTCCAAGCAACGGACTAATTGAAGTTGAAAAAGAAGTAGCCTTTGTTGTAACTGATAATAAGGAAGAAGATTGCTTTGTTGATGTTGCATCATCAGATATTGCAGCTAATGCCTTGAGTTCTTTCTGATATGAACTCATCCAGTTCTTAAAATTCTCGGGCATTACGTTTGCGGAGAAACTTCCACTGTCTGAATATCCTAAAACTGATTTCGCCCGATCATCACCCGAAATTATAATAAAGCCGTTATTCTCTCCTCTATTGAATATATAATAATACGCATTTTCGTTAGAAGAACGAGTTGCTATACCGTCAGTACAGCTATAAGCCAAGGTTAAACCTACATTTTCCGTGGAGGATTTTGTACTTATACTTTTTGTCGCGATAGAATTTTGATAAAATGAATTTGCAATAGAAAGTGCTTCAGCACTAGATCTTGATTTTGCATAGATACTAATATTTGATATTAGCAGAAGAGAAAAGAAGATGCGTGTTTTCAGTGTTTGTTTGTTCATTTCTTATAAAATTTTAGCTGTACAAATAGAATATAGCAATATGTTTAAACATATACATTGATTCTACCTTTTAATAAATTTGCAAACCTCAATACCTGTTTCAGATTCACATTGAAGAACATAAGTTCCAGAACTTAGTCCGTTTACAGAAACTGAAATCAATCCACTCTTCTCTGGTCTCAAAAATAATATTTGTTTTCCGGAAATATCCATAATTCTGATTATTTTTATAATCTTTTCAGATTGCAGAAATAAGGTATCTACTACGGGATTAGGATAAATAAGCAATTTAGAAGATGAATTTCTTTCAATATCAGTACTACTATCCACAAGAGTAAACGCTAAGACAGAATTATCTCTAGGAGCAATAAGATTCCAATCATTTATTGTTGTATCCCAATACGTTACAGCTGTTAAATATGAACCTGGATCTAAATCTATATTGCCACTGAATGTTACTTCCTTTTCTTCATCTGTATCTAAAACTATAGTCTGATATCCGTAATAAGTAAGTGAGTTTCCAGCTGTTGAAGGATATACAAATGCTATTACATTGTTATTAAAGTATCCTCCGGTATTCTTTATTCTGGCCGTAAGCACTGCATTGTTTTTATTAACTTTGTTAGAGTCCGGGAAAGAGACTTTAGATGTTAGTGTAAGAATTGGGTTTCCAGGCTCCGGTAATACCGTAACGGTTATTGAATCGCCAAGAGTTACATAACTCTGTGATGCGCGATTATTATAATAATCATACATCACATATAAATAGTATTTTCCGGAAACTAATTTAATATTTCCAGTAATATCAAAACTCTTAGTGTTGCCTGATGCAATATTTATTGGATCATTAGAAACATATTGTTCTATTGCATTATTCTCTGCCGATTTTAAATAAAGAATTAATGATGAATTATATTCTCCTCCATTATTTATTATACTTACATTGAATTTACCTGTTTTGTTTTGATATAAGTTACCATTAACCGTTAATGAATTCAATGTCAAATTAGGTCGCACATCTGGGGCTGAAAATATGATATTGGTTGATGTTACATTTACATTTATATAATTGGGCGTTCCTACTTTTCCTCTCATAATCTGCCAGTCAGAATCACCGGTTGGCTGAAACACACTGTAAAGCATGTAATTACCATCAACAACATCAGAAGGTACAGTAATGTTAGTTGCATAAGAAGGATTATAATATCCGGAATAGGTGTCGAGCGATGAAGAGCGACTGCTGAGTAATTTTACAAATCCGTTATCATTATATAAAGCTAATCCAACCTTACCATTAAATGTATTTATGCCTAAATTGGTTATTCTCATTGGTAATGTGAAGGTGCTTGTACGGTTAACAGAAGCTGGAATAGTATTAAACGGTGAATATAAGTATAACTGGTAAGGATGTACAGTGGATGATGCATTTGGCTTTTGCACTCCAATAACAATAAGCTGATCATAATTAAATCCGCTACTGGTTCCTCCACCAATTCCTAAGGAAGATGGATTAAGAACTGACAATTCAAAATAACCATCTGAACTTCCACTCCATCCCCAATTAAAATGGAATAATCCATTATTATCGTATCCGTCACACACAAACTGATGACCTGTTTCTTTGGAATATCCGGCATAAAAAACCGGACGACCAGCATTTAATTCTGTCTTTATCAGACCTTCCCATTCAGGTTTAGAATAATAATCTCTATAATAACTTTGGATATTTGAATCATAACTAAAATATCCGATTAGAGCTTTAGCCATATTTAAAGAGGATGCAGAACTATATTCTCCATACATCATGTTTACTGAAACTCCCGCATGATACATTAGTGTAGCCACAGCATCCTTTTGAATAGCGGTGCTTGAACTATTGTATGTATCAGTCATATTTGCCCAGTCGTATGTAGTTTTAGAAAAATCAACGCTTATCGATGTAGTAAATCCAGTAGGAGTATAAGTGTTTGACCCAGTTCCACTAATAGGCCAGCTATAATATTTCATAACCTGAGCCATTGCTGTGGCAACACATCCGGTTGCTGCTCTTTCGGATGTTGAATCATTAATTATAGGACAAAGATTATTGTATGGTGATCCTTGATCCCATTTAATTCCACCTAATAATGGAGATATAGAAGTTGAATAAGTAGACTGGCGAACATCTGTACCGATTGACTCGCTTAGCTGAACCGAAGAAGTGTTTGTTGATTCGGGCTGCTCTATCAAATACTTCAATTCTTCTTTGTAAAAGTTTAGCCAAGCAGAAAAATTAGGTGGTAAAGAGTTTATATCAAACTTTCCGACATCTGAATATCCTAAAATATCTTTTGCTCTATCATCTCCGGAAACAATAATAAAACCATTATTCTCCCCTCTGTTGAATATATAATAAAATGCTTTATCAGAAGTTGATCTGGTAGATATACCATCGGTACAAGTATAGGCTAATTTCAAAGTCGATAAATCTGAAGACATCTTTTTTGTTGAAACCTGCGCTTTCTGATAGAAAGAGTTTGCTATGCTTAATGCTTCAATGCTAGTCCGCGATATTGCCAGAACATTTGTTGCAAAGAATAATAGGAATCCTATAAGTAGTAGTGACTTTTTCATTTGTTGTTTGTGTTAAATCATCCACAGCAGTTATATAAAAATAGATCTGTTTAACTTCTCTGAAATTCAAATTTTGAAATTTTGTATTAGAAATAGATTACAATCAACTTTACTTTGTTATAAAAGCTTATAATAAGTTATAAATGTGGTAAATATAAGAAAAAAGAGCATAGACAAATAAATATATATGCTCTTTTTGTTCAACAAATATTGTAAAAATCATTTTTTTATGAATTTGCAAACTTTTTCTTCTGTTTCGGTTATCGATTGAAGAATGTATGCACCTGCTTTGAGTGTATTTATTAGAATAGGAATTTCTCCATTTCTTAAAGGATTAATTTTTAAAACCAACTTTCCAGAAAGATCCGTTATATTGATTGCTTTTACAACATCATCCGATTTTAGATAAAGAATATCTGTTGCTGGGATAGGGTAAAGATATGGCTTTGCTTCTTTCGTTTGTTCTATGTCTGTAGCTTTAGTTGTATTATCGGTGATAGTAAAAACAATTTTACTATAATCATTAGGATCCATAAATGAATAGCTATTTCCTAATGTTGTACTATAAGCTAGTGTTGTTAAATATGATCCCGGCTCAAGACCAATATTTCCGCTGAGGGTTATTGTTTTTTCTTCATCTTTATCTAAAATAATTTTCTGGAATCCAAAAAATGAAAGTGCAATATAGCTGTTAACCGGATATACGAATGCTACTATATAATCCTCAAAATATCCTCCGGTATTTTTTATACGAGCCGTTAGAATTGCATCATTCCCATTTACTTGTGATGGATCAGGGAATGAAATCTTTGAAGTTAGTGTAAGAACTGGCGTCTCTATTGAAGTAGATAATATTTCTACGGTTAAAGGAGAACCTATATTATTAAATGTATCTGTATTTGATCTGTCATTCTGTGGATCATACATTGCATATAAATAGTATTTTCCTGCTGGCAATGTAATATTTCCAAAAAAGTCGAGACTTTTTGTCTCACCAGAACTAATATTTACAGGATCTATACAAACTACTTGAGAGATAGAGTCGTTAACAGCAGACTTTAATAAAATAACTAAGTTTGAATTATATTCACCTCCAGTATTTGTAAGGTTTAGATTAAATCTACCAGTGCTGTTTTGATAAAGATTGCCTATAGTAGATATTGAATTAAGAGTTAGGTTTGGAAGTACGTTTGGAACACTGAATGTTACATTTGAAGAAGTAACTGCTACATTTAAGTAATTAGCTGTTCCTACTTTTCCTCTCATTATTTGCCATTCTGATTTTCCGGAAGGAAGAAATACACTGTAAAGTTTGTAGTTACCATTTATCACATCTGTTGGTATACTCGAAGAGTATGCTAAATTGGACCATCCACTATATGTGTCAAGAGACGATACAGAATAACTTTTAATCAATTTTACAAAGCTATTTTCACTGTATAATGCCAGCCCAATAGAACCACTGAAATTAGTTATTCCCATATTATAGATATCTGCATTAATTGAAAAAGAATTTGTACGACTTATTGAGTTTGCAGAGATTTTTAGTGGTGAATATAAGTGTAATTGATAAGGCGCTGCAACCGATGCTTCATTAGGTTTTTGTACTCCGATAACAAAAAGCTGATCAGAATTAAACCCTCCGATGGTTCCGCCACCAATACCAAGAGCGGATGGATTTAGTGCAGAAAGTTCAAAATAACCATCAGATTCACCACTCCATCCCCAGTTAAAATGAAAAAGATCATTACTGTCATACCCGTCACAAACAAATTGATGCCCTATGTCAGTAGAATTTCCGGCATAAAGAACAGGACGTTTTGCATTTAACTCAGTTTTAAGCATATTCTTCCACTCTGATCTTGTATAATAATCTCTGTGATAACTCTGAATATTGGAATCGTAGCTAAAATACTTTATTAAAGCTTTGGCCATATTAGTCGGACTAGCAGAGCTGGAAAAACCATAATCCATATTCACAGCTACTCCACAATGATACATTAACGTGGCTACAGCATTTTTTTCAGTAGCAGTACTTAAGCTATTATATGTTTCAGTCATATTTTTCCAGTTGTATGTAGTTTTTGAAAAGTCAACTGTAAGAGCTTGAAAATATCCATCCGGAGTATAGGTATTCGATCCTTTTCCTGTAATGGGCCATTGATGGTATCTCATTACCTGAGCCATAGCAGTAGCTACGCAACCAGTAACAGTTCTTTCAGAAGATTTTGTACTTATTGTAGGACAGAGTTCATTGTAAGGAGTTCCCTGATCCCATTT
>Ga0209016_1002505_pt1 | contig 12160 bp, 15 predicted proteins | sample EPASupsiteSAE305_FD_187265 | JGI IMG/M metagenome (GOLD analysis project Ga0209016, IMG submission 187265) | Bioremediated contaminated groundwater microbial communities from EPA Superfund site, New Mexico - SAE3-05 (SPAdes) (version 2) | ecosystem: Environmental > Aquatic > Deep subsurface >...
GAAGTACCCGTGCCATCGCGGGGGCAGGCAACTCTGTACGAGCACTGCCTGCGTGCCATCCGACGGGGTCTGCAATTTGGCGCGCACGGGCTTCCGCTGATCGGAGGCGGAGACTGGAATGACGGTATGAACACCGTCGGAGAAAAAGGCCTTGGCGAGAGCATTTGGCTCGGATGGTTTTTATCCAAGGTACTGGAGGAGTTCTCACCGATCTGCGGAGAGCTGGGCGACGAGGATACGGCGAAACTGCTTTTGGACACGCGAGAAACGCTTCTTGCGAACATAGAGGAACATGCCTGGGACGGTGGCTGGTATCGCCGTGCGTATTTTGACGATGGCTCGGCATTGGGTTCCATTCATAATCAGGACTGCAAGATCGACTCCATCGCCCAATCGTGGTCTCTGCTGTCCGGAGGAGGGAATCTTGAACGCGCGAAGAAAGCAATGTATGCGCTGGAGGACTATCTGGTGAGTCGCGAAGAAGGACTGATCAAGCTGCTCACGCCGCCGTTTGATCAAGGCGCGAGTGAGCCGGGGTACATCAAGGGCTATGTTCCGGGCGTTCGCGAAAACGGAGGGCAATATACGCACGCCGCCGCGTGGGCAATTCTTGCCTTTGCCAAGCTTGGCGAGGGCGACAAAGCGCTTGCGCTCTACGACCTGATCAATCCGATCCATCACACGAGCACGTACCGCGGCTATGCGAAGTATCGAGCGGAGCCATATGTCCTCGCAGCGGACGTATATGCGGTTTGGCCGCATACAGGACGCGGCGGCTGGTCCTGGTATACGGGCGCTGCGGGATGGCTGTACCGCGCGGGGCTGGAGAGTATTCTCGGCATCCAAAAGGAGGGAGATCATCTCATCATCAATCCGTGCATTCCGGCCGGATGGCAGACTTACAGCGTGGAGTATCGCTTTGATAGCGCAACATACCATATTACCGTACGGAATCCAAACAGAGTGCAGACGGGGGTAACCTGTATCACGATGGATGGAGTGAACCTCAGCGGTGCAGTCGCACTGAAAGACGACGCAAGAGAACACTGGATCGACGTTCTGATGGGATAAACGAATCTAAAAAAACACGGGGGCAGTATTTCTGTCCCCGTGTTGGTTGAGAGTGATTGTTTGATGTACGCCCAAGATATCGGGAATCAGCCCTTTTTTGCGAGTACGGCGGGCAACGCCTCGATGAAGGCGGAACGTTCCGATTCGTCAAGCGATTCAATGTACTCGATTAATTCGGAAAGCTTCTCATACTCTGTGGCTGAGATCAATACGGCATCTGGCTGATTGTTTTTTAAAACGAAGATCTTTCCAAATGTCTCTGCCTTCTCCCGGCAGGACTTGTAACTCTTAATCATATCTGAGTTAGAAACGATCGCTTTGGTCGATATCTTCATGCCTTTAGCCCAACCCTTTTCTTTTCGCTCTTGTAAATTCTATATGGATGGAGACGATATGTCAAACAATTCGTGCAGTTTTTTCCCATTTGATTTTTGAAACAGATATATGCAAAAAAGGTTGAAATGTGAGGCGGAATCGCCTCCCTCATCGATGCCTCCTGCGAGCGAAAATCGCACAAACTCCGGTGAGATGAAACCACGGAATCTCCATCGTACTCAGACGATATTTTCAGGCGGAACGGTACACCGCCAACATGAGCACTGTCGTAAATGACAGTGCTCATCTAAGTTCTGGTGTGTTGTTGTCGGTCGTGCTATACCGTGACTAAATGACGTTGACGACCTTCAGGATCAACAGTACTGCCGCGATGACGACAAGGACATGAACCCAGCTTCCGAATCTTGGAACTTGCGGGATGTATCTTGACCCGAATGCCCCGAGAAGCCATAACACAAACAGAATGATGATGATGGTCCACATAATGATCACGTTCCTTCCTAGAGATTATTTGGAGTGAAACCGCGCGATCAGTCGTTTACGACGAACGAAATTTTCACATTCACGCGGTAGCTGACGATTTTGCCATCCTCAACGAATGCCTTCATGTCCTTGACATAAGCGCTTTTAATATGCTTGACGGTTTTCGCCGCCTCGGTGACGGCAGCCTGCGTTGCCGCCTCCCAACTCAATGGTGACTCGGCTAGAATTTCGATGATTTTTACAACTGACATTGGATAACCTCTTTCTCCGCTATTCAAGCAGATTATTGTTAGTAAGACGCTGGATGGACGCTTATAACCGCCTCCGAAGCCAGTTGAAGAGCAGCAACAGAACAACCGCTCCGCCAATGGCGACGATGAATGTCGTGAAGTTAAAGCCGAAAACTGCGATTCCGCCGCCGTTCAGAACGTTGACCAGGAAGTTGCCGGCAAAGGCGCCAACAATGCCGATGAGTATATTACCGACGAGTCCTAATCTTGCGTTGTTTCTGGTGATCATGCTGGCGATCCATCCCGCAACGCCTCCTAAAATAATCCATGCAATCCAACCCATTATGTGATCCTCCTATTTACTTTTTAATTCATAAAACGTGTTACGTATTGTTCGACTAAGCAGAGCAGAGGTTGCTTATCTTTTTCGTTCTTGTTCATCGAGTGAGTCATTGATCTTTTTTGCGACAGACTGCTGCACTCCATTCACTCTGTGCACGAAGTTGGCTTTCTCCTGCTCAGCAGATTTTTTGATCTGATGGATGGCATCATCCACGTCCGTCTTCTTCTGCAAATCCGCGCCGGCGGATTGCATACGCCCTTTCAGTTCCAAGACATTGTCTCCTGCGATTTTGCCTGCGGTCTGCTTAATGGTGCCAACTACCTTGTTTTTGGTACGCTTCAGCGTTCGTTCGAAGTTGTTCATTTGGATACCTCCATTGTTCTTTCTTCAGATATTAAGAATTCGGTAAACTGCTGTGCTAGTTGCGGACGAGTACGCATAACAACGACTCGCCCTTTCGGCCAAGTAGGATGCTGCATATCACGCTGATAAGCCCGAGAAGAAGAATTGCGATGATACCAAATGCGGTGAACACCTCGTAATTGATCAGTATCGCTGAAATACCAGATACAACTAGAAATAACGTACCGATCTGAATCTTTTGCCTTTGGATCGCGCCGGTCATATTCTTCAGGCGAGCTTTTGCATCAAACACGCCCGAGGCCATTGCGGCAATGATGGTAAAGGGCAGAATGATTGAAATAATCTTCTCGATCAGAATCCATTCACTGTTGGTATTGCGTTTCATCAGAAATACAATCACGATGACGAGAAAAGAGAGAATGGAGATACTCTGAGGAAAGTGTACGAGCATCGGGTGCAAATGCATCTTAAGATTGGATAAGCGTTTATCCCCAATTTCGTAGTCATAACTTTCAAAACTCGTAAGCAGGGCGCCGCAGGCTGGACAGACGTGCTGAATTTTACCTTCTACACCAACAAATCCGCAGACGTTGCATTTGATGAAACTTCTCATGTAGTCCGATCCCTTCGCTTGATTCGCTAAGAACATCATAATATAATTATAAAAATAATACAATAAAAAATAAAAATAATTATACAAATCATTTGGAAAGTGCTATTATCATATTAGAGCTATATGAACGAAACCATGGTGGCTAAAATGTCTCCAGATACGTTCGACGACTTACCAACGTGATGAAACATGAAAGCGCAATAGGAGGGTCAACATCATGTATAGAAAAGGGAAAGATTTTACAGACGATATCATCTTTTCAGAAGCAAAGACTTGTATTTCTTTGTACCAAACCACGCACCGGTTTGCCCCGGAAAACCAGAAAGACGTAATTGAATTCAGGCACCTGCTTCAACAGCTGGAAGACGCGCTGGAACCAATGCTTTCAAAAGAAGATTTGAAAGCGATCATGGAACCGTTGAATGAGCTGAAAGAAGATATCCCGTTCTGGCGCAATACCTTGGATGGGTTAGCAGTTCTTGCAGTCCAGGGCGAATGCGTCGTTTACCTGCTCAATAGCCCGTTCGAAAACATTGCGATTGTCGGCGAGAATTTTCTCTTGAAACCGTTGATTCGCTATTTTCAGTCGGCGCATCCCTATCATCTGCTGGGATTAAGCAGCACGTGTTTTTCCCTTTATGAAGGAAACCGTTATGGAATAAAAGAACTGGAAATGGATGATGATATTCCAAGAAGTATGGAAGAAGTGCTTGGAGAAGAACACCCTGAGGGATTCTTAACCCACGGGCGTTACGGCGGAAGTGATGGGATTGCAACATTTCACGGACACGGTGGGAGAAAAGATGCGATCGATAAGGATATTGAAAAGTTCTTCCGGTATGTCGATCACACTGTTCTGGAACACTACTCAAAGCCGATAAAGCTGCCGCTGATTCTTGTAACACTGACCGAGCATCAAAGCATGTTTCGGAAAATAAGCAACAATCCATACTTGGTTCCGAATGGTGTAGAAGTATCATATGAATCGACTCATGTAAGCGAACTGGCAGCAAAGGCCTGGGAAGTGATGGAGCCGGTTTATCAAGAAAAAGAATTGGAAAGCATGGATCGTTATCAGAACGCGAAATCGAACCACACAGGATCTGACAGACTGATTGACGTAGCGCGCGCCGCGTTTGAAGGCAGGATCGAAATCCTGTTTGTGGAAGCGGGAAAGAATATCCCGGGCAAGTTTAACACCGAATCGAGCAAACTCGAATTTGGAAACACAGACAACCCAGCATGCGAAGATGTAATCGATCAATTGATCAATGAGGTCTGGAAGGATAAGGGGGAGGTAATAGTGCTCCCGATGGGCCGGATGCCCAGCGAGACGGGCCTTGCGGCGATCTTTCGGTTTTAAGCGTCCGGCTAGTGACTTGAACATAAAAAGGAGGAAATTTTAAATGGCGAAAGCAATGTGCGTGATACTCGGCTTGGTGTTTCTGGCAATGGGAATATTGGGCGTGACAAATACGGTTCCCATGTTCGTGTATAGTCCGAACATCGTGAATACAGGCGAGATTGTACTTGGTGGATTTGGAGTTCTCGTCGGTGTATTCTCCCGCGTTTGAATGAAACAGATCGAATAAGGAGGTTGTTTTTATGACAAAACTAACAAATGTGCTGTTGGGGTTGGCGCTCATCGCCATCGGTGGCCTCGGGGTCACAGGTGCAATGCCAATGTTTCAGAGTGATCCTGCCTATTGGAATATCGGGGAGATTATTCTTGGTGTGGTTGGCCTGATTGTTGGAATCTACGCAAAAAGGACCAGTAAACAGGAGCAAGAAGCCAAAGTGCTTGCAAAGAAGACAAAAGAAAACGCTGATCGGCAGAAGCAAGACAACGATCGATTAAAAAAAGAGAACAATCAAGCGAAGCTGGAACAAGCTGACCGGCAGAGACAAGAGGCCGAACAGCTCCAGAAACAGAATGAGAAGCAGAGGGTGGAGAACGAGCAGCAGAAGCAGGAAAACGAACAACAAAAGCAGAACAGAAGCAACTAAACATCTCGAGTCGATATCAAAATATTGGAGGTAACGCTATGCAACTACATTTATCGAGACCCCAAAACATCACCTTTTTCATCGCAATCATCCTTGCGATTCTTGCGCTTCTGATGACAGTCATTCCTTTCAGCTTCCTGTTCGGACCGGTATGGTGGGCGCTGATTGCCTTCGCAATCCTAGCGCTCGGGAATCTGCTCAAAGGAATGTAGACGAGAAGATGACTCACGATTTCTTTCTGTTGGACGAAATCGCAAAAGCGAAGTGATAAACATTTTTTGTCGATGTAATGCCATTGCAAATAATACATCATCCCCAAAAACAGCAAATAAACAGCAGCTAGTAGGTTTCGGGCCATGTCTGTGCCCAAATTGAACTCCCAAGCAACGCAAAAACCGCCCGAATATGAACCTGTAAAGTAAAAGTAGAGAAATAAAAATCACAAGAAGCCCTGATCCAAACGAAATTGGACAGGGCTTTTGTAATTGAGTGTAGCAGCAGGGCGTTCACGATTGAAGAAAGACACATATCGATCAAGAGTACCGGGAAGATCATCCGTACTACGAAGATTAAATTCCAGATACAATTCACTCTTCATCCAACCGTTGAGGGCTTCAATAACCGGGTTGTCTGTAGGCGTCCCAACGCGCGACATGGATCGAAGGATCGGGTATCCCTCATGTGAGAGTTGAAAACCGCGCGAAGAATAGACAGAACCTTGATCCGTATGCAACGTTACCGTTCTGTTCAACTGAAGCGCCTTTTATTTGAGAACTTCGAGACAATCATAGTATGGTGTGGCATTGCCATTTCGAGAAAGGGCGTGCGCAAGAATTTCGTTGTTGAACGTATCCAGGAGGATCGTCCATTCATATCGAACGCCCTTGTTCATAAGGCAGGTCATATCTGACACAACAAGAGTCATCGGCTCACACGCATCCCAATGGCCCTTCACGCTGTTGGGAAATCTGATATGCTCTTCACCGGCCTTGCGATAATGGTACGGTCGTGCTTTAGAGCGGATGTCGGCCTCTTTACAGCATTTATGTGCAAGAAGATCCGAAAATACCAGTTTGCTTTCACTTCGAACTGCTGCCGCTAAGCGGTGATAGCCCCATGTCTTGTGCTGTTGACTCTTTTGCTTGAGCATTGGTGTAAGCTCACTTCTGAATCTCTCATATTGATTTGGTGTCTTCTTCCGCTTCAGCCACTTGTAATAGCTGCTTGGATTGATCTCTAGCAGCCGAATTAGTAAGCTAACAGGATACTTTACTTTGAGTTCTTCGATAATTTCGTAACCACTCCGCCGCTGGTAATAACGATTCTGTTCGCACCCTCTCCTTCCACCCAATATCCTTTTTTTAAGCGTGCTATCTCGATGTCCTGCTTCACGATCCGTAACCTTAATTCTTCCAACTCGGTCAATGATTTGCTGGTATGCAGCGCAGAGTATGGATTCCCTTTTCGTGGCTTTGGCCGCAGACCGTCTTCGCCTTCAGCCGCATACTTCTTTATCCAGCTTGAGATCAAAGAATGATCTACATTTTCCCGTTGCTCAAGCGTTCGTACGGACACATGCTCCAGCACATGTCTCTGTACGATTCATAGTTTCTCTTCAAAACTCCATTTACGAAACTTCTGTCCCTTCGTTGCCATTTCTTTTTCCCTCCATATGAAAAGTAGACATTATCTTTTTGATAATGTCTACTTTTACTTTACAGGTTCACGAATAGGGCGGTTTTTATTTGGTTGCGGGGTATGGACTTTTCTGCTCATGTCAGACACGTTTGCTCGCACTTCGTGTGTCGCAAATGGTCTTTCTCGCAAAGCCCGCAGCTAAAAACCCCGCACTGCGGGCTTTTTGCCGCCGCGAAACGATGGCGGCCGCGGCTTCAAGTCCGTTTGAACTTATGCCAAAATCAGAAGAAGCCACCCGATGGATGGCTTCTTCTGATTTGGTTGCGGAGGGTGGACTTGAACCAACGCCCTCCGGGTTATGAGTGCGTGATTATGCGAATATTGATTATTAATATGCGGCTATAATCGGAGATAATCGCCGATCTCTGCGGATAATTCGAAATGTATTTTTGACGATCATGAACGAATATAAACCACTATTGATGGCAATAAACATCAAATAAACATCAGGTAGTAGGTTTCATTTTCACATAACCATACAACAAATTGATGGTTTGAGTCCGACAAAGGGAACAGAATATACCCTCATGAAGTGATACAATCGCGCGATAACTTGAGGGTGAGTGGAAATAAATTTGACACCTTGTTTTGAACGGACGAAATAAACTTTTAGAATCATTTTTCATGCTTGCGAGTCTAAAGGTGAATGTCTGTTCCGCAATTTCAAGTTCCTAGATAACTTCTAAACGAGCGTGCTTATTCTGCAAGTTTCATTGCAACTATAACCTATTCACCGAATAACAGTTTTTCTTCGTTTTTCTAACACATTCATTTTCGACCTAGAAATACTTCTTTTTAATGTAAGAGGTCTACTTTGTTTGGAGCAGGCCAATCTTTAGTTTGAGTATTCAATAGAAAGCTTAACTGATATGAAGAATTAGCGTGCAGAACATAGAAAACACGAATATTAATACTGTCAGGCATACATTAATTGTTGCGACAAATGAGCGCATTATACTTTATTAGCCGAATCAGACCCGGGTGCAGATGCCCACGCGCGGTATTCCGACGGAGAGGCTTTGAAATACCGCTTAAACACAGTCACAAAATAGCCGGCGCTGTTAAAACCGACCGCAGTCGCGATATCAGAAACTTTATAAGACCCTTGCATGAGCATCTTCACGGCGTTGTTCATGCGAACAGTGGTCAGGTGGTTGACGAAGGATGTTCCGGTGTTCTGCTTGATGAGGCTGCTCAGATAGTTGTAGCTAAGGTTGAGCGTGTTTGCGATGTCGAGCAGCGACAGATTTGGGTTTGCGTAGTTTTGCTCGACAAGCCGTTTTACTTTTTTCACAATACGCTTCGTGCTGTTTTCAGGTGCTTCCTTTAAATTAGCGATAATCCGAAACAGATTATCCACAAACGTCGTGCGAATTGCGCTGAAGATTTTGTCCTCCTGCCCGAAAAGATCAAAGCGATACTTGATATGAAAATCTTCATAGGTGTCAAGTCCGAAGTGTTCGGATATGCTTCGGATCACATCAATGCAGATGTTGAACGCGGTGTTGTAGTCCATAGTTGAGATATGTTGAATGAAACCCGGAATGATGGCTGGCAACCGCGAATCGTCTCCCTCGCTCAGGCAGTCAACAAATTGGCGCGAGACATCCTGACAAAAAGAGTCGGCGGTTCCGCCTGACAAAACATTCGCGCGGAGCAGATTTTTTTGGTAGCTGTTGATCTTGGATAATTCCGTGCAGCTGGCGACGGCATCGATTGCCTCGGAGTAGACCACGGAGAAATAATCCACATTGCTGATCGGACTGCTGATTCCAATTCGATAATCGATACCATGCTCTTCAAATTCCTCCGACAGCATCTCAATCAAATAGTCGATCATTCTGTAACTTGCGAGCAGGACAAAACTTCCGTTTAGCGCGACACCTACCGGTTGAGTCGTCGTGGTTTTTGCTTTTTTGGCGATCATACCTGAGATTGCAGCATCCAGCTCGGCGTCCGATCGTTCCTGTTTCTGCGCCCCGGGGAATTTTACAACCAGAATGCACTTTGCGTCCTGCGGCGTCGGGTTGATCTCGCTCCACGCCTCGTAATAGCTTGCGCGCGCAACAACATCGCTCTGCAGGATATGACGAAACGCAGAACTCATATGCGATGCTTCCGAACCGTTTTTGGAAGGTTTTTGTTTTTTGAGGATGGCGGCGCCTTTGCTCTTGATATCGTTCATGGGTTGCCTCCGGTCATGGCGTGGAACGGACGGTCGGGTAATTGAAGGGAAACCGATGTATGGGATACCTGCATGTTATCACACAAAAAGCGAAAAATCTCATCGTTTTTACTGGTATCGGGGGCCGAGCGTAAATATTTAAAGTCCATCATAAAATAACGAAATTGATAAGCCGTGACGAAAGAATAGAATAGAAGTATACAAAACACACCGAAAAAAACCGTACATTCAACCAATATCACAACGAATTCAACGTCTATTTTATAACAATTGTCTCACAATCGATTCGTGACCCGCACGACCCGGCCTTGCGCCTGACTGCGGCACGCTCTCATACAGGATTGATCATTGCTAGGAGGAAACATGAAGAAACAAAGAGTAAAAGTCGGCGTTGTCGGTTGTGGAGGCATCAGTAAGGCAACCTATATGGACAACATGGTCAAGAAATTCGACATTAACAAACAATAAATAAACAACAGCTAGTAGGTTTTCCTTTCACAGTACTATTTGAACATAGTAATGATTCAAGTCTAGCAATGGGCGCAGAATAAACCCACGCATAGTGATACAATCGCGCGATTGCTTACAGGTGGGTGAGAATTAGCTGAAGCTGGATGCACGGTAGACTGAAAAATGAATGGTATTATGTAGTAGTTTTTTAACTTATCCGCTGTAGGTATTACGCTATTATCTCTGGTCTGCAAAGGCGTTTCAGAAGGGAATCAACTCAATTTAGTAAGGATAACGAAGAACAACCCACAGATGACTGCGGGTTGCACTTCGTTGTTAGACGATAGAAGGAAGTTTGGATGGGTTAATTCTCTAGTCCCGAAATCGTGATATTTACTCCGAGAATGCCGATTTTACCGCCATGCTCGATTCCATTCTTGTTCTCGGGATGCACAAGAAGCCACTTGTTGATCGCGCGAAGCGTACCTTTGATGCCGCCGGAAAGCGGCAAATTGGTGCCTTCTGGCAGTAAAATCGCCGCGATAAATCGTCCACCGGATACGGGTAACGGCGCGAGGTGCAAGGTGAAAGGATAGAGTTCGACTGCCTCTCCTTTTTGCAGATATAGTCCAAATGCACGCGCGGAGTCAAAGGTATCGTTCGTGATGTCCGCGCGACTGCCGAGGAGCAACACGATATCGGAGCAAGCTACGATGACTTCCGATGTCTTGTGCCATTCCATGCCGTTCATGCGCGTATTGCCGCCGTAATTCCAACCAGCCTGCATCGGCAGTTCGCCGAACACACGTCTTGCAACGGTCAGCGCGGCGGGGGACGCGCTCAGCAGTTCGTCCCGCGGGATGTAGGCGTTGGCTTCTGCAGGACAGATGCTTTGGGCTGCTGTAAGAAACTCTTTTGTGTCGACTTCCGCCTTGCAAAACAGCGTATGCTCCGGCGTATCTGACAGGGAGAGAATGTTCAGTTGCGGATTCTTCTGCCGGAGCGCGTCGATCGGCATCATAATACTTCCAGCCCTTTCAGGCGTGAAAAGATTGAAAGCGACTTGCTGAAATCACCGTATACCATGGAAACATGGTGCGCAAGCCCGCTGTAGACGACGTCGTCCAGAAGACTCTGCATTGGCTGCTCAAACCGTACCTTGGCATAGGTACCGGAGAGCTCTTTAGCCATGGGGAGCGCTTCTCCGCGGCGGTTGAACATGCGGTAATGCCCGTTTACACTGTCGAGACGGGACATATTCATCAGCCCGGATTTCATCACAAACCCGGCAGTTACACCGCGACCGCCCGCGTGGTAAGTGTCCAGCGTGCAGTTGCAAACGCCATCAGAAAGATTGCAGGGCGCAACGCCGCAGTGCCACATCAAGGCGGAATTATCCTCGATATTCACCTGAGACAGATCCGCCATAAACGGCGTTTCTGCACCTGCCGCGCGGTGGGCGATCATCGTGATGGCGCAGTCCAGATCACCTTCGCAGCTGAGCAGCAGGTCGTCACTCTGCACGACGCTCATCGCCGCACAGGGTGCAATGCCGTAGCCTGCGGCGAACTCTGGCCAGCAGCGCAGCGCAATGGCCGTAAGCGCGCGTTCTTCCGCAAACGTGCGAAACTTTGCCGCAAGTTCGGCGACTTTTGCCTGCTTTTCTGCGGCGACAGACGACACATCAAACGTGCCTAGCATAACGGACTTGTATTTTTCCACGAGCTCCGGCTTGGCGGATGTATTCCAAAGATCGGTCAAATCGTAGTGATCGACGATCACACCGAATTTCTGATACATGGCAAGCTCGTCTACGCCAACGTTGAAGAAGCCGTGCGCATGCGAACCGATGATACCAACATGACTGTCTTTGAGCGCGCGGATCATGCGAATCGCGTCCACCCAGTTCTGGTCGATGCTGCTTCCAACGGTGTAGGTGAAGTCCGTGACACCGCTCTTGACCATGTTACTGGCGTTGAGATTGACGCCGCAAACCGAGTTGAGGCGGATCTTTCCGCCATTGTACGGTAACTCCGGCAGCGCCCAGAGCATAAGCGGTTTATCCGCATATTTTTTGATCTCCAGCAGCAGGTGCCCAAGATGGAATGTGCCGCTGATTACGGCGATCCCGTCCACCTGTTCCGCCGCGAAGGTGCGGCCGGCTGCGATTGCTTCGTCCGGCTCCATGATCGGAGACTCAATGGCGACAATATCCACGTTTTCCATCGCACGCACATCGGACAGGATGCCGCGATAGAGTTCCGTTGCGGCCGGGTAATCAAACGTGTTTCGCGTGAGGCATACAATGCCCAGCTTAACCTGCTGTTTCATACGAGTTTACTCCTTGCAGTTCAGAACATGGTTTCTTCGAGTTTACCGAC
>Ga0209016_1002511_pt1 | contig 12132 bp, 8 predicted proteins | sample EPASupsiteSAE305_FD_187265 | JGI IMG/M metagenome (GOLD analysis project Ga0209016, IMG submission 187265) | Bioremediated contaminated groundwater microbial communities from EPA Superfund site, New Mexico - SAE3-05 (SPAdes) (version 2) | ecosystem: Environmental > Aquatic > Deep subsurface >...
GAGCCTGCAATCGGACCATTGATACGGGCCCTTGCCAAAGCACAGGATAACGATCACCGGTGGTATACGGCGCTTGCCCTTGCAAAAATCGGAAAACCCGCCGTTGAACCGGTGATCCAATCCATGCAGGAGAATCCCGATGCAGACTTCCGGCGCTATGCCGCTGCTGCTCTCGGGACAATCGGGGAGCCCGCTATCGAACCCCTGATCCAGGCTCTTGGCAGCGATGACCGGACCCTTCGGGGTTTTTTCTCCCAGGCACTCTGCCGGATCGGCAAGCCCGCAGTCGAACCGCTGACCCGGCGGCTCAATGATGCAGACGAACTCATCCGGTCCTGTGCAACCCTGACACTCTGGCAGATGGGCGAGACCGGCCTTCCTGCAATCGTCAAGAATGCCCGGGAAAAATCCGAAGAATAATACCGGGGATCACTCCCGGTCTTGACTTTTTTGTAAAACGGATCATTGGTTTTTTTACAGGAGATTGGTTCTGACCGAGCCGGGATGATTGTGGTTGAATCATCATCACCCCATCACCCGCAGGCAGAATAGCGGGATACTGTTTTAGGATTCTTTGATTCATAAGATGCGATGATGAGATTCTTTAAAATCTGGTATGATGCGCCAGGTCCGGATCCTCAGAATCCCGTCACAGCAGGGACACCGTGTTTTTTGGGGTAGTTATATAATTATGCTGAGATATACTCCCACAGCAGGCATGATGGTACCTCTCTCATGAATGAAGACACCCTTCCTGAATCCGGTCCGGAACCGGATGGCAGGTTCAGGAGCACTCCCGATCCACTCCTTATGGATCGTTTCAATCACCTTGCCCTTATCTTTGGCAGCGGATCCGCAGCTGTCGGGATTTTCGGACTTATCGGGATGATTTTTGGCATATTCCCGCTGACCCGTGTTTTCAGCCAGTACCATCCAATCGCATTATCCACTGTCATCACCCTTATCCTGCTAGGCCTGATCCTTGCCCTGCAAGCGGGAGGAAAAATACCAAGTGGCTGGATGCGGACTGCACTTGCCGGGATTCTGGGGGTGATTCTGATAACCGGCATCATCGAACTGCCGCTGAATTTGGCCGGGAGCCATTTTTTTATTGAAGAATTCTTTGTCAGCATTTCCGACCTCCTCTTTCCCGGGCTGCATTCCCATATGTCTCCCCTGACCGTAATTCTCGTCATTGCAGCATCGGCCGGGTTACTGGGTCTTGTCTTTCCGGCAGATACCCGGTCCGCTTCCCGCCAGCGCCGGGAATTTACCGGTATTTTTGGCACCGGCATATTCCTTGTCAGTTTCACGTCGCTGCTGAGCTATCTGCACGGCACGCCGTTCCTGTACCAGACCTCGTATACTCCCATAGCCCTTCCTACGGTTCTTGGCAGCCTGTTGTTCGGGACCGGTCTTGTGTTTGCAGCAGGGCCGGATACAATCCCGTTGCGCGTCTTTACCGGTACATCGGTTCGTGCCAGGCTCCTCCGGACATTCCTTCCCCTTATCATTGCAGTCATTGTTCTCCAGAATATCTTCCAGCTGATCCTTTTTGCAGTATTCCGGGTCCAGAATGCCCTCGTCCTTTCGTCCAGCCTCGTCATATTCTCCCTTCTCACCCTGTATGTTGTTGCACGGGTATCCGGCAGCCTGAGCGATACCATCGAACGGGCGGAACAGATGATGGAGACTGCAAACGAGGCGCTGCGAAGGAGCGGGGCGCTGTTAAACCGGACCCAGGAGATTGCCAATATCGGCGGCTGGGAATACGATATCCGTACGAAAAAATTCTACCTGACCGAAGGCATTTCCCGTATCTACGAGATTCCGGTGGATTTTAATAAAGGCCCTTCTGCGGCAATTATTCCGTTCTATTCTCATGAGGATGCAGATACGATCATGGCTGCCTTCAACCAGGCTGTCAGCGACGGGGAACCCTATGATCTTGAACTGCCCTTTATTTCCGGTAAGGGCAAAAGGAAATGGATTCATGCGACCGTAAGGATCGAGCGGGTTGAAGGAAAGGTTGCACGGATCTACGGGAATATCGTCGATATTACCGAGCCTAAGCGGGTAGAGCAGGCGCTCCGTGAGAACGAGGAGCGGTTGAACCGCTCCCAGAAGATCGGGCATACCGGCAGCTGGGAATTCGATCCTGCAACCAGCATGATCTGGGGATCCGATGAGGGGTTCAGGATGTACGGGCTTGTACCTCCCCCCGATCACAGGATCCCGTTCGAAAGCATCGAGTCCTTAATTCCGGAACATGAAATGGTTCACCAGGCTCTTTATGATCTGATCGATGGCGGTAAACCCTACCAGCTTGAGTTCCTGATCAACCCTGCGGACGGGTCACCCCCTCGTTATGTTGCGTCCATTGCGGATGTAATCCGGGACGGGCACGGGTCACCCCGGAAAGTTGTTGGCGCAATCCTCGATATCACGGAACGGAAACAGGCGGAAAAAGCGCTCAGGATCGCAAACCAGAAACTCCATCTCATGAACATCGTTGCATGGCACGATATCCAGAACAAGCTGACTGGTGTTCGGGCATATCTTGAGCTGAGCAAGGAGCTTGTCGAGGATGAACAGGTGAAAAACTTCATACGGATCGAAGAAGAGGTGCTCAAGGTGATCCACCAGCAGATCACCAATACCCGCGAGTACCAGGAAATGGGCACCTCGCCGCTGCAATGGCTCAGGGCTGCCGATCTTATCCATGATGCCCGGATGATGTCAAAGACCGGAGCAATCGAGGTGATCGTGGAAGTTGATGATCTTGAACTCTACTGCGATCCGCTGACACGCCGGGTGTTTCATCACTTCTTCGATAATACGATCAAGCACGCCCGGACTGCCACCCGTATCAGGATCGGGTACGAGGGATCACCCGACGGAATCACGGTTTTTTACGAGGACAACGGGGTCGGTATTCCGGACGACCGGAAACGCGACCTCTTCACCCGGGACTTTGGCAAGACATACGGGTTCGATCTCTTCTTTGTGCACGATGTACTCGAAATCTCCGGTATGGGGATTGCCGAGACCGGCTCGCCCGGTAACGGGGTACGGTTCGAGATCCCGGTCCCGAAAGGCAGTTACCGCTTCCCCGGCCGGAACCATACTGCCTGACGGGCACGCACGGCACCTGCACCAATCCGAAATGATAAATCCCCGCCCGCAGAATCGTACCGGTATGCTTGTGCTGTCGCCCGAGATGGAGGCGTATGAGAAATCCCTGCTGGACGGGCTGTATCATGCGATAGCGATAGCAAAAGAGGCCCGGTCCCGCGGCCTCGACCCGACGCTGGATGTCGAGATCCCGATTGCAAGCGACCTTGCCGACCGGGTAGAGGCACTCCTTGGGATCAAGGGTGTTGCCGTAAGGATACGGGAACTCGAAGCGGAGATGTCCCGTGAGGAGGCGGCCCTCCGGATTGGCGACGATTTTGTTGCCCGGAAGTTCGGGGAAAAAGACATCATGGAAGTGCTCGACCATGCAATCCGCGTGGCGATGGCACTCCTCACCGAAGGTGTCGTATCTGCACCCACGGAAGGGATTGCAAAGGTAGCGCTCGGCAAGAACGATGACGGCAGCCAGTACCTGATGATCTTCTATGCAGGACCGATCCGGAGCGCCGGGGGTACGGCACAGGCCATGTCCGTGCTCGTCGGGGATTACGTGCGCCAGAAACTGGGTATCAACCGCTATATCCCGCGCCAGGAAGAGGTTGAGCGGTACATCGAGGAGATCCGACAGTATAACTCGATCATGAACCTCCAGTACCTCCCGAGCGAGGCCGAGATCCGGCTGATCATTGAGAACTGCCCGGTCTGCATTGATGGGGAAGCAACCGAGCAGGAGGAAGTCTCGGGCCACCGCAACCTCGAACGGGTTGAGACGAACACGGTCCGGGGCGGGATGGCGCTTGTCATCGGCGAAGGTATTGCGGGCAAGGCCCGGAAGCTCAAAGGCCGGGTCGAGAAGATGAAGATGGAAGGCTGGGACTGGCTCGGCAAACTCATCAAGGACAAGTCCGATGAAGGCACGATCACCATCAAGCCGCTCGACAAGTACCTCCGCGACCTGATCGGGGGCAGGCCGGTCTTTTCCTACCCGATGCGGAAAGGCGGGTTCCGTCTCCGGTACGGCAGGTCGAGAAACACCGGGTTTGCCGCTGCCGGCATGCACCCGGCAACCCTCTTTATTTTAGGGGAGTTCCTTGCCATCGGGACCCAGATGAAGACCGAGCGGCCGGGGAAGGCCTGCGGGGTTGTGCCGGTCGATTCCATCGAGGGTCCGACGGTCCGTCTCCAGGATGGTACCGTGCTCCGGATCGATGACGAGGCAACGGCTAAACGGCTCGGGCCCGGTATCGAGCGGATACTTGATGTCGGGGAGATCCTGATCTCGTTTGGCGAATTTTTAGAGAACAACCACCCGCTGGTAGCAAGCGGGTACTGCGAGGAGTGGTGGAAACTCGACGTGGAGCCGGGAACGAAACCCCCCAAAGACGAGGCCGAAGCAATTGCCCTTGCACGGGCCGGCATGTACCTGCATCCGGCGTGGACCTGGTTCTGGGACGATGTCCCGGTTGAAGAGATCACGGGACTTGCAGATGCCGTGTCGCAGAACGGAACTCTTACTGACGGCTGCCTCGTGCTGCCGCTTGAGCCGGTGACCAAGGGAACCCTTGAGATCCTGCTCATCCCCCATGAAGTGCACGAGGGGAAAGTCCTGATCCGGAACTGGCTGGCGCTTGCTGCCGGCCTCGGCCTTGACGACCAGCTGAAGAAACGGGATGTCTGGGCATCCCTGCCAAAGGATGCATCCCAGCTCGATCTTGTCCGGTATCTTTCAGGTTTCAGGATGCGGTCCCGGTCCGGCACCCGGATCGGCGGCCGGATGGGTAGGCCGGGCAAGTCCAAGCCCCGGAAGATGAGTCCTCCGCCCCACGTCCTTTTCCCGCTCGGGGATACCGGGGGTGCCCGGCGCTCGTTCCAGTCCGCATCGACCCATATTGCTGAAGTGGACGAGGACAATACCGAGATCGATTTCCAGAAAGCCGGCGGGGTTGTCGAGATCGATGTCGGGCGAAGGCAGTGCATGCAGTGCGGGGAGATCGGGTATCTCAACCGCTGCGACAAGTGCGGCAGCCATACGGTTGCGATCATGACCTGTCCCAAGTGCGGCCGGGAGACGAACCTGCCCCGGTGCCCCAACTGCGATGTCCCTCCCACCTGCAAGCAGCGGGTATCCGTCGATATCAAGACCGAGTATGCAAAAGCGCTCGGCCGGCTCGGGATGAAGGCGGACAGCGTTGCGCTTGTCAAGGGTGTCAAGGGTGTTATATCCCGGGAGAGGACGGTCGAGGCAATGGACAAGGGGATCCTCCGGGCCCTCCGGAACATCTATGTCTTCAAGGACGGGACGACCCGGTTCGACATGATCGATCTCCCGATCACGCACATCCGGCCCGATGAGATACGGGTGCCCGTCGAGAAGCTCCGGTCACTCGGGTATGTCAAAGATACCCATGGCTACGATCTCCAGAACCCCTCGCAGGTTGTCGAGCTGAAGGCACAGGACATCCTTGTTGCCGACTCCTGCGCCGAGTATCTCGTGAACGTGGCAAAGTTCATCGATGACCTGCTGGTCAAGTGCTACGGCCTTGAACCGTACTACAGGATCGAGAAGCCCGAAGATCTCGTCGGGCACCTTGTCATCGGGCTTGCCCCGCATACGAGTGCCGGCGTCCTTGCCCGGATCATCGGGTTTACCCGGGCAAGTGTCGGGTATGCCCACCCGTTCTTCCACGCAGCCAAGCGCCGGAACTGTTTCTTTGGCGATACCAAGATCGAAGTCTATGACGGGAAGACCTGGAAGGAACAGCCGATCCGGAAATTCGTCCTGGAAAACTTCGATATCAGTAGTCCCGGTATCGACCGGCTCGGTACCTATTATTCGGACCCGTCCCGCCCGTACTTTACCCGCAGTATTGATACAAACGGGATCATGCATATCCGGCGGATCACCTCGGTCTCGATCCACCGCTCACCGGCAACACTCCTGCGAATCGCAACAAAGCTCAGGAAGGATATTGCGGTTACACCGGATCACGCGATGCTCGTCTGGGATACAAACTACCTCCGCAAACTGCGGGCAATGGAACTCAGGGTCGGCGATGCCCTGCCGGTGCTCCAGGGCATGAACGTGATCGCCGATCACATAACCTCCATCGACACGGTCCCGGCGCCTGAAGAGCGGGTTTTCTGCCTGACGGTTGCCGAGGATCACACGCTGGTTGCAAACGGTATCTTCACCGGCCAGTGCGACGGGGATGAGGACTGCATCATGCTCCTCATGGACGGCCTCGTCAACTTCTCCCGTTCATTCCTGCCGGAGAACCGGGGCGGGACAATGGATGCCCCGCTTGTCCTGACAAGCCGGATCGACCCGGCCCAGATCGACAAGGAAGCCCTGAATATCGATGTCGGCACGAGTTATCCCATTGAACTCTACGAAGGAGCGCTCGTCAACGTTGAGCCAAAGACCCTGACAAAGCTTATCGACCGGGTCGAAAGCCGGATCGGGACCCCCGGCCAGCTCGAAGGGTTCCAGTTCACGCACGACACATCCGATATCTCGGCAGGGCCCACCGAATCGATGTATACCCAGCTCAAGTCGATGACCGAAAAACTCGAATCCGAACTCGTGCTGGCAGAAAAGATCCGTGCCGTCGATGCCGATGATGTGGCAGAACGGGTGCTCAACACGCATTTCATCCGTGACCTGATGGGCAATCTCTCGGCATTTTCGAAACAGAAGTTCCGGTGCACGAAATGCAATACCAGCTACCGGCGCATGCCGCTTGCGGGTAAATGCACCAAGTTCCGGGGCAAAAATATGTGCAACAGCCCCATTATCCCGACGGTGCACGAAGGCTCAGTGAAAAAATATCTCGAAATGTCCCGGGAGATCTGCCGGAAATACAAGGTTTCGGAATATACCAAGCAGCGGGTCGAGGTTATCGATCTTGCCATCACCTCAACGTTCGGCGAGGAAAAGCAGGAACAGCTCGGCCTTGCCGATTTCATGTAACTTTTTTAAATACCCGTGATTCCCGCCATGACAAGCGCGAACAGGATAAGGTCGTACATCCCATGGGAGATGGCGCTTGTCGTGGTGTTGGTGTACTTCCGGAGCACCCCGAAACAGATGCCGATGAGCAGCACGCCGATAACCCCGTCCCATGCGTACTGGTAAGCGTGCAGGGATGCAAAGACGAGGGCGGAGAGGATTATACCGAACCGTGGCTGGATGACGCCCCGGACTGCGAGTTCCTCCCCTAAACCCGCCGAAATCGAGGCAACGACAGCAGCAAGCGGGGTAAAGGATGCGATGAAGAGGTTGTTGACAAGTGTTTCATCGGTGATGGTAATCCCGAAGTCCACGAAGAGGTCGGTCAGGAGATTGTCGAAAACCCAGAAGATTGCGACCAGCAGGACACCGGTTGCGATCCCGAGGATCACCTGCTGCACCGTGGGACGGACAAGGCCAAGCCGTCCGAGGGTGTTTTTCAGGTTTCTGCGTATCCAGAGCCCGACCAGGAAGAACGATCCGATAATGGTCCAGATGAGGGTGAATGTGTCGAGCCTGACCGATGAGCCAGGCTCTTCGGTCCCGATGCCGAGCAGTACCTGCAAATCGGCGTTGAGGAACGGCGCATTGCCATTGACCAGCAGCGGGACGAGGGGCATGACGATGAAGGCAAGGACGCAGATGAGTCCGACGGTGTGGATAGGGGAGTCGGGATCGAAGGGAAGAACACGGGCAAGGTGTCCCCGGAACCAGCGGGAGAACCCGATGAGGGCGATGAGCCCGGCACCAAGGGAGGCCAGCAGTGCGGTGCCGATGGTTGCGGCCGGGAGAGATTCGATGAAGGTATCGAGTGCGTCTGACTCTGGGGAGAGGGCGGCGACTGGTGCGAGGGTGATCATGAAGGTGATGGCAACGAGGCAGAAGAGCAGGCCGAGCAGCCAGAGGGTTGCGATATACCGGACCCGGGGGTGATCTACGCCAAGGTACGCAAGCAGGGCGAGGATCACAAATGGGGCGACCATGCCTCCAGCCGAGATGAAATCCCCGGTGTTTCCCGTGATGCTGGTATCGAACGAGAGGTACATCAGGGCAGAGAAGAAGGCGATGAGCGGCAGGGTTATGAAAAAATCACGGTGCCTGCTGTCCCGGACCTGTTCGAGCATTCTCATGATGTTTGCGACCCGGGCATAAATGTGTTATAACCGGGAGACGATCCGATGCGGAGATTGGACGTCGCATCGTTTCGATCAATCACCTTATGTATACGATTCGCCAACATTATTCCCACAGTGCGGGGATAGCCAAGCCTGGCCAACGGCGATAGACTCAGGATTTCATAACCAAGTTTGGCTAAAGAGCGTGTTTTCCCGAACTCAAAGCCTTTTACTATCTCATAACCAATATTATTCGGAGCGAGAATACCCAAGTGGTCAACGGGGATCGACTCAAGATCGATTCGCGCAGGCGTTCGCAGGTTCGACTCCTGCTTCTCGCATACCATGTATCAGATGACGGATTCAAGCGTTTGACACATTTTTTTATCACTATTGCATCCATCCACCCGAAACGCTTCGTTACGGGTAATTATACGGGATTTCTAGAATAATTGCTTATAAAGATGGAAGTTGTGAAACACAGGATCAAGGACCACTAAATCAAAATCTACTCCTTTCGCATCGGGATCAATTATAGGGAGGACATCTGAATCGTCCGTCACCATTTTTCCCATTGACCAATGGATTCCGGTTAACAATACCTAATCGGTTTTTCATTGCACCTGCAATGATGAAAAATGAGAAGACCAGATTAAGATTAGTCCCCGGTATAATAGATACAAGGGGAGGGTTGTGTATCAAGCAGAATCTCTGATAACACCCGAATCTCATCGTATTCTGTTATTTCGGGACCACTCATCATTAAATCAGGTTCTATTGATAATTTATCCACTTCTTTAAAGATTATTGAAAAATTGCGTTTATTGCCCTGTGTTTTCATCTTATACCACCTTCTTCTTGGTTTGCGATTCCAGCTGTCCCCGCAATGCACTCATATCAATTTGTTTTTTACAGGTTGGACAGATAAATACATTATCCTTTGGAAAGGGAACCGCTCCGTTCTCTAAAGCAACTCCCTCCTTAAGGTTTGCTTGGATCTTTGTTTTGGCCTTACAATCCGGGCATTCAAAATCAAGAATCGCATGGTCGATTTCCTGTTGCTGGATGGGAGAGCCCGGTGAGACTGCAAATCTGTACAGCTGGGAAGTTGGAGTTTCATATATCTTGTAAATCGAAGTCATTTCGAAAGACATTCTTAGAAGGGTATAATAACGACGAATTGCCTCTGCCAACGCAGCGTTTTTGCTATAATCGGTAATATGTAACCTCATTGCAGTGAGGTCATCAATTGTAATTGATCTGGCATGCGTTTTCCAGTAATTATGATCGCATAATGTTTTTGCGATTTCTTTTGCGCGTTCTTGTTTTTCGGCGGCAGTTACTGGTGCACCCGTACTTGAGTGAGTGGTCCAAAATTTGAATTTATACGTTGAAAGCCAATCTGTGACTAGTTCTTGCGAAAAGGCTAACGCATTCTCACATTCTTGAATCTCGCCAGGGGAAAGCAGCTGGAGCATTGGCACATACGCACGATTCAACGACCCCGTTGTGGAAACTTCCAGTTTTATTTTTTCAAGCCCTTCAAGAAATGCATGTGCTGAATATCCTTTGTTATTCTGAAACATTTGGGCATCGATTGGCCCTAGTGCAGATGTTGAATCCATTAAAATTTCATCACCGGCCATAGCCATTATCGTTCCCCAGTACTTCTCTAATTTTTAGCCGCGGCTAAAGAAAACAGTAAGATCTAAATAGTTGGCGGGCGCCGAATATGGTCAATAGACGGCAAATTTCCCGCCGAATAAAGAATGAGCTTCGAGCAGAAGATTGTTCCGAAATTGCAGTGAATGCAATCAACCGACACCTCACGATTTCCATCAATGGGGCGCTGAAGCAAAAGACGCTCATCCAGTCGCTTGTCGGGATGTCAGCAAACAAACTATCCGTGCATTCCATCAATCAGGCCGTAGAAAAAGTCCCGTGTGAAACGTCGGTCAGATACCATTTGTCGAAGGTAGATTTAGAATCACTTCTGGAATTACAATCAAAGATCCTGACTTATTCAAACGATCAGATCCTTGTTCCCGGGAAATCGTATCATTTTGCCATAGATTTCACCGATGATCCGTATTATGGTGAAATTATCGACGCGAACAAAGATTATGTCCTCAAGAGTAAAATGAAGGATTCCACAACGACATTTTACTCGTATGTTTCGCTCTACATCACAACAAAAGGCCAACGGCAAACCCTTGCGGTATTCCCGGTGAAGAAGGGAGTTTCAAAGGTCGAGTACATTCGGAAATTCCTGGCTATTATCAATGACGCAAAAGTGAATATCGAGGTAATCTGTCTCGATCGAGGTTTCTATTCGAACGATGTGTTCTCGGTTCTCCAGGAGGAGAACATTCCTCACATTGTTCCGGTGAGGAAACACGGCAAGGAACTTAAGAAAATACTCAAGGGGAATCATTCGCGGTATGCCCGGTACACGATGATGGGGACCGGTGAACCTCTTGATCTTACCCTCGCTATTGATGTCCAGTACCTTCAGGGCAGGAATAAAAAATTCGGGAATGTGAATCTTGGTTACGTTGTGTATGGTATTGACTGGAAACCTCGAAGGGTCTACCTGGTCTACAAGAACCGGTTCGCTATCGAGTCTTCTTATCGTATGCGGAATATCGTGAAGGCCAAGACATCTACCAGAAACGTTGTGCTCCGGTACCTCCTGACGATAATCGCGTTCCTCCTCAAGAATATCTGGGTAGCTCTTCAATGGATGTGCTTTTCAAAGGTTCAACGTGGGCCGAGAACGATCGACGAAGATTTGTTCCGTTTTGATCTCTTCCGGCTTTTCGTCTGGGAAGGACTCCGGAAAAAACTCAAATTCGTTACGGTTGTTTCGGTTCTTCGAAGTCTCATGTGACAGGGAGTTGGGAACGTTGTGGACTATCCAAAATGCATGGAGGAAAATTTAGAGAAGTACTGTATCCTGATAATGAGCCCTGTCCGTCGGTTCTCATGATTGGATTTATCGAAGCGGTCGTGTATCACGCGGTAATTGCGGTTTGCACGGATCATATCCGGGTCATCACAGTTTATATCCCGGAAGAAGACAAATGGATTGAGTACCGTAAAAGGAGGAAAGAACCATGATTCCGGATCGTTGCAGCTTCTGTAAAGGAAAACTCCGGCAAGGAACAACGGAATTTTTGGCCCATGCTGCAGAGGAGGTTATCGTGATCAAGGATGTACCGGCATATGTCTGCGAGCAGTGCGGGGAAGCCTATTACACAGCTGAGACTTCCCGGAAAATTGATGGTGTGATGCGGAACGCTCACCAGAAAAAACTGTGCATGCGTCCGCTTCCCGCCGGTGAAGTTTCACTGAACGGATAATTCTGAAGGCCGCAGAGTACGGTATCTGCAACCTCAGCGCGACGAGAGTGGTAGCCGGGCACCCTGCATTCAGGGTATACCGGACCAGTACTCTTCCCACAACACTTCTCCGTCGGAGAGTCCCGACCCTAGCATCCCAAAAACCCGGATTATCTGCAAAAAACACCGAATTCCGGCACACGTTTTTTTTCCGGTGATTATACTCCGTTTTCCTGTCGAGATACGGAATTTGCGGGCAGGAAAATGTACGCTAATAGACGATTTTGGAAGGCGAAACGATAGGGGGGGTGCTGACCCGGCCTGGAAATTTCTCTATAATGAAGTGTGCCACCGCCCCCACGAGAGCCCTTTCGCGGCGGGTCAATTACCGGCAATTTGCCCACCGGATCATGATGCGACGGCCGGAGCCCGCAAAGGATGAAAAAACAGAATGATACGGGATAAAAAGTCCCGGGTTGTTCCCGCGCAGCCTATACGCACGGTGAGGATATTTTTATCCCGTATCATTCTG
>Ga0209016_1002513_pt1 | contig 12128 bp, 10 predicted proteins | sample EPASupsiteSAE305_FD_187265 | JGI IMG/M metagenome (GOLD analysis project Ga0209016, IMG submission 187265) | Bioremediated contaminated groundwater microbial communities from EPA Superfund site, New Mexico - SAE3-05 (SPAdes) (version 2) | ecosystem: Environmental > Aquatic > Deep subsurface >...
TTTTCATGTCGTAACTCTGAGATCCAAGCTCAATAGTTGCTACATCTTTAAGCTTAAGCGAACTTCCATCCTCGTTTGCTCTTATGATAATATTTGCAAACTGCGACGGATCGCTGAATCTCTGCGGCGTCTCAAGGGTGTATGTAAACATCTCGCCTTTTGCGACAGGTTCGGCTGAGAGTTTTCCGGCTGCATACTGCTCATTTTGCTCTCTTACGGATGCGATAAGATCTTTTACGGTTAAAGAGTATTTTTGAAGTTTCAGCGGATCTATCCAAATACGCATGGAGTAATCTTTTGCTCCAAAGATGATTACATCACCGACACCTTTAACTCTTTTTAAATCATCGACGACATTCATAAGCGCATAGTTGGATAAAAATGTTACGTCCCTGCTCTGTTTAGGCGAGTGCAAAATGACAACCTGAAGCATGTCGGGCGATTTTTCATTGACTCTTACGCCCTGTCTCTTTACTTGCTCCGGCAGTTTTGAGAGTGCCGCTTGAACACGGTTGTTTACATCAATCTTTGCATCATCGGGATTTGTTCCGACTTTAAAAAATATGCTGATGCTAAGTGAGCCGTTATCGGCAGAGAGAGAACTCATGTAGAGCATATCTTTAGCCCCGTTTATCTGCTCTTCAAGAGGCGCTGCAACTGTTTTTGAGATAGTCTCGGCACTTGCTCCCTGATATGATGTTGAGACGACTATCTGAGGCGGAATAACTCTTGGATACTCTCCGATAGGAAGAGATCTCATAGATATAACACCCGCTAGAACGATTATGATGGCAATAACCGATGCAAAAATGGGTCTTTTTATAAAAAAAGCGGAAAACATCTTATTTACCGTCCATAATCGTTACTTTAGAGTTTGGTCTTAACTTTGCTATATTGCTCACCGCTATCTCGTCTGACTCTTTAATGCCGCTCTCAACCATCGCTACACCATTTTCTACATGTAGAACTTTGATTGGTTTCATTGAAACAGCTCCATTTTCGATGAGATAAACAACCGTAGCATCGGGAGTTTTTATAAGCGCTCCCTGAGGAATTTTAGCAACATTCTCATAGCTAAATCCTTCCAGAGTCACTTCTGCATACGACCCGACAAGAAGCTCTCTGTTTGGATTTTCAAAAATTGCTCTAACTAGAAGCGTATCTGTTTTTGGATCTAGCTTTGGTGCTACAAAATCAACTCTTCCGCTATATTTTTTTGCTCCTATGTTAAGTGTCAGCGTTGTGCCGTTTTTGATTTGCAGCGCATATTTTGAAGCGTCATCGCTTGGCACTGAAAACTCCGCATAAAGTTTATCGACGGCGGTAATAGTAGTAAGTTTTGAGTTTTGCGCATCCGTATTGATATAACTTCCCTCATCACTGCTGCTCAAACCTACAATTCCGCCTATCGGCGCTTTGATGGTTGTATATCCATAATTCAGCTCTGCATTGGCAACTGCCGCCTTTGCTTTTTGAACCTCTGCTTTGGCACTCTCATGTGCATAAAAGAGTTCATCTCTTTGCTGCTCACTCAGAGCAGAGTTTTTAAATAAAAACTCTGCTCTATTCCAGTCTTTTAAAGCTTTATTGAAGTTTGCTTCAGCTTTTGAGAGAGATGCCTTTACCTCATTTAGAGCCGCACTGTACTCATCTTTTTGGATCTCATAGAGGATCTGTCCCTCTTTTACAAATGCGCCCTCCCTAAAATTTTCCTTTACTAAAACACCTTTTATTCTTGCTACAACATCTACTTCTTGATATGGTTTAAGAAGAGCAGAGTAACTCTTTGTAAAGTTTGCTTTTGAAAATGTTACAACTTGGGATTTAACGCTAACAGGAGGCATTTGTGCCATCGGGGCTTGCGTGGAAGCACCCTTTTTTTCATCACTGCAGCCTATAAAAAGCAGTGAAACTGCCACTAATGATAATGTTAAATTTTTCATCTATAAAAACTCCTTTATATCTTTTCCGCTGTAGTAAATCAACTCAGCTTTTTTCATCTCTACATCTAAAAGTGCTCTCTCATAATCTCTCTGTGCATCAAATTTTTCACTGAGTGATTGAAGATATGCGACATTGTCAATTGTTCTATTCTCATATCTCACTTTTACAAGAGCATAAGTCGCACTTGCAGCGTCAAGAGTGGCTTTGGCTGCAGAAATTTTTAACTTTGCAATCTCAAGTGATTTTTTTGCAAGCCTGTACTCGACATCCGCTTTGTGCTTTTCATGTTCGAGTGTGGATTTTTTACTTAAATACTCCTCAAACTTTGACTCATAGCTCTTTGTAACAGTGTCAAAATCAAAAACATTCCATGAAAGATTAACCATAGCTATATTTTGAGTGTCAACTAAAAAGTTACTCTCTAAGTTTTTATTCTCAAAGTAGTAATCGCTGTAGCTTAAAGTATCGTTAAAAGTGACTTGCGGCAAATTTTGGCTCTTTTTGCTCTGTGCTTCATGCAGCAGAGATGTTGCGCTATGCTCAAGTGCCGCAATATCCGCTCTTGTGGAAGGATCTTGCTCATAAACAAACTTCACATGTGAACCCTCTTCTATGGAGTCAACCTTTTGTAAAGTATAGTACTCAAAAGTATGAAGAATCTTTTGGTTCTCAAGCTCTATCTCATGTAGTTTTACCATTGCATTTTTAACTCTTGAATCAATCTTGTCAAGTTCGTCATGCGTGATAGTTCCTGCTTCATAAAAGAGCTGAAGTCTATTTAACTCCGCTTTGAGTTGCTCTATCTCTTGAAGTTTTGCTCTTTTGTCCGCGTCAAACGCAAGATAGCCGAAATAGAGTCTTGATACATCAAGAGAGAGACTCATCTTAAGAGCTTCAACACTCATTTTGCTTGAGTCAATACCGGATTTAAGCTGTGAGTAGAGGCTCTTCTCTTTGCCTCCATCATAAATAGTGTACTTTAAACTCGCTTGAGCTTTAAGTAAATTTTGTGCAGATGAAGGACTCTCCTCATACGCATTTTGGTAGGTAGCTCCTACTTCAATATTTGGCAGATATGAGCTTTTTGTGCTCTCATAAGCTCTCTCTTTTGAGTTTAAAAGATGTGAGGCGGACTCTACTACTCTATTTTTGTGTGACAATGCTACCAACTCTTCAAGAGTATGGGCATAGAGAAAAATCGGCAGACAAAGTATTGGGAAAAAAAGTCTCAACTGCTCTCCTTCATTTAGATTTTACGAAATAGTATCACATCAACTCTTAAATATATCTTGCCAGAAAGATATATTTTCTGCTATAATTTCTTTATGAAAAAGAATAGAGTACACACTGACCTTATCACTAATTTTTACGGTAAAGTCGATTCAAAAGAGCTTCCTGAAGTATTTTTGATGACATTTCCCATCGCCGTAATTCAAAAAACCATATTTGCGCACGCAGAGAGTTTTTTAAAAGAGAAGTTTGATCTTCTTAACTCAGAAACTGATGTTTTAGCTTCGCTATATACACACGGCAAAATACTCTCTCCGACTCAGCTTTACGATCTGACGATATTCTCATCTGGCGGCATGACAAAGGTTCTAAAGAGACTTCAAGATAGAAATCTTATTTACAGAAAAGAGGATGTAAACGATAAGAGATGTATGCTTGTCTGTTTAACACAAAGCGGAGAAGAGCTTATTATAAAATCTTTAAACGAGATCTCAAAAGAGTGCAGTAAATAAAAAGAGCTATTCTCAACTCTCCTTAAAAAGATACTTTTGAATATAAACAAGGTGTAATAACCGTGATTTTTATAAAATCTTGATATTTTTAAAATTTTATTGATAACTTATTGACATCATCTTGAATATAATAGCGCAAAACTAAAATATAAGATAAGATAAGATATGTCTGCAGCAAATATTACAATTTTAACTATAACGGTACTATTAAAGTTACCTAATGCATGATAAAAAAATTTAGTTTTACTCACGGGATTTATGCTTATATTTTCAAGGCTTTGGGTGTCTTACTTGTTATAACGCTTGTAAGCCATGTTTTCCGTGACCATTTAGATATCATAAATATTGGATTGATACACATCATTCCCGTAGTTATCGTTGCAATTCACGGCAATACAAAAGCAACAATATTTATTACCGTTTTAAGTGTAATTTTTTTTAACTTTCTCTACATTCCGCCTCTATACAATTTTAAAGTACATAACGAACTTTATGCATGGAGCTTTATTGTTTTCGGAATCGTCGGATGGATAATTACGATTCAAGCCAAAAATCTATACACACAAACCAAACAAAATGAGATGCGAGAGAGTTTGCTAAACATTATCTCTCATGATCTGCGCACACCTCTCTCAACTATCATCGGCACAACAAATCTTCTTCTTTATAACTCTAACTTAGACCAAAAGAGCACAAAAAATCTTCTTGAGGATGTAAACTATGCCTCAATGCGAATGAAAAGATTAATTACAAATATTCTTGACAGCACAAGACTCTCAAACGGAGATATCAACCTAAAATTTGACTGGTGCGATTTTGAAGATATCGTAGGTGTTGCATTAGAAGAATTTTCAGACAAACAAAAAGATGAACTTCTTGATATAAAAATTGAAGATTTCAGACTTTTCTGGGGTGATAATGTCTTGTTAAAACAGCTTATCATAAATCTTTTAGATAACGCTTTTAAATATTCCATAAACAACACAAAGGTAACTTTAGATATTATTGATTTAGGCAATACCTTAAGAATAGTAGTTTTTAACCAAAGCAGCCACATCGACGAAACGAAACTTAAAAATATTTTTGATAAATTTTACCGCCTAGAAGATTCAAACGATATCTCAGGCAGCGGGATAGGTCTCTCAATTTGCAAAAGTATCGTCGGTATACATGGAGGAGAGATAAAAGCTAGTGCAGTGAATAATGGTATTCTTATAGAAGCGATATTACCGATTATTAAAAAGGCAAATTTAATATGAAAAACCATATTATTCAAATAATAGAAGATGATACGTCCGTAAAAAAATTATTGGAAATCACTTTTAAAGAGTATGGATTTAACCATATCTCATGTGAAAATAAAAAAAATGCCATGATGATGTTTTTAAGCCATAATCCTGATCTTCTAATTGTGGATCTTGGATTGCCAGACGGAGACGGAAAAGAGTTTATAAAACAAGTTAGAGAGATTTCAAAAATTCCTGTCGTGGTTTTGAGTGCAAGACATGATGAAAAAGAGATTATAGCGGCACTTGATGTGGGAGCAGATGACTACATAACAAAACCGTTTTCCGTAAATGAGCTTTTGGCAAGAATTAGAGCAAATCTCAGGCGCAATGTGAACGATGAAAACATCTCAAGCAAAATTCTCTGCGGGGAGCTAGAGATGGATGTCGCATCAAGGGATATTTTCTTTAAAAACGAGCAGCTCAAACTCACTCCCATTGAGTATGAACTGCTCAAATATTTTTTGCTCAACACAAACAAAACACTTACGCACAAGCAGATACTTAAAGAGGTTTGGGGCGTGAGATATCAAAGTGAGATGCAGTATCTTAGAACTTATGTAAACACTTTAAGAAAAAAAATAGAGCAAAACAGCACAAGACCAAACTACATTAAAACAGAATCCGGCATCGGATATAGATTCTGTTGTAATAACTAAAGGATTTCCCACGCAAACGCAAGATGTTAAAATTATTTTTATGAGTTTTGTAATTCTCATTGGAGTCGGTGCTTTTTTACTGATGCTTCCTTTTGCACATAACGGAGATCTCTCCGTAATGGATGCACTCTTTACTGCAACCTCTGCGGTGTGTGTAACAGGACTCATAGTTAAAGATACTCCGGTAGATTTTACAAGTTTTGGACATGTAGTAATTCTCTCTTTGATTCAAATCGGAGGACTCGGCTATATGACTGCAGTTACATTTTTAGCTATTATGCGCGGAAAAAAACTTGGCTATCGTGACCGCCTTATCCTCAAAGAGTCTCTAAACTATCCGGGTATGAATGGAATTTTTCGCTTTTTAAAAATCGTCTTTGCCAGTATTATAATTATTGAGATAAGCGGTGCGGTTATACTCTCGCTACGTTTTTTAATAGATATGCCGCTCAATGATGCAGTATGGTTTGGTTTATTTCACTCAATCTCTGCTTTTAATAATGCCGGATTTTCTCTTTTTAGCGATAACATGATGGGTTTTAAAAGTGATTTAGTCATAAATATCACTATTCCGCTGCTAATTATTATAGGCGGCTTAGGATATTTGGTGCTTTTAGAACTCTATAACTACCGTAAAAAATCACTAACTCGGCTTTCAACACACACTAAACTCGTTTTATGGACATCTGCAATTTTGATTCTTGCAGGAATGGCAATCATCCTCTCACTTGAGTGGAACAACCCAAATTCATTAGGAAATATGCAAGCATGGGAAAAGATAATGGCTGCTTGGTTTGCATCTGTGAACTACCGCACTGCCGGATTTAACAGTATCGATTTTTCTACGTTTAACGACTCGGATCTCTTTTTCGGAACTGTTTTTATGGTAACCGGCGGCAGCCCAGGAGGAACAGCGGGAGGTATTAAAACCACAGTTTTGGCACTTGCTGTCATAGGGGTTTGGTACACTCTCCGCGGTCAAAACAACCCGCATATTTTTCATAGAAGTTTAGTGCCTTATCAAATCAATAAAGCGTATGCGATTATCTTTGTTGCCTCATTTTATATACTGGTATCAACCGTTATTTTAAATGAGAGTGAGAATCTCCACTTTGTCAGAACTCTATTTGAAACCTGTTCGGCATTTGCTACGGTGGGCGTATCTACCGGAAACGGCGGAGTGTTAAGCTATAGTGCCCTCTTTAGTGATGTGGGGAAATTAAACATTATACTGCTCATGCTAATGGGCAGAATCGGTGTTTTTGCATTTACCATAGTTATAGTAGGAAAAGCGGTGCAAACCCGTATTAAATATGCAGAAGGAAAGGTGATTATATGACATATGTTGTTATTGGACTAGGAAAGTTCGGATACCATGTAGCAAAAGGTTTGGCACAGCAGGGAGAAGCTGTTATTGCCATAGATAACGATGAAGAGAAGATTAGAGATATCAGTGAGTTTGTTCAGGACGCTATCGCTCTTGATTCTTCAGATCCGAAAGCTCTGCGTGAAGCTGGAATTGCCGATGCGGAAATAGCTATTGTAAGCATCGGGGAGCATCTTGAGGCTAGTATCCTTACCGTTATGGCACTTAAAGAACTCGGCATCAAAACAGTAGTGGCAAAAGCGATCACTCAAGTACACGGTCAGATTCTCTCAAAACTGGGTGCCGCCAAAGTTATCTATCCTGAGATGGAATCTGCAAAAAAGCTAGTCAAAAAAATCGTTAAAAATATGCACTATGAGACCATAGATCTCTCTATTACGATGAAGCTTGCCAAGATGGTTGTTCCATCATTCTGGGTAGGAACTTCCATTCTCTCTCCAATCTTTAAAGAGGAGTTTGAGGTTAAGCCTATCGCATACAAACATCAAGGCGAATGGCACACCTCATTTGAAAATAACGATATTATTGAAAAGGGTGATATCTTAGTAGTTCTTGGTAACAGCGATAACATTGAAGCGCTAAGTAAAAAGGTGTAGATCTACTTTTTAGCTAAAAATCTCTGCAAAATTATCATAGCAGAGATTGAATCTATACGTCCGTCGCGGATATATTTTATCTCGCCACGCATCATGCACTCTGCTTCGATAGATGAGTTACTCTCATCTTGATAAAAAATTTCGCCCTTAAAATCGACCAGATTTATAAAATGAGCCACACGTCGCCTCATCTCATCTTCGCTGCTGCCACCTATCGGTATACCGACGACGAGTGCATCAGCTTCCCACTCGTCGATAATTTTTTTAACGTCTCTTGCAGCTTGATCCCTGTTCTTCCGCTCTATCGCCCTTAACGGAGTTACAAGATCTTTATGTGCACTGTAAGCTAGTCCTACTCTTTTTAAACCTAAGTCAATTGCTATATATTTCACTATTTTCCTAAACAAAAACTGCCGAACATTTTCTCAAGCATCTCATCGTTTTCAAAAGGTCTTGTGATAGACGCTATCTCTTTTACAGCTTCGTTTAGATGAAACGAGAAGATCTCCAACTCCTGATCTCTTAGTGGTTCAAAGGACTCTTCTATGTTCTGCAAAGTATTTTCAACGGCACTTATCTGTCTTTGCGATATGAGCATCATTTCATCGGAGCCGTTAGCTCTGTTCATAATATTTTCCAAAACCTCGATAAGAGGATCAACACTCTCTTTTGAGTTTAGTTCAATATCAAATTTTATATCTGAATGTTCAAACTCTAGATCTAGATCTATCTTGTTTTTTAGGTATATTACATGTTTATCGCAAGCATATGATTTTATGAGTAATAGCATCTGTTCATCTTCGCTATCCGCTGCTCTGGAGGCATCAAAAAGTGCAACTACTATATCAGACTCTTTGATCGCTTCGATTGAACGTTCAATCCCTATACGTTCTATCTCATCACCGGATTCTCTTATTCCTGCGGTATCCACTATGCGGATAAGATGAGTGCCCACTTTTACCTGCTCTTCAATAGTATCTCTCGTCGTTCCTGCAATATCGCTGACAATCGCACGATTGTAGTTTAGCAGTGCATTAAGAAGTGAGCTTTTTCCGACATTGGGCTTTCCGACGATTGCTACGCGAAACCCCTGCATAAGTCCCTCTCTTGATCTGCTTGCTTGAAGAGTTTTTTGAAGAGATCTTCTTAAAGAGTCAAGTTTTGCTTCTATCTGTAAAATAAGATCATCTGGTAGATCCTCTTCAGCATAGTCGATGCTAACTTCCGAGTAGGCAAGAATATGGATAATTTCATCACGAATGCTCTCCACATACTCCTTGAGAGAACCCTTCATCTGCTGTGCCAGTATCTTTGAAGCATCTTCACTTTTTGCTTCTATGAGCTGTGCAATGGCTTCTGCTTGGCTTAGATCTATACGACCGTTAAAAAAAGCCCGCTTTGAAAATTCGCCTGCGGTTGCCAACCTTGCACCATAAGCTATAGTAGCCTTTAAAATAGTTTGCGCAACGATAAATCCTCCATGACACTGGATTTCCACAACATCTTCAGCGGTAAAAGAAAAAGGTGCTTTAAAATAGATAACAATAGACTCGTCTATAAGTTCGTTCTTGAAATCATATATGTTTGCAAGAGTTGCATAACGCGGATTCAGATCTTTGTTGCCGGTAAGCTTTTTTGCAATACCCAAAGCCCTATCACCACTTATGCGGATGATTGCGATAGAGCCTATGCCGTTGGCAGTCGCAACGGCACTTATAGTATCACTGTTCATGTCGCTTAGTTGTGATAGTCGTTTATAATAATAAACTTAAGTCCATCTCGAGTAGATCGCACTGCAACATACTTATTTGGATATTTTTCACGAAGCTCTTTTAATGCAATTTGAATCAAAACGCCGTCAAGTATCTTGGTCTGTGCTCGCCCGTCTCGCTCTACATTTTCACAAACAGTGACCAGATATCGCATTATGGATTCTTCTTGATTTTTCAAAAACTCCGCAATTTCTAAACGCAACTGCAATTGATATTTAGTATTTATCCAGTTAAAAATCATGTATGAGAGTGCTTTATATCTATACCCCTCTTTTCCTATAAGCAGCGCGGCATCTTCTCCTCTAAATTCAATAAGAAGAGTGACTTCGTCATATGCGCTAACCTCAATCTTATCAATTTTAAAACATATCAAATCAAAAAGTTCGTTAATCTCTTTTTCAACTTTTTTTGCGACATCATACGCATTAATAGTCGATGAAGAACTCTCTTCCTCATCTTCTTCATAGTCCGCCGTATAGTTGATATCATCCATGTCGTAATCATCATCTTGCATGCTCACAAATGATTGAGGCATAATAGTGTCATTAACAAAAGTGTGTTGCTGCTTTTTAATGTCTTTTTTTGGTTTAGCATCTTGCTTAAACTCTTTTTTTATCTCTTGCTTAAACTCTTGCTTCTCTTTTTGTACACGTTCTTGAGGTTTACGCTCTTGCTTCTCTTTTTGAAAAGACGGAGTTTCTACGCTTTTAACCTCTTTATTTTTCTTTGCTGCAACTATAATTGCATTTTTTTTAAAAAGCCCCATAAAACCGTTGCTTGGAGATTGGACAACTTCTATGATTAAGTCAGCCGCAGAACACTCTAGAGCAGACGCGGCATCTTTATATGCTTGCTCAAGGGTGACTGATTCAATCTTAATCATCTTTTTTCTCCGCATGTTTATGCGCAGCTATCTCTAAATCTTTTGCATTTTTGAATTGCTGATTTACTATGAACTGTTGTCCTATAGAGAAAAGGTTGTTCACAAACCAGTAAAGAACCAAACCTGCAGGAAAAGTTATAAAGAAGAATGTAAATATTACAGGCAAATATTTAAAAATTTTCTCTTGCAAAGGATCAGTAAAGTTGCTAGGAGTAAGCTTCTGTTGATAGAACATTGAAGCACCCATTAGTATAGGTAAAATAAATGTGCCGTCCATTCTAGAGAGATCCTGCACCCAGAATAACCAAGGAGCACCTTGAAGTTCAACAGCATTTAAAAGTACGCGATAAATTGCAAAAAATACAGGAATTTGAAGCAACATAGGAAGACATCCACCAAGAGGATTCGCTCCATGTTTTTTATACAGATCCATTACTGCAGCGTTTACTCGCTGAGGGTCACCCTTGTATTTTGCTTGAACGGCTTTAACCTGAGGTGCAATGTCTTTCATCTTCTGCATAGAGATCATACCCTTGTATGTCAAAGGATAAAGAATCACTCTGATAATAAGGGTAAGAGCTATAATTGACCAGCCCCAGTTGCCAAATATCCCATGAAGCCATGAAAGCAGTTGAAAGAGCGGCTTAGAAGCGAAAGTAAACCAACCATATTCTATAGCGTTCGTTAAAACAGGATTTATACTATCTAACGTTTTGTACTCTTTTTGACCTATATAACCGCTAAAAGGCATATTTTGAAGTGCTTCAAAATAGACAACTGGATTATTGTCTCTGTCTCTCTCAACTAAAATATTGGTATCTCTTGCGAATCCATACATGATAGATGCCGAGTATTGATCAAAAGCGGAGATAAGTTCAACTCCGCTAAACGTTCTACGTCCCTCTGCATTTCCATCTTCGACGATTGTGACAATCTTGTCATCAGTATAAACCATTGCGCCTTTAATTGTCATCATCTGTTCAGTTATACGAGGTCTTTGTCCTAAGTAGACAAAATATCTCTTGTCATTTGAAAGAGATACTTTTACATCGTAATGTCCATCAGGGAAAAATGTAATCTCTTTTGTTACTGTCACATCGGGGAGTTTCTGGGTAAGTGTAACTTTTTGAGAGTTATCTTCAATTGACACTTCAGACAAGTCCGCCGTATATGCAACTTTTACAGCTTCATCATTTAAATTTGAGTCTAAGAATCTGACAAAGAGAGGTTTCATACCTTCCGTAGGGATAAGTTCCGCATGTTTGTCATGCTTGTCGTTATATTTGTCTTGAAGCAGCACTTTTGAAGAGATGCGACCCAATGTGTCCAATTTGAGTATAAACTTACTGTTTTTTACAGTTACCAACGTATTTAAATCATTTGCAGCCATCGTATTTGTAGCTGAAGTTTCATGCTTAAGTGTCTCTTCTACTTTTTTTGAAGCTTGAGGTTGACTAGAAGCCTGTGAGATTTGAGCTTTACTCTGCTCTACTTTTGCCGCTTCAGACGACTGTTCAGGTGGAAAAATTGCCGTATATGCTACGAAAAACAGAACTGAAAGCACTACTGCTATCATTAATCTTTGATTTGGTGTCATTTTCTCTAACACGATTTACCCTTAAAAGAAAAATTTTTTATAATATAAAAACGGTTTTTTTTATTTGGAACCAACCAATATTTTATAGAATCAACCCCTATTTTTGTGGGCTTTAATGACAGTTTATCGAGTAAAGGATACTCTATGCCACCGTCAAATAATTGATTACAACGCGCTATTCTAGTAAAAGTGTGGTAAAAAGCACTTGAAATGGAGTTATTTTCGAAATGAATTCTTGCATATTCGCTACAAGATGGGTAAT
>Ga0209016_1002514_pt1 | contig 12118 bp, 13 predicted proteins | sample EPASupsiteSAE305_FD_187265 | JGI IMG/M metagenome (GOLD analysis project Ga0209016, IMG submission 187265) | Bioremediated contaminated groundwater microbial communities from EPA Superfund site, New Mexico - SAE3-05 (SPAdes) (version 2) | ecosystem: Environmental > Aquatic > Deep subsurface >...
TGGCCGTGATCTGGTTGAGCTGGTACTGAAGGACGTCGGCGGCGAGGTTGCGGAAGGCTTCGGCAAATTCCGGTTCAATGTTGATGCTGCCGAAATTGGTGGTAATGACGAAGCCGTTCAGCATGTCCGGGACCTGTTCGGCCAGGGCTGTCTTGAGGGTTTCGAGGGCTTTGTCTTTCGGGTAGGTGCGGACGGTTGGCATGGGGTAGCCTCTTGTTTTTTTGGATGCGTTAGTTCGCGTTTTGCCAATTCATGGAGGGGAGTTCGTAGACCGCAATCGTGGTGACAGGGACCAAGGCAAACGAGGCAGAGCACTCTTTGCACTGGTGAACGAATCGGAATCCTTCACCAACACAACGCACGACAGGTGACTCAAGGGTTCCCTGGCATTTGGGGCAGCAGGTCAAGGAAGAGGAATCGGAGAGTAAGGGAAGTTGTTTTTGGGTCGCGGTGGTTTGGGTGGTTGGCATGAAATCTCTCCGAATGGAAACGAATGAATTATGAATATATTCACATTTACTTGATAATTATTCCATACTATGACTTGATTCATAATTCAAGAGATAAGATGACTGAATTCATAAAAAATAAATTTGAAGAAATTTGGGCCAGGATTAAGGAAGAAACGCCGTTGAAAAACTTAACTGAACTGGCTGAAATTACTGGAATTACACAAAGCGCACTTTCGAAAGCAAAAGGGCGAAATGATTTTTCTGCAAGTTGGGCTTATGCAGTAGGCAAGAAGTTTGGATTGCTTACAGAATGGATAATGACCGGAAAGGGACCCAAAAAACTTGAGGAATTACCTCAAGAAAGACGGTTCGATATGCTGAATGAATTTGAGGAATGGCTTAGCGAGGAAGTGCGCAGGAATCCGGAGCGGAAAATTTGGTTTGAATTACATTTACTGGATTCATTCCAAAGGTTTGCGGAGTGGAGACGAAAAAGAGATGAAGAAGCAAGTGGTGAGTTTGGAGGCCCTAAAAGAAAGGTAGCATGATTTTTTTGCAACTGCTGTGACGATGGTCACAGTTTGTTTGATTTTTTGAATATTTTTTCCATGGTTCAGTTTGATTGACTGATCCCGCTTCGGATTTGACAACGTATCCCGCTTGTATCCCGGACCACTCGCGAAAGGCCTTCAATCCATGGTGAACGTGGGGTGAGTTCCCGCAGTATCTGGTTCAGATAAATTGGAAGTCTTGACCGGGTGGGGAAAGACACTGCTTCTTTAATCACGATTATCCTGTCGCTTTTTGTCTTTGTGTTTTGTAGCTCTGAATGAAACTCAGCCTGATCCGTTGCCCACTCGCCCTGTATCAGCATTTACGCCTGGGTGGGAAGATGCCGTTAACTTTTGGTCTCAAGGCCAACTTGGGCGGGGCTTCACATCAAATTGTGCTGAGTTTTGTTAATAGCCATTTGCTGTTATGCTAAAGTTAGACCATCGGAGTAAATATGGAGCCATGTACAAAATGGGAATGTATCAATAGCTTCGCCTCTTGGTTGTCTGCCATAGGCACTATATTCATTTCAGGAATCGCTGTTTGGCTATCCTTGAGAGACCGAATGGTTAACATGAAAGCCGAATTCGACGTTGGCGTTGTTCCAGGAACCAATCCCGCCGTACTCGATCAGAAAGTTTACGCATTATCATTCACTAATATTGGCCCTCGCCCGATCACTGTCACAAACCACCTTTGGACTTTACCGTTCCTTAAAGGGGTCATCTTTTTAATGCCAGAAATGGATAATCGTCTAGGGCCGCTCTGCTCAAAATATCCGCTTGAACTAACGGACGGAAAGGAAGGGCATATTTTTTATGGGAGAGAATTCTTTTCAAAGCTCGATGAGCCAGAAAAAATGCTTTTTAATAAAAATCACTTTATAGCATGGCTTCGCATACATTTTTTCAATATTTACATATGCACCACTATCGGGAAGCGGATCAAAGTTAATGTCAAACCGGCTGTAAGAAATACACTTTGGCGAAGTTACAAAAACGCATAACCCGTCAATAAACCTGACCGGAAATAGCCGCGTTCTAAAAGGTGGGCAGTATCTCGGCCGGCAGGTTATTTCACCGTTGGGCCTCTCAATGGGGAGCACTAGATGTCCGATAAAAATCAGATAAGACGGTTCGTCGTCGATCATCGTGGTGTGCCAGAACTGTTTCCAACACATGCGCACGAATCAGAATTCTGGGAGGCTCTAGGCCGCTGCGTAGCGACCTTTGGATTTCTCGAAGAGACATTGGGAAAAGCGATATTTTCATTCACGGCGACGAGGCCCTACGGCGAAGACGAGATTCAACAAGCCTATGCCGAATGGCTTCCAAAAATCGAACATGCGCTCACTGATCAACTGGGCAATCTGATCAACAATTTTGGAAAGGCCGTCCATGATCATCCGATGACAACCATCAGCAATCTCGATGAACTCCTAGATGACCTTCGGAAGGCGTCGGCACTCCGAAACGTCATCTGTCATGGATCATGGAGGACGCCCAACGCCAACGGAGCCTCGATCCCATTCTTCGTGAATCGCCAGAAGAAGGTATTTGAAACTGCAATAGATCGCCACTTCCTCATTCAATTGCGGAGGCATGTGGCCGATCTCGTGTGTTCCGTAATCAATACTGTCACCCATATGGGCTGGCAGTTTCCGGGTTCCAGTGGGCCAGGGAAGGTAATCTGGTGATTTCGCAAGGCCCACCCATCATTTCACCGGACCTGCGCGAAAAGCCGCGCAGGCCGGTGAATTTAGACGTTAAGCCTAAGTAAACATGAATCTTATTGCCAGCATTGATAATGACTGTAGGTGCCTTGAGCATTACTTCCGGAAAATGTTTGCTGTCTTGCATGAGTCGAGCGCAGAAGACCGCGCCGCTCCATTTGAAGTGCTAGACTGCGATGAAGACGAGTCACAAGCAACCTACCATAGCTTCACCCATTTCATAAAACCTGATATGCTCATGAACATATACAGTCTCATCGACTTTTGGATGAAAAGAATCTGTGAATATCAAAAAGCCAAGAAAAAGCTTGGCCTCAGCTACAGAGATGTCAGGGGAAAAAATGATCTTGATGCCTTGCGAAAATTTCTTACAGCATATACCGGCCTAGATCTCACTGCGGTTCAAACCAGCTTCAAACACTTGGATGATCTCCGCAAGGTAAGAAATCAATTCATACATGGTGGCGGTCATGTGCCGAGTGGAAAAGAAGCTGATTTCTTGATTATCAACGGAATCTCATTGTCTATGTCTCTGATAATCGTAGAGGATAGTTTCATTTGGGATTCACTTGAACACGCCCAAAAATGTCTTCAAGCAGCTGCACAGGCCTAACCAATCAATAAAGTGCGCCGTGCCAAGACGGTGTTTCTCAGCGCGAACCTTTGGGGGTCAGGTCTTGAATGTTGAATTGTTCAGGAATCTCGGGGACAACAGGATAGGGAATACAAAATTACTATAAGCCCGAAAAACGGGGACAGTGTAGGGAGTTGAAATTAAGATAAACTTGGTGGGTGGCGGATTTGGTGGCGGTTCTTTTTCTGTTGAAACGCTATTTACGGCAATCGCCGCAAAAGGTGTTTTGTAACTTCAGCAATGTCGAGCCAATTTCCCCCGGCGCGGCGGCCTTGGGAGCAGGGGGGCGAGTGTTTGAATCACTCCGCCCCGATCATTAAATTAGTTTGAATTATGAGAGGGCGGCGGTGTTTGCTGTTGCTCATTTTTTGGTGCTCAATTTGATGGGCACAAAATGGGTACAGTCCGATAGCCGCGAGGCAAAAAAATCCCCCGCCAGCCCAGAAGGCTAACAGGGGAATGCTTTTTTTATTGGTCGTGGAATAGGATGAAGCGCGGATAGTTCGACTATTCCTTCTTGGTAGAAAACTTTTTCCCCACCAAAAACACGGTTGCCAACGCGACTATGGTTGTCGAACACACGATGCCGGCAACGCTTGGAAAATTCTTCAGCAGGGCGACAATGGCAACGGCTGCCATGGATAACGATGCAACGAGCCCGGAAATCTGGCCGATGGTGGTTTCTCTGTGCCGGTTGTCAATATCTCGAATATTGGCGTCTTGAGTCTTTTCCGCCATTCTCACGATTCTATCGGCCAGGCCTGGACAAACTTCCTCAAATTCTCGCAGCGCTTGAGGCGGTGGAATCGGGCCGCTGTACGCTGAGAAAGCACCTTGCACCTGAATCAATCCGGGTTCGTCAACGTCCGTGTCTGATCCTGGTTGTGGAATCCCGTCCTGAATGCCGACGACTTCACCCGCATTATTTCGATTTTCGTTTTCCACTCTTCTCCGCTTTCCCCATCGCACCGCTCAGACTATGCCACACTTGGCCCCATGATTTTTCCATGATACCGAGTTGATCGCCGTCGAAAGCAAGCTTCGAGGCGTCAACACTTTTTCGGGCAGGCATGATGTCCAGAACGCTGCCTATACCGCACAAGATGTTCAGGGTTTTTGATTTCATAGTTCACCTCAATAATACGCAAGTCGCGTAGACAAACTATAAACCACACCATCCGCACTTCACACAAAAAAAAGCCCCGCCGGTAATCCGGTCAGGGGGTAGGAAGGGCTGCGGCGGAAATTCCAAGGGCAGGATATGAAATGCATCGTTCAGCGAATAAGCTGCAAAGTGTGGCGACGAGTTCAAGCCCCGGTATCACGCTGGTATCGCAGGGCGTTTTTTAATGTCACTAATTCAGCTATTTAATTGAACTGTTGCGGGTTCGAATCCCGCCTCGTTCACCAATAATTAAGGCCACTTAGCGTTGATTTCGTTAAGTGGCTTTTTTCGTTTTGCTACCTCATTGCTACCCTGCCGCATAAAGTCCTTTGTAAGCTGTCACGTATTCATAGAAACTTCTTCATGTGAAGATAGAAAACTACCACCCCGATTTTAGAAAAAATTGCGCGTCACTCCTCCTTGCTTGCCTAAAATCCCACCCGCAAGTGCCCTCCAGCTTAAATCCCATTTGCCTCCACCCCAATAGATAGAGTCAGTTTTTCGATAGTTTAAATTTGGTTGACCTCACCCATTATTTGTATTCTTCTCATGTGGGTAAACCGGAAGGCGAGTGTCAAGGCATTAAAAATATGTTGACTCGTGCAAATTAATCTAACCTCTTTTCGTCGGCTCTCTGACAGATGGAAAAAAAAACGTGATCCGCCCCCTGTTAACTGCGATATAATTCTATATTTATATTACCACGCCAAACCATGGCAAATGTTATTAAAGTAAACAACTATTAGTTATAAACTATGAATAAATACATCATTCACCTCTCGGATATTCATTATAGAGAAAATTGGGAAGAAGAGCAGGGGGTTGTTTTGAATGAATTTTTTAGTGATCTTTCTAAGCAAATTGAAAAATTGGATTCTCCCAATATATATTTAGCGCTGTCTGGAGATATATGCCAAACAGGTGACAATATAGATCTGTATCAATCTTTCTATAATTATTTTAGCAAAAATTTAGATCGTATAGGAATTACAAAAAACAAAAGAATATGTGTTCCTGGTAACCATGATGCGTCTAGAAATATTGTCGAGAAAAAGTACATTGAGCATGAAGGAGTTATCGGTCAATGTTTAAATGAAAAAGATTTTAATGATTATCTACATGGTGACCCGGTTATATTTAAATCAAAATTCGAGAATTATTCATTATTCGAAGATTCTTTCGCTCATTATACAGCAACCGACAATATGTTTTCTGGTTCAAGTTGGGAAATTGACAATGATTTGTCTATCTTTCTTCTCAATTCAGCTATTTTTGCATGTGGAGGGCACAGAGGTATTGATGACAAAGGACGACTATCCGTCGACACTAGAAGTTTGAACAAGTGGCTGCATGAATGTAAATGTCAAGTAAAAGTGTTAATCATGCATCATCCGTTATCGTGGTTAACCCAGTGGTCAGAAAAAGAGTTGCGTCAAATACTCCATAAAGAATGTTCATTATTTCTTTATGGTCACAAACATGACCAATCAGTATATCATATGGTTAAAGAAGATTTTTCACTCGTAAAATGCTCAGCACCACCATTATTTACTTCAAAGAAGGATGAGTTGGGATATTCTATAATTTCAATTTCTCCATGTGGGGTTGATAATATTATGTATCGGCAGTGGACTAAAAACAGAAAGTTTGTCACTGGTGTTAATTTCTCCAATAGTGACGATGGTATTGTTCATATAAAAAATAAATCTTGTAATGGTAATTTTGAATATCATACACTGTTGACAAAACAGTTTGAAGAAAGATTGAACGTTGCGCTTAAATCATATTCTTTGCAACCATTGATTTGGGTTGAGCCAACAATAGGAAGGAAAAGTGGTTTGTCTGGTGAGCAGCTAAAGGACAAATCAAATAAAGTGGATGTTGATGATATAATTAGCAATCCAAAATCTGCTATTTTTAAGGCACCTCCCCAGTTTGGTTTAACATGTTTAGGTTTATACATCGCTAGTGAAGCATGGAAAAGAAACTCATTTTTTTGGTTATATATTGACTTCAAAGAAATAAAATCAATTATTAAAATTGAAAAATATATTGCATCTCACTTAAAATTTATCGGAAATGATAAACAGGTAATCCATGGCATAATCTTAGATTCTTGGGTACGCGGAGAGTCAAATTCTGTAAAAATTCTTGAAAAATTGATGAGTTTATACGCTAATGTGCCATTGTTAATAATGCAAACTATCGAAGACTCAACTTTTTCATTTGAAGTTGATATGGAAATTTCTGGTTGCGATTTTGATAAGTACTACCTCCTGGCATTACCAAGAGAAAATATACGAAAAGTAGTTTCAGCGTATAACGATGAACGCGAAATAGGCGAAGAAGATAGCGTTGTCTCCAAGGTAACCAATGATCTTGATGTATTAAATATACACAGAACCCCTTTTAACTGTCTTACTCTCCTGAAAGTATCAGAAAAATATTTTGATGAAAGTCCTGTCAATAGGACTAAAATGTTAGAAATGGTTTTGTTCTTGTTGTTTGATGTTGAATCAATTCCAACTTATAAAATAAAGCCAGATTTAAAGGATTGCGAGTTTATACTAGGAAGATTTTGTGAAAAAATTATTAGAGGCTGCAATAATTCATTTTCAAGAGAGGAGTTCCTGGGCGAACTTGAACTTTATTGCAGAGAACGTCTTATTGCTTTAGAAATAGAAGTTGTTTTTGATGTTCTTTTAGCTAATCAAATAATAACAAAGCGTGATATAAGCTATAGTTTTCGTTTTACATATTGGATATATTATTTTGCAGCTCAACGCATGCACCATGATAAAGAATTTGCTGAATATATCCTTCATGAACAACATTATGCTTCTTTTCCTGAAATAATTGAATTCTATACTGGAATTGATCGCAGAAGAGATGATGCATTAAAGATATTAACTGATGATTTAGACAAGATATCATTAGCTGTACATGATAAAGTTGGCATACCTGATGGAATGAATCCGTTGGGATTGTTAAAATATAATGCTACAGAAGAGAATCTTCAAAAAATGAAAGATGATATATCTGAAAGTGTATCAAGGTCAAATTTGCCAGACGAAGTAAAAGATAGACATGCTGATAGGAACTGGGATCAATCAAAACCATATACTCAAAGTATTAGCAATATACTGCATGAGTACTCTTTATGGTTAATGATGAAAACAACTATAGCTTGCTGTAGAGCTTTACGTAATAGCGATTATGTTGATCCATATATCAAGAAAAAAATGCTTTCAAGTATACTTAAATCATGGGAGCAATTGTCCAAAGTTTTTTTTGCTATAACCCCTTTATTGTCACTAAAAGGTTCAGCTATTTTTGAGGGGTTAAATATTGTTTTATGTGGTGATTTTGGGGACGAATTAGAAGAACGTACTATTCAAATATTAACAAATATACCGTACAATGTTGTAAATATTTTTCATGATGATATTTTTTCAGAGAAAATGGGGCCTTTGGTATATTCTCATATTGATAAAATAGATAACGATCTAATTAAGTATGAATTGATGTTGTTATTGATTTATAAAAGACCGAGAAAGTGGCGCGAACACGTTGAGAAATATATCATATCACTACCCATAGATTCATTCTTCTTAAATGATTTGATCAATAAATTATTAGGCCAACTAAATTATAGTTTTTCCTCCTTAGAAGAGAATAGAGACATGAGGTTCTTGATTAAATTGGGTGCGGCTAAACATGAATACAATGTCAAGCAACCGAACATTAACAAAATTAGAAATATAACAATTCCAGCTAAAGAAGCAGCTGATCAGACAAAATAGTGGTAAATCTAACAGGGAGCAAGCCTATAATTCAACTTAACGTTGAAAAGAACCTGAAATCTGGGTATTTCATCGCTAAAAATGTACGTTCATGCTCTAAAATTAGGATTTTTTCTCGCCACCAGGGGCGAACAGCCTCATTTCTGGGGAAATTATTGATTCCATCTCTTTCCTTTGGTGAATCAAAACATATAAGATTTGATTCAAGATGGCCGATAAAAAACCCGGATCAAGGATTGAAACCGGGTTTCAGGAGGCTTTTATTGCTTTCTGTGAATCACTTTTGGGTATTCCGCTTCAAGCTTACTTCCACGGAACATTCACGCCATCGTGAAGGAAAAAACGCAACTCACCACCACTGTTAGTGACGTATGATTCAGGAAAAAACAATTTAGGTTTAGGGTTTAAGAAATCGCCCCCTTCACTGCTTTGATATAGAACCAGTAGTAAACATAATGCTGCCATAGCATTTAATGTGTTTTTTAAATTAGCTTTTTGAAAATGTCGAATTCTCTCATGTTTCACTTTATTGTACCCCTGCCACCAGTCAGGAGAACAATGTGGTAAACTCCAATTAGACCACGGACAAAAATTTTTTCCAAACTTTGGCATAGATACTTTTGATTCATGAAATTTCGGTATGACTTCTGTTATAATATCTTGATATTTATTAATATTATCAGCGCTTCTGCCAATTGCTTTACACAGTAATTTGGCAATAACATCTATTTCAGAGCAAGCTGTCATCAATAACCTTGCTATCTCAACCGAGTACACATCTTCATTTTGTTCTGAAAACTCCACCCATCGAGATAAAGTTAAAATATCATCCTCCAAACACAAAAAATAATTCATAAATGGAGAAATTTCATTGTGAACGATAGCCATAATTGAATCAAACCTCTCTGGTTGGGCCGGGACCGGTGATTCGGCCTTGGGTATACCGGTTCAGGTAGCTAAAAAACCTAAAGTTAACAGTTTCTGGCACCTCTCCTCTATTAGCTTAACCTTGTCGGTTTTTCCTTTTACATCAACAAAAAATTCACAAGTTCCCTTCTCTAAGGCTTCAAGAAAATTATATAACTCTATTGTCAAGAAATCAGGAGCAATCGATGATTTTTTTACGATACCAGGAATTTTGTTATTAACAGGATGTTCTTCAGCAAAATAATATATTTGTTTTGCCTCTTGCTGTCTACTTCTGCTTGATTCTGCCGTAGATGTATGCAATACACCACATCTTGCTCCGTATAAATCTTCACCAGTGCATTTTGTTTTCAAAAAATTAACTAAATAAAGATTACACCAAGATTTAAAATCTTCTCTGGTAACATCAGCATTGTGTTGATGACGATGTAAGGCAGCTAAACTGTCAACAGTAGAAAATAATAAAATACACGCTGATAATAAATGATCATTTCCTAGGCACAATCTGATTGAATTAAACTGTCTTTGGAAAAAAGGAACCAGCTGATCGAAAATATTATGCTCTTTAGGTGTTCCCATATAATCTCCCTAATCGCTGTAAATCAAACCTCTTTGTGTTGGTTCTCGCCCCGGTTCCGGTGGTTCACTTGTTTTTTTTTGCTTTAGATTTGTATTCTGATTCCAGAATCAAGTATTCATCCTTTTCAATCTTCTTGCCTGATGGTGTGTGATGACGATAAAAAAAATCTTTTGCCTTAGGTTCACCATAATGGCCATCAATGAGCTGCTGCGGATAGTCTCTTACAGGATGTTCCCATTCGTGACTATTTATCAGTCGATTGTTCGCACAAGTAACATCTATTACCATAGAAAATGAGTATGACACGACATTACCTCTTCTATCCCTTTTACATGTCAATTCTGGAGTTGCTGGCATTTTATAAACTGTCAGAGAATCAGCATCATGTATGTAAATATATTCCATATTTTCTTATCCTTTTTACTCTAATGTTGAATCAAGCCTCGTTATTTTGGTTCATGTTTCAAGATTACCATTTGAAATCCGGCCATTCTTGCCCGTTATTAACAAAGGCACTCGGGGAAATGGTGCCTGGCAGAATGCTTATTCCCGCCTTGACTTGGAACTCGTACATTGTATCGAACGTGGCCATCAGCTTTGGTAGCAACTTTAACCGCTGCTTGGTGGGAAGTTCGATGAAATATCGACACCGGCTGTCAAGCACATTTTCAAGATATCTGTAGGGTGAATTTCCTATGCACCGTATCCGATTAAGGATTTCATCCGCCATTATCGGCATAGCCGATCGAGTAGCAGACTCGACAACATGCTCCAACTCGAACATGATCGCTTGGTCTAATTTGTTCGTCGAGATGAACGCCATCGCCTGCCGTAGAACGCCGATTTGAACCAGAAGCACCGGCCATAGAATCTCGACACCGTAAATACGGCATGTATCATCGTTGAGATAGGAACGGTAGCCTTGGCTTCGACTACCTTCAAACGCCTTGCGTACATCGTAAGCCAAGGCCAGAACGAAGCCTTCTTTGTCCTCGATGTAGATGCTCTCTTCCACGACGCGATGGATGAACTCGTAAAGCAGGTCTAGCGTGGCAATGTCGCCCCAGAGCGCAACACCGGCATGATGCGGCGTCAGTTTATACTCCAGCATCTTTATGTGATCCCCCTATTTTCGCTATTTTGATTCTGGTTGATTCCGGACGCTCCATCATAGCTATTTACTGTCGTCACTTTTCGAGGTTACGAAATTCTGAACAATGGATTGATAGCAGTTGCCACATAGATGGTGTTTTCGCACCATATCCCCACGGGGAGGGGAAAAGAGCAAGGCTGCTGCAATTTTAATTGGTTTTCCACAATGCTCACAATTGAAGAGAAGCCCTGTTCTTTTAGGATTGCTGATTGAGTTTGCCTTCATAGGTGACATCTCCTGTTAAGTCTAACGAGCTCGCTATTCAGATTCAACAACACTTCCAGATGAAACTTTTTAGATTAAAAATTAATAAATCCGCAGGCAAGACAATGGAATAAAGGCTTAAGGGGATCAAAACGGAACCACAATGCTTGTCCACAGTTTTGACAGTGCACTCCTTTGTAAGCACGACAAGCATTGCAATGTAAGATGACGATAGTGGAATTTCTGCGAAAATAGCGTTGCTTGTTGCATTGGCAGAGATGAGGTTCATCTTTCGACCAGAGCCAGCTATATTCTTCTGCCCTGAGTTCTAATTGTTCAGCTCCACATGTTGAGCAATAGAAAAGTGTTTCAGCCGTCAAATCATTTGAACCACAAATCCCGCAATGATTGTGGGACCTGATTTTGTCACGACATTCTGTCTCTCGTCGGTTACGACGAGTCTTTTGTCTCCTTGGTGTTTCTGACGTATCGCCTGTTTTTTTATTTGGATTTCTCTGCATAATTTTCGGTAATTTTGATTCAGTTTGCTATGTTTAGTAGCTTATCACCGCCGATAAGCGGAATAAGGCGATAAAGCACATCATTCATAACCTGAGATTCAGCCGTTGTTATCTTCTTGGCTGCTCGATCCCGCCAGGACAAAGTTTGAATGAGGCTAGCTGCGACCACTGAAGGCTTATCGAGGTTATTGATTGGCACCTCAGTTATTCCACCTCTAATACTGGTGCTTATGGGACAACAGATCAGTAAACCGGTTTGCTGGTTATAGGCTTTGCTTGATAAAACAAGGGCGGGCCGATATTTACCAATCTCACGGCCTTTTGTTGGTTCAAAATCCAGCCAAATTATGTCGTTCCGTTCTGGAATGTACCGAGCCACTATTCACCCCATTCTT
>Ga0209016_1002515_pt1 | contig 12117 bp, 5 predicted proteins | sample EPASupsiteSAE305_FD_187265 | JGI IMG/M metagenome (GOLD analysis project Ga0209016, IMG submission 187265) | Bioremediated contaminated groundwater microbial communities from EPA Superfund site, New Mexico - SAE3-05 (SPAdes) (version 2) | ecosystem: Environmental > Aquatic > Deep subsurface >...
TAGCCTGAATGAAAACACCGGTACCATGGTTACCAGGGAGGATAAGGATATGGAAGGGATTCTCGTTTCCGGAGTTGCGTACGACAAGAATGAAGCCAAAATTGCCGTACTGGGAGTGCCTGACAAGCCCGGCATTGCAGCTAAAATGCTCACCCCACTCTCAGATGCGGCTATTTCAGTCGACATGATTGTTCAGAACGTCAGCCATGACGGCCTGACCGATTTCACCTTCACCGTCACCAAGGCCGACCTGAAGCAGGCCCTGCTGATCACCAACGAAGCAGCCAAAGAGATTCAGGCTAAAGAGGTGCAGGCTGATGAAAATATCAGCAAGATCTCCATCGTCGGCCTGGGTATGCGCAGCCACGCCGGGGTTGCCACCCGGATGTTTGCTGTACTGGCCAAAAACAACATTAATATCGGCATGATCTCCACCTCGGAAATCAAGGTTTCTGTGGTGATTGATGAGAAATACACCGAGCTGGCCGTACGGGTTCTCCACGAAGAGTTCGGCCTGCAGGGATAGGCCTGAAACTTCTGGACGCAATGGAATGGGGGTACCGTTGTGGTATCCCCATTTTTATTTAAGCTGATTCAGCTCCTGCACTTGCCTATGGCACAGAGCGTGATATGCTGATACAGATGCATCATCTTGCAACATATTGGATACCGGCATGGCGACTACCCGCAAAAATCAAAAAAATACTCCCCGCATAGTAGGCCATTCAGTTGAGCAGGCTCGCGTGGCCCGCAATGAATTTCTTACCAACATGAGCCACGAGATCCGTACCCCGATGAACGGGGTGATCGGCATGGCTCAGCTACTGCGCACCACACCATTGGATGCCACGCAAAAAGAGTATCTTGACTGCCTTGAGACCTCTGCCAAAAGCCTGATGTATCTGATTAACGACATTATTGACCTTTCCAAGATTGAAGATGGCCGGGTTGAGCTGGAGGAGGTTGATTTCAGCCTGCGCGGCACCATCAATAATATCATCAAGACGCAGCAGGCTGACCTCCATATCAAAGGTCTGGATCTGCTCGTGGATATCCCCCATAACGCGCCTGACGCCCTCAGGGGTGATCAATTGCACACCAAGCAGGTTATCCTCAACCTGCTTGGCAATGCCATTAAATTTACGACAAAAGGGACCATTAAGTTAGCAGTCAGCGTAATTGAGCAGCATAACGACCAGGTTCTGCTGCAGCTGAGCATCAACGACACCGGTATCGGCATTGATGCGGAAGAACTGACCAAGCTGTTTGCCCCTTTCCCCCGGGGCACTGCACCGGCAAAACAGGAGCCGGCAACCAAGGGGCTGGGGATCTCAATCAGCAGGCGACTGGTTGAACTGATGGGGGGAAGAATCTGGGCAGAAAGCACCATCGGAACCGGCAGTACTTTTCACCTGGCCCTGCCGTTTATTGTGGCACGCAGAACCGCTGCATCAAACATAGAAGAAGATGGACGTGACACACTCTCATCACACTGGGAAGGGCCGGCATTACAGATTTTGCTGGCAGAAGATAACGCCATTAACCTGAAATTTGCCGTTACCATCCTGGAGCGGATGGGACACCAGGTAACCAGCACCAGTAATGGCAAGGAAGCGCTGCAGCTCTGGAGAGAAAACAATTGGGATCTGATTCTGATGGATATTCAGATGCCACTGATGGATGGCCGCACCGCAACTATGGCAATCAGAAAAGAGGAAGAGAACACCGGGAAGCATATACCGATTATCGCCCTGACCGCCCATGCCCTGCATGAAGATAAAAAACAGCTCCTTAGTTCAGGATTTGACGGCTACGTCCCCAAGCCGATGGAGTTGGTGACGCTGGTTACTGAAATGAAAAAGGCATTCAAGCAAACCTAGACACACATAGTTTCTTCACCCTTCTCCGTGCAGTACAAACACACCCCAGTAGAACGGGTTGGGATACTTTTTGCGTATCTGCTCACGGGCCAGCTTCAGTGCCTGGGCGTGGGGCTTACCCTGCTTGAGATAGCCGTAGAAAAGCGTGACATACTCCACAGCCGGTTCCGAGGCCACCTCCCACAGGCTGACCACCACACTGGCAGCACCGGCAGACTGGAAGGCGCGGGCAAAATTGGCCACCCCCTCCCCCTCAACCTCTTTACCCACCCCGGTCACACAGGCAGACAGCATCACCATTTCAGCATTCAGCTTCAGATCAAGCACCTCACTCAGGGTAAGGAAACCATCGCTTCCGCTCCGCTTGTCCCGCTGACTCAGCAGGATGAACGGCTCGTTCATCTCCTGAATCATGCCCGGCAACGAGGCATGGGTGGCAAAGTGCAGATAACGGTATTCCCCCAGCGGTGATTGTTTCAGCATTGCCTCTGTGGCCTGCGATCCCAGCAGGATGTTCGGCGGTTGAATCGCCGTACCCAGCAGGGCTGCAATCCTGCGCACCTCGGTCTCAGTTTCAGGCAGGGGGGGAAACAGAATCTGTTGTCCATACTGCTTCGGCACTATTGACAGGCCACGGAAGCCCTGCTGGCCTCCTGCTGTTGTCCCAAAATCAGGATTTCCAAGGGCAAACAGGGTGCGGGTCGGGTGTCCTTCTGGCAGGGTACGTTTCAGTGCCAGCAGGCTGGCAGACTGGTAGTACGAGACCGCATAGCGATCCCCCAGATAGCTGACCTCCTTGGCAGAGGCAGTGCCAGGCATAGCCAGGATCTCAAACGGCAAGGTACCAAGGATACCATCCGGCACAATGATCAGCCGATCTGTCGGGCGTGCATCGGACAGAGCTTCGGCCAGCAGCAGCCGGTACAGTTCAGCAGCCTGCTGTTGGGAAAAATCCTGTTGATGGCGGTTGGTAAGCGGTTCCAGGAAGTTTTTAACCTTCTCTTCCAGTACAGTCCTCTTCAGCGGTAGCCGTACCACCCGTTGCACACCGCCTTTCCTGACCACAAACAGGTAACTGGCATCCTCGCCCAGGGCATAGGCCAGCAGCAGTTCATTGGCTGCCAGTGGCAACTGTTCCGCCGCAACAGGGCGGGGATAATTGATTGCTGCATACAGGGGATACTCACGCTGAAGACGAATTGCCAGCCGATCAAGCTGCTGATTCAGGGCCTGACGTTGCTGCTGATACTGGCTATAGGATGCTGCGCTTCCCCTTACGGCCTGGTCGCGACCGGCATCCAGGGTAGCCAGTTGCTGACGGAGTTGCAGTTCCTCCTCACGCAGCGCAGCCGGCAGACTGCTTGATGCCACAGAACTGCGCCCACTCTCGGCCACCCGCTCAATCAGTGTCCTCGCCTTACTTGCCTCAGCAAAATAAAAAGCTGCAGCTGCATTACCGCCTCCATAGTTCCGCAGCTCCGGCACAATCGGCTCACCACGCAAAGCCTGCTCTGCAACGCTGGCAGTCAGGGCACGATAGGTGCGAAACCGTCCACCACCACCCCCTGCGGTCAGAAACGAACCTCGTTCAGCGACTGAAGAACGCAACTCCTCCAGCAGTTGATAGGATTTCAGCAGATGTCGGCTTGCCCCGGCATACTCACCACGCCCCATCAAGGCCCGGCCGGTCTGCATTTCATGCTCAGCCACCACGTGCTCCCCTGCCAGCGCCGCTGGCAGTTGCTGCTGCAAGAGCGACAGGGCCTGATCATAGCGACCGGTCTGCAGGTAAACTTCCACCAGACCAGGATGCCGCAGGTGGACCCCGCTCGTACTGATCTGCAGACGCCTGCGCTCATCCAGCAGCTGTTCCGCTGTGCCAAGATCCACCTTAAACAGATAGGCTGCGGCAAGGTTACTCAAGCCCAGGGCGATGTCCAGCCTGTTGCCGATACTACGTTTCAGATCAAGGGCCTGCTGATGCCACCGGATCGCCTCGTCATAGCGTTTGGTTTGATAATACACCATGGCGATGTTGTTCAGATTGGTGGCCATATCCTGCCGGGCGCCGATCTCCCGATTAATCCGTAATGACTCCTGATAAAAAGACAGCGCCCTGTCCTGCTGGCCCAGCGCGGCATAGACATCTCCAATATTATTATTTGCCACCGCCTGCATCCCTTTGCGCCCCAACTGACGGGCCAGGGCCAAGGCCTGCTGATAGTAGTTCCGGGCCTGCTCATACTGTCCGGCACTTTTTTGAACCACGCCAATATTGTTAAGGATATTAGCTTCCTGCCGTTTATTCCCCAAACGTCTGGCAATCCGCAACGCCTCATCAAAAGTCGCCAAGGCGCTGGGTATCCTGCGCAGATCATACTCGTTCAGCCCTTTACGGTTTAAACTTGAGCAAAGGTCTTCATCCAGCCTGCTACGACGCTGGATAGCGATGGCCTCATCATAGAAACCAGTGGCCTGCCGGTAATTGCCAGACATAGTATGGGCCTGGCCCAGGGTTGCCAGGGTATTTGAAATCCCGGCTTCGTTCCTTAACCGACGGTTGATACCAAGCGATTCCTGCAGATCGCGGATCGCCCCAGGATACTGTCCCAATACGGTCTTAACCGTCCCGATATGAAACAGCAACAGGGCGGTTTCATCATCCTTGCGAATCTGGCGATACAGCTTCAGTGACTCTTCCAGAAGCGGCAAGGCGCGTTGATGCTGCTCCAACCCCTTGTACAACAGTGTCCCCAGATTCAGCAGGTCGTTGGCCAAATCATCGGGGCTGTTGCGCTGTCTACTCAGCTGCAGCGTCTGTTCGTAATAGCTGCGCGCCCTGTCGTTCTGGTCAAGGGCATCATAGACCACCCCCAGGCCGTTCAGGTTGGCCCAGCGACAATCAATGTCATTACCGCACAGGGTAAGGGAACGTTCAAACAGCCTGATCGCCTCAGGGTAACGCTTGGCTTCAGTGGCCTTACTGCCCTCTTCCCAGAGGTTTTCCGCCTCGTTCTTGCCGGCAAAGCTGAGCGAGCAGAAGATGAACAGCAGCAGCAGGGAAAGAGCGGGTATGACAACGCGACTGGTCATGCTGTTACCTCCTGATGGAAAACATGTCTCTGAGTGGCTGTACAAAGGCCTGATCAGCCCGGCAGGAGACCAGCTCAAGTGGCGAATGGCCACGCTCCAGCCAAGTAGTAGATGGGTAAGGATTCATACCCCTGCATCGTGAGGCGTTACCATCACCGTACCTTCGCCACCGGAAACCCCTGCCCGCTGATGGAGACAGTAGGAAACTGAGCCCGTTTGAAGATCTTTTCAGCCAGATTCGGCACCTCATCCTCCACATAGGCGGCCAGATCGGTGGTTTTTACATAGCCGGTCCGGCCTTTGTCAGCCTTGCCCTGCAATCCCTGCACCAGTGCCCAGGTAAACAGCCCATGCCCCTGGTAGCCTTCCAACGCCTCCTGAACCGAGGTAGAAGCTGACAGGATGGTGGAACCAACCGAACGGGACAGCACCTTCATGGCGGTATCCTCACTCATGCCGCGGGTCAACAAGGCGGTCTGCATAGCCTGGCCCAGCTGGCCGGCGTTACAGGTATCGATCACAATCAGCTTTTTGGTGGAGGGGATGTTGGCAACCAGCTCCTTCAGTTGAGTCTGGGAGAGTGCGTCACTTTTCAACCGTTGTGTACTGAGGGCACCGACGTTGGAGGTGATCAGGAAGTACTCGCCTTCGTCAACCGTGCCGTGGCTGGCGATGTAGAGGATGAACAGATCATCAGGGTTGATTGCCTGATAGCGTTGCAGGGCACCGATAATCGCATCCCTGCTGGTGGCTTCCCGGCTGGATAACAGAGCAACCCTGACCTCTTCAAAAAGGCTGTCGGCCCCTGTGCGCAAGGCATCGGCAAACAGATGGGCATCGGCAACGGCGTACTTAAGCTGAAGTCTTGGATTGCGGAACTCCTGAACACCGATCACCAGGGCATGCAGGGTCGGCTTGCGGAGCGCAACAAAGCTGGCCTGCACCTGATGGACAGCCTCGTTGCTCTGCATTGAATTGTCAGCATTGAAGGCAACCGCCCGGACCGTGTTGCTGCCGGGAGAAAGCTTAAGGGTATAGCTACGATAGATGGCGCCGTTACCCTCCTTCTGTACTGCCTTCAATGAACGGGCGCTATCCAGCATGATTGCCGAGCCATTCAGGAACAGCCGCACATCGCCAACACCGCCCCCCTGTTCTTCCAGCTTCAGGGTCAGCTTGAAGGTTTCGGTAGCGGAACTCACAGGTGTTTGGACGATACTGACTCTGGGAGGCTGTTTGACCTCAGCCAGGGTACGGTAGCCCTGCAGAGAGCCGCCCGCCAGGGCCAGCTTGACCAGGTCGGGCCGGAAGAAGGTCTCGCGGTAGTTCTCAATGCCATAGACATTGGCGCCGACACGCACGTTGAGGTACTTGTCGCCATTTGCAGAGGCGTTGTAGTAGCCATCCGGAGTGATAATGATCCATTCGCCATCCTCAAAGGAATACAGATCCGCCAGCTGTTGCTTGGTTTTCCTGCTGAGCAGTTCAAGCTTGTGCCCTGTGTCGTGCGTATAGAAATCACCCGAATTTCTGGTCAGGAAAATCATCCCATGCAGCCGTCGGTAATGTTCCTCATCGTGATAATCGTTCTTCATGAACTCTCGGGGGATTTTACGGTACAGTGCCTCTGGATCGAGCACCTCCCAGTCATACCCCCCCAGGCCGCCAACTTTTGTCCCCTTCAAAGGTGACCGGGTGGTTACATTCTGCTGTTTCAAGGCGGCGGCCCCCAGATCCCACAGGTGAAACCGTAGGACCACCTCCTTGCGGGACGACGACCAATCCTCATCCCAGTTGAGTAACCGGCTGCCAGAGCTTAATGAACTTCTGAAAACAGCAGGCCTGACACCAAAGTCCCTGACCACTTCACCGGTCTGCGTCTGCCAGAGTCGTACCCTACCGTCATTAAACCCAACCCCCAACAGCCCGTTGGCAGCCAACACATAGGGCTGAACCTGATAATTCAGTAACAGGTGCAGGTTTTCAAATAGAAGCTTTCGCTCCGTGTACATACCGTTTTTCAGCGGGGTGAGCAGCGCCAGTTCCATGCGGGCCGCCTGGGGTGTTTCAGTTGTGTGCGTATAACCAACCAGCAGCCTGCCGTCAGGTGCAAATCTTAAAAAAACCTGTTCATTTTTGAGCAGCGCTCTGGGGCTGTAGGTGAGTAGCAACTGTCCGCTTGCCATGTCGTACAGCTGTATGGCACCTGAAGACGTCCCCCCCTGATAGGCCAGCTGCTTCCCATCCGGTGAAAGTTTGAACTTGCTTCCATGAGAAATATTTGGGATGACCAGCGAACCTTTCCTGGCGGCATTCAGGCTATCGTCATACAACACATAGCCGACAGTGCCCGGTTGGCCAGCCACTTTGTGAAAGATACCGTAATAGCCGAATCCCAGATCGACAACTCCCTGATTCTGGGTATAGATCTCGTAGTTTTTATAGCGGCTGAGTTCCGGCAGGACCAGTTCTGAACCATCTTTCAAGCTATAGATCTTTATGCCGAAAGACCGATTGAACAGATACTGCCCGTCCTTACTGATGACCGGAAGGTCCAAAAAAACCGTACCTGCAAATTTTGGCAAGGTAATCGAGCGTAGCTTCTGCCCATACATATCATAGAGCTCGGCTGTTTTTTGATACAAAACCATGAAGGTATGGTCATCTACAAAATAGAGGTTTGAAGCACGGCCATACTCCGTTTCCAGTTTGATGGTCTTAATCTCCCGGCCGGTGGCCACCTCCCAGGTTTTTACATACTGCCCTGCCTCCTTGGTAACCAGATAGCTGGCGCCGGGGTTTATCGCCACGAACTCTATCAAGCCTGCATGACCGGTTTGGGCAAAAACCTCCGTCCTATCTGCCGCAAATACACTGCCCGGCTGCTCTGAACTGAACACCAGGCCGACGGACAACAGGCTGAACATACTGCAGCATGCAAAGACAACCAGCATGGTAATGCGCATGATCTTTCCCTTTCTCGATGCAATACAAACTGATCACAATGATAGCACAATCCTGGTAGTTTTCAGGTGTGGCTTGCAGATCCAGCTGTTACTGGTATAGTCCGGGCTGCGATCTCACACAACAACTAACGAGGATTTCCATGCCATCTCTACGTTTTGTCTGTTGCCTGTTGTCAGTCATACTGGCTACACTTGGCCTGTCGTGGCAGGCGACCGCCAACGAACTGCCGGAACCGTGCCGTTTGCAACCGGTGAATGGCCGTTGCAAGGCGATGATTGAAAAATTCAGATTTGATCAGGCCAGCGGGAAATGCGTTGCCTATTTTTACGACGGTTGTGGCCCGGTGGTGCCTTTTGACAGCCTGCACGCCTGCCAACAGCTGTGTGAAGCAACACAACCCGCACTGAAAAAGCGCGCCTCCGGCCTGTACTATGACCCGGTTGAGGATGACCCGCGTTATGCCGAGGTATTCAGGAAGATTGATGCTGAGGTTAAAGAGACGCTTGCCAACCATCCACAGCGTGGCAGCATGGGGTTTGTACATCTGATCTGGGAGACAAAAAAGCGGATATTACTGCAGAAGTACAGCATTGACTGGAAGACACCAGCAGAACTTAATCCGCAGGTCATGTTTGACTAATGCCTGCAGATCAACCTGTTCAACCCTGAGGAAACCTCTGCCACCACCTGGCTCCAGTCACCAGCTTCTTGCTGTCTGAAAAGACGGATGGTGGGATACCAGGGACAATCGCCTTGCTCCAGCCCCCAACGCCAATCCGGTGCAAAGGGCAACAACAGCCAGGTCTGCTTGCCAAGCGCTCCAGCCAGGTGGGCCACCGCCGTATCAATGGTTATCACCAGATCAAGCTGCTCAAGCAGGGCTGCCGTATCACCAAAATCCTGCACCAGCATGGTCAGATCCAGCAGAGGAAACGGTTGCCGAAACTCTTTTTCTGCTATCTGCAGAGAAACCCAGGTTACGTTCGGAAGGTTGGATAACGGTGCCAGAAAGCCCGGTGGACAACGGCGACCTGGATCAGGATACGCTTTACCTGCCCAGCAAAGCCCTATCTTGTGGCCAGTGCTGATCGGCACAACGCTCTGCCAGAATGGCAAAACCTGTTCCGGGGCGACAAGATAGGGCGTCTGACAAGGAATAGTCTCAAGGCTGCTGCCCAGCATGTACGGCAGCGAAAGCAGAGGCAGATGGCAATCAAAATCAGGTAGTGTCCGGCCAAAAGGCAGCACGGTAATGCCGGAGCCAAGGCTCTGCATAAGGGCAACCAGCGGCTGGTGGCATTCAAACAGCACCTCTGCTCCGCGGGCTACCAGTAACGGCAGATAGCGGCAGAACTGCAGGGTATCCCCCAGCCCTTGCTCTGCATAAATCAGGATCGTCTTGCCGGAAAGATCACCGCCATGCCAGCGGGGCTGGGGAAACTCCCGTAGTGGCGAGGTAAAGCGGCGCTTTTTCCAGCGCCACTCGTATTCTCTGAAACCGGCAGTGTAGTTGCCCTGTAACAGCAGCAACAGGGCGAAGTTCCAATGGGCCTCAGCATGTTCAGGCGCAACCTTCAGTACCTTTGCGCACTCAACCAGGGCCTGCTGCACCTCTCCCTGCATCTGCAGACAGGTAGCCAACGCCACACGGCTATCATGCAACGAAGGGGCAAGTTGTAAGGCCTGCTGATAGCTTTTGCTTGCCTGATCCAGAAACCCAAGCTCAAGCAGGGTATTGCCCCGGTTGTTCCAGAGCAGTGCCAGGGTGGGCCAGCGTCCTACGGCCTCATCGTACAGGGCCAGGGCATCATCATACCGCCCGGCTTCGTGCAATGCGGCGCCTTCACGCAGTATTCTTTCCAGCTCACCCATCACTATTCCTCTGGTTATTTCAGCTTTTTGATCTTCTCCAGGCTTTCTTCCAGTACCGCCTTCTTTGCGGTAACATCAGCCAGCTTTGCCTTTTCCTTGGCAACAATATCAGCCGGAGCACGATCAACAAAACTGGGGTTTTCAAGTTTTTTCGAGAACTGCTCGATCTCTTTATCCAGCTTGCCGATCTCTTTTAGCAGCCGTTTCTCCTCTTCAGCCACATCCACCAACCCTTTTAACGGCACAAAGACCTGGAACTCACCTGCTGGCTGCACAGAAGCATCTTCCGGCTTTGGCAGATTACGCCCGATGGTCAACTGTCCCACACGGGCCATGCTTTTGATCTTTGCCTCAAACAGGCAGGCCAGATCCTGTGCATGCTGGGAACCGGTTGAAAGGATAACCGTTATCTCCCGTGAAGGTGGAACTTCCATCTCGCCACGGATGGTACGAATGGCGGAGATCACCTCCATCACCTGCTCCATCCGGCTGGCAGCATCTTCAAACTGCCAGTCTTCACGGGCCTGCGGATAGGGGGCCAACATGATGGAAGGCTGCCAGTCGCCACCGGAGCCACGCAGGCTGCAACGATCCCCCTTGGGCAGGGTCTGCCAGATCTCTTCCGTGATAAACGGCATGATCGGGTGCAGCAGACGCAGCAGGTGCTCCAGCACGGTCCAGAGCACGTACTGGGTGGTGCGACGACGTATCGGGTCATCACCGTACAGTTCCTGTTTTGACAGCTCCAGATACCAGTCACAGAACTCGCTCCAGGTAAACTGGTAGAGGGTCATGGCTGCTTCGTTGAAGCGATACTCTTCCAATGCCTGATTGGTTGCACGGGCGGTTTCATTCAGACGGTGCAGAATCCACTCATCTGACTCGGTCAGGCGCAGATCTTCAAAAACAAGTTGGTCAGGTTCAAACCCTTCCAGATTCATCATAGTGAAACGGGCCGCATTCCAGACCTTATTGCAGAAGTTACGATAGCCGGAGATCCGCTCTTCAGCCAGCTTGATATCCCGGCCCTGGGCAGCAAAGGCAGCCAGGGTAAAACGGAACGCATCGGTGCCGTACTGATCGATCACGGTCAGCGGGTCAATCACGTTGCCTTTTGATTTTGACATCTTCTGGCCATGGGCATCCCGCACCAGGGCATGGATATAGACATCCTTGAACGGCACCTCATCCATAAAGTGCAGCCCCATCATCATCATCCGGGCCACCCAGAAGAAGAGGATATCAAAGCCGGTTACCAGGGTAGCGGTGGGATAGAACTGTTTCAGTTCCGGGGTCTGGTCAGGCCAGCCCATGGTTGAAAACGGCCAGAGTGCTGATGAAAACCAGGTATCCAGCACATCGGTTTCCTGACGTATCTCGTCACTTCCACATTGGCTACAGGCGGTCGGATCGTCCATGGATACGGTGATATGACCGCAATGATCACAGAACCAGGCCGGAATACGGTGGCCCCACCAGATCTGGCGCGAAATACACCAGTCACGGATATTCTCCATCCAGTCGTAATAGGTATTTTCCCACTGTTTCGGCAGAATCCGGGTACGGCCATCCTTAACCGCCTGCAGGGCACGCTCTGCCAGCGGGCCGACCTTGACATACCACTGCAAGGACAGATACGGTTCCACCACGGTCTTGCAGCGATAGCAGCCCCCCACTGACAGGCCGTGATCATCAATCTTCTCCAGTAGCCCGACTGCCTCCAGATCCTCTACAATTTTTGTACGGGCAGCAAAACGATCCAGCCCTTCATACTGATGTCCGGCAGCATTGATGATGCCCGACTCGTCAAAGACATTGATCTTATCCAGACCGTGGCGTGCCCCCACCTCAAAGTCGTTGAAGTCGTGGGCCGGGGTGATCTTGACCACACCGGTGCCAAACTCACGGTCCACATACTCATCCGCCACCACCGGAATCTCACGGTTCACCAACGGCAGCAGCACCTTGGCGCCGTGCAGGTCAGCATAGCGCTCATCTTCAGGGTGGACCGCCACAGCGGTATCACCCAGCATGGTTTCAGGACGGGTGGTGGCAACGGTTACAAAACGGCCCGGCTGGCCGACCACCGGATAACGGATATGCCAGAGATGCCCCTTTTTCTCTTCGTGCTCCACCTCAATGTCCGAAAGAGCGGTATGGCAGCGGGGACACCAGTTGATCAGGCGGTTGTCACGGTAGATCAAACCATCTTGATACAGCTTGACAAACACGGTACGGACTGCCTTGGACAGACCGGCATCCATGGTAAAGCGCTCACGCTCCCAGTCACAGGAAGCCCCCAGCC
>Ga0209016_1002517_pt1 | contig 12109 bp, 12 predicted proteins | sample EPASupsiteSAE305_FD_187265 | JGI IMG/M metagenome (GOLD analysis project Ga0209016, IMG submission 187265) | Bioremediated contaminated groundwater microbial communities from EPA Superfund site, New Mexico - SAE3-05 (SPAdes) (version 2) | ecosystem: Environmental > Aquatic > Deep subsurface >...
ACTGTGGCAGGCCTGACGCCACCCGCAAGGTATTGGAAACCGTCCTGGGCATAGCGCCCCAGCCATGAGAAAAGCCGGTTCCTCCTGGCGTCATCCGTTACTGCTGCTCTGCGGTATTGCCCTGATCGGCTTTTTCTTTGGCATGACCGAAATTCAGATCGAAGGCGCCAATGGCTGGGCCTGCGCCCTGCCCACCTGGCGGATTGAATCCCACCCGCTCCTGGACATCTTCTGGGGTGGCAGGCCCATGACCGGTTACCATGCCTGGGTCTTTTCCTTCATGCTGCTGCTGTTCCACTTCCCTTTGCTACTGTTATGGCGCTTTAACTGGCGTCTGGAGGCCCGCTGCTTGGGTAGCCTGATGCTGTTCTGGATCATCGAGGATTTTGTCTGGTTTGTAATGAACCCCTGCTACGGCCTCGGCAAATTTGAGCCGCGCTTTATCCCCTGGCACAAGCACTGGCTGCTGGGCATGCCCACTGATTACCTCACCTTTAGCCTGGCAGGTCTACTGCTGATCTGGTGGTCGTTCCGGCACAAAGGGGAAGAAAGCAAAACTTGCTGAGAAGAAGTTGGGAGAAACTATGAAGCTGCTACCTGAGAACCGAAGACAGTGGTTTGCCCTGCTTGGGCGTTGCGCGGTGCTGCTTGCCATACTTGGCGGGATGCTTTTCAGTTTTGTCTCTATGCCAGGCCATTCATTCAAAGGAAAAGAGCCTTCATTTACGCTCCAGGAACAAGAGGCTGCCCGTCGTATGCGCTCTGATGTTGAACGGATAGCCGGGTCCATAGGAGAGCATAATGTTAATACCTATGGGGAGTTGCAAAAGGTGGCCGATCTGCTTGTCGGACGTTTTACGGCAATGGGGTATCAGGTGCAGCAGGAGCGTTATCAGGTTAGGAACAAAACCGTATCAAATATTGTGGCTGAATTGCCAGGTATCGGCAAACCTGCCGAAATTGTCGTTGTCGGTGCCCATTATGATTCTCCCCCGGAATCTCCTGGCGCTAATGACAATACCTCTGGTGTGGCGGCCTTGCTTGAGCTTGCTGCTCGCTTCAAACAGCAGAAGCTCCATCGCTCGGTGCGATTTGTTGCCTTTGTTAATGAGGAGCCGCCCTGGTTTCAGACCGACCTGATGGGCAGCCGTGTCAATGCCGCCAGGGCGAAGAAGCGTGGCGATGCCATTGTTGCCATGCTGGCTTTTGACACAATCGGCTGTTACTCCAATGTCCCCGGCAGCCAACACTATCCGCCACCTTTTAACGTACTCTATCCTGATACCGGTAACTTCATTGCCTTTGTCGGCAATACCGCTTCACGCAGTCTGGTCAGGACAAGCCTCAAGGCATTCCGTGAAACAACGGCCTTTCCGTCAGAAGGAATTGCGGCTCCGGCCTTTATCAAAGGCGTCGGCTGGTCTGATCATTGGTCGTATTGGCAAGAGGGATATCCGGCGTTTATGATTACCGATACGGCTCCCTTCCGTTACCGTCACTATCACGAAAGCAGTGATACGCCAGAGAAACTTGACTATCTAAAGATGGCACGGGTAGTTACCGGCGTTGCAAAGGTTATTGAAAAACTGGCTGCTCAATAGAAAGGAATATTTTATGTTGTCTTGAGGTGCAAAGGTCTCTTGACAGTTTTTTCAGCAGGGGGTATGTTCACAAAAAAATGAACAAAGGTTTTTTATGGACACAGAAGTGCTCGACAGGTTTGTTGAATCATGGGGGGCCATGGGCTCACTTTGGGGGGTGAATACCTCGGTGGCCCGTATACATGGCCTGCTGATCGCCTCGGACCAGTCCTGGTGCCTGGATGACATTGCACAGCGTCTGTCCATAAGTAAGAGTAATGTCAGCATGTCGCTGAAAGAACTGCGGAGCTGGAACGTTATCCGTAAAGTGTATAAGCCGGGAGATCGCCGTGAGTTTTATGTGTGCGAACCGGATGCCTGGAAGATGCTGTTTAACATCATGCGGGAGCGGAAGCGGCGGGAGTTTGACCCGTTGACGGACCATATCAGGGAAACCCTGGTGCGGGCCGAAGCAGCGCCTGACGGTATCGCCCTGGAACGCCTGAGACAGATGGAGCAGATGCTGGTCACCTTTGATTCGCTTGCTAATAAGTTGCTGGGCAGTGAAACCCAGGCACGGGCGGTGATCGGCTTTTTTATGAACAAGATTTAGTCGTGTAGTAGCGGCAAGGCCGGGTGCGGGTGATTCTGCGCCCGTTTTTGGCAATGCGCTGTTCAGTAAATTCTGAACAAGCAAAAACTTATTAGGAAGGGAGCGGGGTCATGGAACAGAATGAACTGCATGTTGTTACCGGGGCATTTGGGTATTCAGGCAAGTATATTGCCAGGAGATTGCTTGAAAAAGGGCATCGTGTACGCACCATCACCAGCAAGCAACCAGGCGCAGACGATTTCCAGGGCCTGATTGAACGTCATCCGCTCGCCTTTGATAATCACAGTCAACTGGTGGCCTCTTTGCGCGGCGCATCGGTACTCTACAACACCTACTGGGTGCGGTTTAATCATGCCAACTTCAAGCATGCTGAGGCAGTAGACAACACCATCAAACTGTTTAAGGCCGCTAAAGAAGCCGGAGTGCAGCGGGTTGTACATGTCAGTATCACCAATCCATCCGAAGAATCGCCACTGGAATATTTTCATGGCAAGGCTGTGCTGGAGAGGTCATTGCGGGAGTCAGGTATTGCCTATAGCATCCTGCGTCCTACGGTGTTGTTTGGTAAGGAAGACATTCTGATCAATAACATTGCCTGGGCATTACGAAAACTTCCGGTGGTGGGTCTGTTTGGTGATGGGTCCTATCGTCTGCAACCGATCTATGTTGATGATCTTGCGCAGCTTGCGGTTGAACAGGGGGCAGCCACAGAAAACAGGGTAATCAATGCCATTGGCCCGGAGACCTTCAGCTACCGCGAACTGGTGGCAATGATCGGTGAGATTATCGGTAAACAGCGTCCAACAGTTTCTGTGTCACCACAAATGGGCTATCTGGCCTGTTCGGTGATTGGCAAACTGGTTGGCGATGTCTTTATTACCCGGGAAGAGATAGAGGGGTTGATGGCAAATCTGTTGTACGTGGATGCGCCGCCAACCGGCACAACCCGCCTGACCGACTGGGCCCGTAAGCATGCAGCCACGTTAGGGGCAGCATATGCCAGCGAACTTGGACGACGCAGGTAACGACACCACCTACTCGCCGAACAGGTCCAGGTTTTTCAATGCGGCAAAGGGTTGGTTGCCGAAACTGTCTCTGGATGGTTTCGGCTTTTCTTTTTCAGCAGGGGCAGCCGATTCCGGGGCGGCCTCTGCCAGCGGTTCAGACAGGGCAACCAGCTCTTCTTCGGCGCTATCATCCATACCGTTGCCGGTAAAGAAGTAGAGGTTATACAGGCGGTGATGGCTGGTCCAGCGGTTACCCTGGGCAGTTTCCTTGGCAATGTGGGAGCGGATGCCGTTGATCTTGGAATCCATATCATCCAGATAGTGCAGGATAGTGGCCTCAACGGTCTTGGGCCGTTTAGGTGAGCCGTAATCGTACTGGCCGTGGTGAGAGAGCAGCAGATGTTTCAGCAGCATGCCCAGCTCACGGGGAAAGCCGGAAACCGTGGCGATCCGTTCCGTCAGCATCTCTACGCCGATGCTGATATGGCCGATCAGACGCCCTTCATCGGTATATTCAAAGGCGCGGTCATAGGATAGTTCTGCCACCTTACCCAGATCATGCAGCAAGGCGCCAACCACCAGCAGATCACGGTTAAGGCCGGGATAGAGCGGAACGATGGCATCAACCAGCCGTACCACCGATAGTGAATGTTCCAGCAGCCCGCCGATATAGACATGGTGCATCCCCTTGGCGGCCGGGGCCTTGCAGTAGCCTGCCATAAATTCAGCATCACCGCAGAAGCCATCCATCAACGCCTTCAGGTACGGGTTGGTCAGTGATGCCACTACACTGGCTAGTTCGGCCCGCATCTCTGCCTGGGGCACGGGCGAGACTGGCACAAAATCAGCCAGGTCAACACCTTCTTCTTCCAGTCGTTTGATCTCTTTGGCTACCAGTTGCATCTTGCCCATGTAGAGCGAGGCAGTGCCGCGAATCCTGACAAAATCACCCTTCTGGAAGGTCTTGTCCAGCTCATCCACGTTATCCCACAGCTTGCCGTCAATTTCACCGCTCTTGTCCATGAACTTCAGGTTCATGTACGGTTTGCCGTTCTTAGCCATGGCCATGGTCTTTTCCTTGACCATAAACGGCGAATCAACAACATCTCTATCTTTCAGTTCTGCGATAAATTGTTTGGACATCGGACTCTTTCAGGTAGCAGGAATTGACGTGCGTCAGGTAGGACTTAGCTGGAATCAGCAGAATTTGCAACCATGAAAAAGCTGCCTGACCGGTTGCGTAACCGCGCCAGGCAGCGTGCGCTGGCTATTTGCTTATGCAGCTATAAAATTCAGGTTCACCGATCACAATCCGCTTGGCCGTGTCATGGTTGATCCGCAGCTCGCTCTGTACAAAGATCTGTTTGTTACCACCGGTATCAAACCTAACCTCAACGGTCTCACCAGGTTCAACCGTGACAGATTTCAGCACCTCACCATTGCGGTCCTTATTTTTAAAGGAAAACTCCATGGGGGCCTTGATCCCGTCATCAATATAAATTTTAGCGCGGAAACTGGCAAAAGATCCGGTTGCCTTCATGGTGCCGCCAAAATAGGCCATGCTCTGTGGTTTTGGATTGGTGATGCCCCAACGAAAACCGTGCAGGATCGATTTGTCACTGGTGACGGCACTGCCGTAGTAGTCCTTGTACAGTTTACCGGACTTAATCGGCAGTGAGCGGGTCTTGGTGCAACCATTCTCATCGGCAACAGCAATGGCCGTAATCATCAACAGACAACAGGACAACATCAGCACGATAGGTAACAGTTTTTTCATGATTCTCTTCTCCTTTGCGTAAGACTGGATACTGCTGAATTCTACCAAAGGAAGACGATTTGGCAATGACTGCAGCTGCTTTTAGTCCGTATAACAGCGCATCAGGCTGCGGGGCTGCGCACAATCTGTATCTTTCTCCACCTTCCGGTCCTGAAACGCAGCAGCCAGACCACTGCCGTACAGAATACAAAGCAGGTTGCCAGGGTCCATTCAGTCACCAGGCCGGGCATGGTGCGATCAATCAGCCAGAGCAGCATAACAAAGAGGGCTGAAGCGATGGCAAAGGTACGGGCGATCCACTGGGTTTCACCTGCGGAGGCCAGCACACAGCCGATCATGACATTGGCTGCGTCAAAGACGCAGTAGACCGCCACAAACCTCATCAGCAACGTGCCGGTTGCGATAATTCCGGCAGATTCCGGGCTGTTGCCGGCAAAGATCGAGAACAGCGGTCCTGCTGCCGTGGCAAACAGGGTGGCCATCAGCAGCATCCAGACCTCACAGACCGCCAGGGATTGCCAGGCAATGGCCGGGACCTCATCATCCCTGCCTGCCCCCCGGGCATGGCCCACCAGAACACCGGCAGCCTGCCCCAACCCCAGGGCAGGGAAAAAGGCAATGCCGTTAATCCTGAAGGCGATACTTGATGCAGCCAGCTCCACGGTTCCAAGCCGTCCCACCACCACCAGAAACAGGGTCCAGGCAGCCAGCTCACCACTGATCCGCAGTCCCATCGGTGCGGCCAGCGACAGAAAGCGGCGAAACTCCGCCCGGTTGAGCACGCGGGCCGCTGGATTGCCGAAACCGCCTGATCGGGCAAACAGGAAGGCATACAGCAGCGCTGCAATTGATTGGGCTGATACGGTTGCAAGGGCAGCACCCGCAATTCCCATCCGGGGCAGGCCCCATTCACCCAGTACCAGTCCCCAGGCCAGCAGTGCATTGATGATCAGGGAGATAAAGGTGACAGCAGTGACCAGCGCAGGACGACCGATGCCGGAAAGCCATCCTGCCAGGGCACTGCCAAAGACCGGAAAGAATGATCCGGCCATACAGATCCAGAAATAGGTCTGCTCATCCCGTGCCACCTGTGGTGCATGGCCGGTCAGCAGGAACAGTTGCGCCAGCGGCCAGGCAGCCAGCAGGGCAACCAGACCGGAAACAAGGGCTGTGTAGATACCGAGCCAGGCAGATGAGATAACTCCCTGGGCATTGCCCCGCCCATGGTTGTGGGCCACAAAGGTACCGGCATACCCGGCTGTGCCGAACAGAAACCCCTGAAACAGGATCACCGCCATACTGGATGGCCCGATTGCCGCAAGTGCCTGGCTGGAATCGTAGGACAGCACGATAGTGTCAATGATCTGCATCAGCGTGATAGCGGAGGTGGAAAGGATCATCGGGCCTGCCAGCTTCAGCAGGCGGGGGATATGGTTAACGGTGAGGCGTTGTTTCATGGTCTGTTTTTAACATGCTCAAGGGGCCGCTGTCGAAGTGTTATGCAGCGGTTATTCTCCGGCAGGACAGTTGCGGGCAAACAAAAACAGCAGGCTGGTCAGCAGCAGGCCAGCCACCGGCAGGCTGAAGGCGGCCCGAAACCCCTCCGCTGTATACCCGCCACAATGGGCAATCACCACACCCATCCCCTGCTGGGCAACCGCTGCTCCCATCAGTACAAAAAAGTTCAGTGAAGTAAGCCCGGTCCCCACCATGGTGATCGGCACGCTGGCCCGGATGATCGGATAGATCATCACGCCGGTTGAAACGGTCAGGCCGATGCCCAGAAAATAGATCGGCAGCGACCAGAGCGGCAGCAGTAGCAGCCAGCCCAGAAATCCGGACATGAGCGCTGTCAGACAGAGCTGACCAACCAGCAGGGTGCGGCTGTACGAGCGGAAAACCTTCTGGGCGATCCGGTCAGTTAGTGTTGAGCCGATGATAAAGCCGACCGAGGTCCACATCAGCATCTGGCCTGCCCCTTCCCGTGACAGCCCGATCAGATGCATCAGAAACGGCCCGCCCCACAATCCCTGCACTGCCAGGTAGTTGCCGTACCAGCAAAAGGCAATGGCAGCCAGCAGCCAAAAGGAGCGGTCTTTAGCAATAATTTTCCAGGCCGTCAGCATAGCAGGCTTGTCCTGATGGTCAGCGGGGACTGCTACCGGATGGTGTGGCGGGTGGTCCTGCACCTTCACAAAGATCAGCACGGTGACCACCGCCTGCAGCACAGCAGCCACCAGAAATGACGAACGCCACCCCATGAAGCCTACGGCAAAGGCCAGTGGAGCGGTTCCGGCCAGGTTGCCAAGGTTACCGGCAGCCACCATCAGGCCGGATGCCTTGCCGAACTCCTGCTTGGTATACCAGTGACTGAAGATGGTAAAGGTCGCCATCAGGACCGCAGCGGTACCTATGCCGATCAACACCCGACCAGCCATGGCGGTTGCCAGAGAACCGGCCTGGGAAAACAGCAGTCCGCCCAGGGTGGTTAACAGACCACAGCCGGAGATCACCAGCCTGGGGCCAACCCGGTCAATCAACGGTCCCAGCGGAATCTGGGCCACGGCGTAGACGTAGAACAGAATACCTGCCAGGTTGCCCAACTGCTCCGGGGTCAGCGCCAGATCCCGGCTAACATCGGCAGACACCACAGCCAGTGAAACCCGGTAGAAATAGACCAGGATGTACATCAGGGCCAGGGTGAAAAACAGGCGCCAGCGCAGTGTGCTAAAGGATGGAGACATCAGGTCCCTTCAGGAAGAATGACAGATTTGAATTTTTCCAGCAGGCGGGGACTGAAGACATCCTTGCCAACACTCTCCATCAATGCCAGGGCCTCCTCCTTTGCCATTGCTTTCTTGTAGGCACGGTTGGAAGTCAGGGCACTGAACACATCGCAGATCGCCGTGACCTGAGCGGTACGCGGGATCTCGTCACCAGCCAGTTGGAAGGGGTATCCTTCGCCGTTATTCCGTTCGTGGTGGTATCTGACCGCTGCCAGGCTGATCTCGCTGAAGCCGCCCAGGTCACGCAGGCATTCGTAGCCACGCTCTGCGTGCTTCTTGATCAGGTTGTATTCAAAGTTGGTCAGAATGTCCGACTTTTCCAGAATCCCGCTGGGCACGAAAATCATCCCTACATCATGCAGAATACCCCCGATACCCACATCTTCCAGCTCATCTGGGGCCAGGCCGAATATCTCTGCATGTACCAGCATTGAAAGCGATGCAACATGCACACTATGGGCAAAGGTATAAAAATCATGGCTTACTACCGCCTGCAGGGCTTCAAGCGGGTTCTGATTGGCGGTGATGTACTGCATTAACTGCCGGACAAGGTTACGACATCGCCCCAGATTAGAGAGCTTGTCCGGCATCTCAAACACATCCATCACATAGTTCATGGCAACCTGTGACAGCAGTTGCCCTTTGACCGGTGCCGCAATCCCATCATCCTCCATCAGCTCAGTAATACTGGCCTCAAGGAAATCACAGACTTCACGGATACTGCCGGAATTGACGTACAGATATTCAACCTGATTGTTGTGCAAGCGTTTGAGATCATGTACCGAAATAGGGCGGTCAGCAGGCTTGTACAGCACCAGATTGGTGCCGCTGAGCATGTAGAGTGCCACCTGGGGAAATTTGTCGGGTTGAATACAGGCGGTATGGACCGGCCGATACTTTTCGTCAAACATGGTCACTGCTCCAAAGCTGGTTTGAAATGCCCTGTCTGCAAAGTATTCTACACGAAATCAGAAGGACCGGCTGCAGATTTTGGTCACCTGCGCTGTAGCTCCTGCCAGCGGAAGCAGTCAATGGTATGATCATTTACCATCCCCACTGCCTGCATAAAGGCGTAACAGATGGTGCTGCCCACAAAGCGGAAGCCGCGCTGCTTCAGGTCTCGGCTCAGCGCATCGGATATCGCTGTGCTGGCAGGTACTTCCTTGATAGTTTTCCAGGCATTCTGGATCGGCCTGCCATCCACAAAACGCCACAGATAGGCATCAAAAGAGCCGAACTGTTCCTGAATCTTTATAAAAGTACGGGCATTGCTGATGGTTGATGCCACCTTCAGGCGGTTACGTATAATACCGGGGTTTAGCAGCAACGCGGCCTGTTTCTGCTCATCAAACCGCGCCACCACAGCCGGATCAAAGTCTTCAAAGGCAGCACGGTAGGATTCACGTTTCCGCAACACCGTGATCCAAGACAGACCGGCCTGGGCCCCTTCCAAGGTCAGAAACTCAAACAGCAGCCGGTCGTCATGCACTGCTACGCCCCATTCACGGTCGTGATAGTCGCGGTAGAGCGGGTCGTCGCTGCCCCAGGCACAGCGGGTTTGGTTGGTGGAGGTTGTCATGAGGACCTCGTGGGGGGTAACCGCGTCTGTGTAAATTGTCAATTCAATTTACAATTTACATGAACAAGGTTTGGCCATCGGCAACAGTTCAATATCAGGCAGGTTCTTGTGTACCTCTTCCACGGTAGCACAACCGGTTAGCACCTGCACCACCACTGCTAATGGTTCAGGCCAGATCTCCGGCAGGTCAAGCTCTTGGGGTGACTGCAGCCTGAAGGCCAGCTGCTCGACTGGCGGACAGAATTGGGCATCCACCCCTGGTTTGTTGCCCCGCGCATCAATCCGGTACCAGCCAAATCCCTCCAGCCAGACCGCATTCAGGCCATGCAGACAATAGGGCGGCCCACTGTCACCAACCGACAGGCGCTGGTAGCACAAACCAGCCGGGATAGCGTTGGCCCGCAGCAGCGCTGCCAGCAGGTGACTCTTGGCATAGCAGTAACCGGTGCCCTGTTCCAGTACATCCGAGGCAACGCAGGTGACCGGGTTTTGGCGATAATCCCAACTATGCCTGATCTGGTCCCGCACAAACGCAAAACAGCGCCGGGCAATCTCGGTCGTATCCGTCAATCCTGCGGCCAGTTCCTGCGCCTTGGCCAGTACGGCCGGGTGCTGCCAGTTGATGATGTCGGTTGTTTGGAGATAGCGGTGCATAGTGTGGACCTTGGTGTTTGAGAGAAGATATACGAGGCGCCCACGACAGGGGCAATTAGGTTTTTTCCGTACTATCCGCATATCTGACAGAGCGGTTTCTCCCAGCCTGTTTGGCGCTATAGAGCGCCTTATCCGCAGATTTGACCAAGGTATCAGCAGTAGTGCAATCATCCGGATAGATCGCTATACCGACGCTGGCGCTAACTTCGGCAGTTTGATCCCCCAATACAAACGGCGTTGAGATTGCCTGGACAATCTTTTCGGCTATGGCATCTGCATCGTGGTGCGTGGCAATATTACTCAACAGGAGGATGAATTCGTCGCCTCCAAGCCGTGCAACCGTATCTGATTTTCGTACAGATTCTGTCAGCCGACCTGCAACTTGCTGTAACAGTTGGTCTCCTGCTTCGTGCCCAAGGGTGTCATTCACCTCTTTAAAACGATCCAAATCTGCAAACAGAACTGCCACTTTACTACCAGCTCGCTCTGCTAACGCCAGTGCCTGGTGTAGACGGTCTTCAAAAAGTCGCCGGTTTGGCAGATCGGTCAGCGTATCGCGATATGCCATTGAGTAGATCAATTCGGCTGTTTTCTCCCGCTGGAGCGTGTTTTTTGCGATCTGGTAGGCGAGCACAAGCAACAGCGCTACCATAATGGTTGAAACAATCACCATTACCTTTCGCAGTCCGTACAGCTTTGTCTGAACAATCCCCGATGGCACAAAACTTACCAGTTTCCAGGCATATGCGTCTGCATTTAGCATTCTCTCGCTTTCGCCGATGACTGAGGCAGTTCCTGTGCTTGACTTCTGTCCCGTTTTGAGAGGGTAGATGGTAGAAAAGGTAAATAGGCCACTGTCGGTCAGGATCTGGCCAGTTTGAGATTGATTGCAGGCTTGCCATGCAGTGGGGAACTGTTTGGCCATGGTTGCCCCTTTGCGGTCAGCAAACATAAAGCCCCATTCATCTTCGGTGCGAAGCCCCTTTAACCAGTAACCATCAGAATTCAGCAGTAAAATCTGCGCCCCGTCCTTACTCGAATACTTTGCCAGCGTTGAGAGCAACTCGTTACCCAGAAAATTGAGCACAATAACGCCACGTTTGCGCCCTTGGCTGTCGAAAACCGGGGTGCCGAATCGAATCATCGGCTTCAGAGGTGATTCAAGTCTGTTATTTTCAACGTTCAGGTCAAACGGAGAAACATAGACATCACCTCGTTCAAGTCGCAGCGTGTCTTTAAAATAGTAGCGCGTGGCTTTGGATTGTAGCTGGTGAGGTGAAACCTCAACCGGAGTTTGTCCATCAAAATTGATCCGGATGATCTCCATGCCATTATTGTCAAGAAAACGGATCTGATCATAAATTTTGCGGTGTTTTGAAAATAGAAGAAAATTTTCTTTCAGGAGGGCGGGCGGAGTTCCGCCGATATCGAGATACTCTTTAAGTTGGGGGAGGTTTGCCAGATAGAACAGATCAGAATTGACAATCCTAAGGTCATCGCGAACTGCCTGATTAACCAGTTTGATCAAATTCTGCTCATTACTGAATAAAATGGCGCGCTGGCTACGCACGTCAATCAGCATGAACAGGCTCATTACAATGACAAGTGCGATGAACAGGGAAACAAAAACCCGCAGAAAACTTTGTATAAATGGGTTCTGTCCAGGAGGTGACGTATTGATTCTGTGCGCCTGCATAGCACTGCCCCTGTTCGTTAAGATTTAGCTCAGTCCTGACTGGTTTTCTTCTTATACCCCAGTTTGGTCATAATCATTTGAAAATTTCAGAGACCCCAAAAATAGTGGCCTTCAATTTACAATCAGCACCATCCGCTTGATCCGTACGTCGCTACCGCTTATCCAGCCTATCAACCTGCGCCAGTTGTGGGAACAACCGTATCCAAAGCCCCACCACCAGCAGGGTGCCGATCCCGCCGATCAGCACTGATGGCACCGTGCCGAACAGGGCAGCGGTGGCGCCGGATTCAAATTCCCCCAACTGGTTGGAGGTGCCGATAAACAGCGAATTAACCGCACTGACCCGGCCACGCATCTCATCCGGGGTTTCCATCTGCACCAGGGATGAGCGGATCACCACGCTGATCACATCTGCTG
>Ga0209016_1002524_pt1 | contig 12048 bp, 11 predicted proteins | sample EPASupsiteSAE305_FD_187265 | JGI IMG/M metagenome (GOLD analysis project Ga0209016, IMG submission 187265) | Bioremediated contaminated groundwater microbial communities from EPA Superfund site, New Mexico - SAE3-05 (SPAdes) (version 2) | ecosystem: Environmental > Aquatic > Deep subsurface >...
CCCGCCGCGCCCTCTTCAGCACCACGGTAGCCGCCGCCATCAAGCAGCGGGGGATTGCCTTCGACGACCAGGCCCAGGACTTTCTGGACAACATCGAACTGAAGAAGGTGATGACCGCCATAAAGAAGAAGCTCAATAAAAAGATCGACATCCTCGGCATGGATGCCTGCCTCATGAGCATGGTGGAGGTGGCCTACCAGATGCGGGCCGTGGCCGACTACAGCGTCGGCTCGGAAGAAACCGAACCGGGGGACGGATGGCCCTACGACCGGATCCTCAAGGCTCTGGCCGCCAAGCCTGCCATGACTCCGGAGGAGCTATCCAAAACCATCGTCACCCAGTACCTGGCATCCTACAAATCCGGCGACAACGTCACCCAATCGGCCGTGAAACTTCTGGCACTGAACCCCCTTGCCACGGCCATAGACAGTCTGGCAAAGGCCCTGTCAGGAATCCTGGGCGACACTGCCGCGCGCACCGCCCTCATCAACGCCAGGGCGCAGGTGCAGGAGTACAGCCGCCCCTACGACGACTACTGCGACCTCATCGACCTCTGCGACCTTATCAGCAAAGGGGTCGCCAACCCGGCGGTCAAAAACGCCTGCTCCGCCGTAAAGGGTGCCGCAACAACCGCCGTCATCGCCGCCGGCTACAAGGGAACGGCCGTGGACAACTCCAGGGGGGTCTCCATCTACTTCCCCAAAAGAAAGCTTTCGCCTCTGTACAAGACCCTGGACTTCACCAAGAAGAGCGCCTGGGACGAGTTTCTTTCGGCATACCTGGCCGTGCTTGGGAGATAAGGCACAGCGGTGGAGGGACCCTGGGAAGATCATCCGGCGGCCCGACACCACCGCCCCTTTCTTCATTTACGGCTTACCCTCCCACGTATTCATCTTTGACAGGGGAAAACGGTCAGCCTATATTTTTGAGCCATGCAAATCCCGGTGCCGGGGGTCTCCTCCGGCACCATCGCTCCCCAGCAAAACCCTCATGGATACAAAAGGAGATTTATGCTTGGCTCCCTTACCCTGATTCTTGCCTGCCAGCTGATCGGCGAGATCATCACCAGACTGACCGGGATTCCGGTGCCCGGCCCGGTTATCGGGATGGTTCTCCTCTTCTGCGGCCTGGTCTTTTTCCCCCGGAAAGTGCCAAAGGAAGTGGAAACCGCCGGAGGGTTCCTCCTTCGCTACCTGGCGCTGCTTTTTGTCCCTGCCGGGGTCGGCGTCATCACCAATCTCGACCTTCTCATGAAGTCATGGCTTCCCATCTCCGGCACCATCATCATCGGCACCCTTGCGACAATCGCCGTAACCGGCCTGGTCATGCAATCCCTCAATCGCCGGTGCGCCGCCTCCGGGGAGGATGACCGGCAATGAGCGTAGATATGCAGCAAGTATGGGTTTACCTGTCAACGTCCCCCCTCCTGTGGCTGACGTTGACCCTTATCGCCTACCAGATCGGCACCTGGATTTTCAGCCGGCTCGACTTCCACCCCGTGCTGAACCCGGTGCTGACCGCCATCATTCTGCTCGTGGTGCTGCTGAAGGTGAGCGGCATCGATTATCAGACCTATTTCAAGGGCGCACAGTTCATTCACTTCCTGCTGGGGCCGGCAACGGTTGCCCTGGCGATTCCGCTCCATCGGGAACTGGAGATCATCCGCAAGTCATTTGTCCCGATAATCGTCACCCTGGCAGCGGGCTCCCTGGCTGCCATCGCAAGCGCCGTGGGGATTGTCTGGGCGCTTGGCGGCGAGAGTGTACTTCTTTTGACCGTAGCGCCCAAATCGGTTACCACACCGATTGCCATGGGGATTTCCGAGCAGATCGGGGGCCTGCCGTCGCTGACTGCCGTGGTGGTCGTCCTGACCGGCATAACCGGGGCCGTTGGCGGCGACTTCGTGCTGAACCGGCTGAGAATCAACGACGACAAAGCCCGGGGCATGGCGCTGGGGGTAGCCTCCCACGGCGTCGGCACCGCCCATGCCATCCAGAGAAGCAGGGTGGCCGGGGCATTCTCGGCGCTGGCCATGGCGCTGAACGGCTTATTCACTGCCCTGCTGCTCCCAGCGCTGGTACGGCTGCTGCAGTAATTTATCTCAATGTATACCTTCCAATGTATTGAACCGGTTTTTCACGCCCTTTCCTCCATTATGACAAAATGGTCATCTCATTGTCATATTTGAGCAATGTTGCTTATGTTACTGAATAATAAGTTATAGGCAGGTGACAATAGAGAAAAAACAACCCGCTAAAAGCTGAAAAAATTCAAATCTTCCCTTCGGAGCAACGAATGAGCAATCACAATACAACTCCGATGAAAATAAATATGTCAGTCTATTTCGTCTGTAGCTGGCTGTTCAGTGTATTCCTCTGCACCGGTTTTCTTCACGGGATCCCCAACGATACCTTGCGGGATCAACTCCACTCTCTGCTGGCAGTGGCCACCTATGGCCTCATATATCAATTCCCGGCTATCATCGCGTATTGGCTGCTCAGGAAATGGCGTGCTGCAGCTATTGGTTCAGCTGTCACGCTTTCAGTTCTCTGCCATTTGTTCGTATTTTTCGACGACAAGCTGTATGACCTGTACGGGTTTCACATTAACGGCTTCGTGTGGAACTTGCTGACAAGCCGCGGAGGGATAGAGTCCCTGGGGGCAGATCAAACCAATCCCACGGTTGTTATCGGCTATATGACTGCCTTGGCAGCCATTCACCTTTCCGGGCTGCTGTTGTCGCTCAAGCTGAGCCGTGTCCGCATCCCCGCCAAATGGGTAATCCTTTTGTTCTTTGTGGCCACAGTGACGGAACGCGGTGTTTACGGATACAGTCGAGCAGAGCTCTATGAACCGGTGCTCTCGCGCGGCTCTGCCTTGCCTTTGTATCAGCCGACCAAAATGAATTCTTTCTTGAACCGGTTGGGAATACAGGTCAAAAAATCTTCAGCCATACAGATGAAGCAAAACCAAAAACAGCTCAAATATCCGAGACAACCACTGGCGATGTCGAAAAATGCCAGGCCATTTAACATTCTGGTTCTCGTTTCGGAATCGCTGCGCTGGGACATGTTGAATCCCGAGGTCATGCCTAACATGTCCAGATTTGCCAAACGGGGGTGGAACTACACGGCGCATTATTCCGGGGGGAATGGCACCAGGCAAGGTCTTTTTGCCCTGTTTTACGGCATTTCCGGCAACAACTGGGATACGTTCCTGCGCAATCGGAAGGGGCCGGTGTTTTTTGATGTACTCAAAGACTATAACTACCAATATTTTATCTATACGAGTGCGAAATTCACCTATCCTGAGTTTGACCTGACCATTTTCAGTCAAATCCCCAAAGATAAACTCGTTGAGAACAATAACGGCGAACCATGGATGCGCGATGAAGCCAACACCTCCGCCCTGATTGACAGCATCAAGCATCGCGACCCTGCAAAGCCGTATTTCGGATTCATGTTCTACGAAGCGACCCATGCGCGCTATTCCTTTCCGAACAAAGCCGCAATCAACCCGAATTATGCCACTACGCTGGATTATGCAGGCCTATCCCGGGAGGATCTTGCGTCGAAGATCAAAGGCTTGAAGGCACGTTACGAGAATGCCGCGCATAGCATTGATTCACAGTTGCAACGAATAGTGGAGTATCTGCAAAAATCCGGAGACCTGAACAACACGCTGGTCATCATCACGGGTGACCATGGCGAGGAATTCATGGAACGTGGCCGTTGGGGGCATAATTCAGCATTTACTGACTGGCAGGTCCGGGTACCCATGGTTGCCTGGATGCCGGGAAGCACGGCCAAGACCATTTCAATGCGAACCAGTCACATGGATGTTGTACCAACCATTCTAAAACGTCTGGGCGTACAGAATCAGGTGAAAGATTACAGTCAGGGGATCGACTTGTCGGCACCTCAGGATCATCGCAATATTATTGTAGCCAGTTGGAGCGACATCGGCCTGATCAACGACTACGGCAAACTCGTGATCCCCTACAAATCCACCACACAGCATGAAAACCTGGCAACAAACCTTAACGACAACCCGGTCAACGGCAGCACCCTGGTGGCAAACATGCGACAGACCATTTTTCAGGTTTTGACCGAATCGCAATACAACTGAAAATAACCCGACAGAAATTCCGGGGGTCCGAAATTCCGGGCAAATCCTGAGATTCTTCTACGCATAGCCCGGTGACCAGCCCCCAAAAGCCTGCATAATCAATGGCCTTGATTGCTCCTGTTGGCCTCGTTTTCCAACGCATCAATCATGGAGCTGATCTGGCCTGACAGGTCCATGAGTTCCGAAAGCATGCTGACGGCCTTGTCCTGCTGTCCCGACTTGGCAACGGTCACGATCTCCCGGGCAAGGGCATGAATACGCTCATGGGGGATCTCGATGCTCTTGAAGGCCGACAGGTGGCCGCACAGCTCTTTCCCCTCGCCTTCGTACCATTTGCCGAAACGGCAGGTCTTGTGGGTCGCCAATTGAGAGGCCTCCATGCTCATGAGCCCCTCCACTATCTGCTCAACCGTCTCCACGAATAGCTTGTGGTCGTTTTTCGCCAGTTCAAGGATGAACAGTTCGCTTCCCGGCGTTTTGAACCGGCGGACCATGGTTTGCAGGTCTTCGGCAAGCGCCGCCAGCTCTGTGGCGGCAAGCGCCCCGGAATGGGCCGTCGCCGAGGCGTTCTGCGCAACACTGTTTATCTCCTGGATTTTAGAAGAAATTTCGGTCGTGGTGGCGGTCTGCTGCTCAGCGGCGGTCGCAATCTGATTGACCTGCGACGACACCAGATCAATCTGGTTCAGGATCTCGCCCAGCGCTTCGCCTGATCTGGCGGCCCGCGACGTCCCCTCATGAACCTCCTGAACACCTTCTTCCATCGACTTCACTGCCCCTCTTGTTTCAGATTGAATCGCATGGATCATCTCGCTGATCTCTCTGGTCGCCCTGGTTGTCCGTTCAGCCAAAGCCCTCACCTCATCGGCCACCACCGCGAACCCCCGCCCCATCTCTCCCGCCCGGGCCGCTTCAATGGCGGCATTAAGCGCCAGGAGATTGGTCTGGTCGGCGATATCCTGAATCGTTTCCACAATCTCGCCAATCTGGTCGCTGCGCTCACCCAAGGACTCCACGGTCCGGGCAGTCTCCTTGACCCGTTCCGAAATTTTCTCCATGCCGGCAATGGTCTGCCGGACAACTTCCGCCCCGGCCGTGGCCCGGTCATTGGCAAACTGCGCGCCTTGCGCCGCCATGCTGCAGTTCTGGGCTATTTCTCCCGAAGTCACCGACATCTCCTCGCTGGAAGTTGCGATGATAATGGCCTGGTCAGCCATGTTCGAGGTATTTGCGGCAATCCTGTTGGTTGACCCGGAAAACTGCTTTGTTGAGGCGGCAAGTTTGAGAACCGCCTTCTGGGTAGTGGAGATCAATCCCGTAATGGTGTCGGCCATGGCATCGAACGAATGGGCAACCTTTCCCAGCTCGTCGTGGCACTCGCTGTTGATGCGGTGGGTCAAATCGCCATTTGCAATGACATCTGCCGCCTGCGTCAGCCGTTCGGTGAGCCGTGCTATCGCCCTGATTATCAGGTAGCTGATCCCTCCGGTGAACAATATCGACAGCAACAGGGCAACCCCCATTGTTACGGTTTTCTCCCGATACTCCTCAACGCCGTGGGTATAGGCATTTTGGGCGGCTTCGAGTTCATGGGCCAGGACCAGGTCGGCAGCCTTCTCGGTTTCGGGGAACATGGTATTTATCTTTTGCAGCGTAAGAAGTCCGCCGCTGTGAAAATCCTGCTGCTTTGCCGCCTGGGCAACCGGAATCATCCCCTCGTTCAGCAAATTTTTGCAGGATGCAAGGAACGCTTCTTTCAGTTTTTTCGACTCATCTTCTCCGGTGCCGTTGGCCAACTTGTCCAGCAAACCGTTCAGTTCGTCAAAGTTTTTCCGGACATTATCCAGGTGCATTTCCGTGGGATGATTGTGCATCTTGGCAAAGACGCCGTTGGGGTCATGCTGAAGGGCCAGTAGAAGCTGAGTCCGGCTCATGTGCAGCAGGTCCATGATATTAGTCAGCTGATGGGAGCTGGTGAGATGGTCCGCGTAAAGCTCATGCATCCCCTCATTGGCATGCTTCATCCCCATGAGACCGAGAAGCGAGTTCAGCCCCAGAGCAACCCACCCGATAAGCACAATCACGGCAAGTTTCTTCTTCATGCTACAGTTGTTCATGGCAGGCTCCTGTCAGCAGTTTAGATGATCTAACGCTGCGTTGGCATCTGCTTGTTAGAACATGTATCGGAGCAGGCAGTTATTTCTTTAATAATTTTTATTAAATTAATCACACATTACCTCTTTGCTCCGGAATTCACTTTTGCCTGTTGCTTGTCTCGCAGCCGGCTGGTAGGATTGGCCCATTACTGCATGGGATATGGGAGAATACCCGATGCCCCCCTTCACTGCCCCACCGCGCGGAAAGATCACCAGGATAACGGCGCTTGCCCTCGTCCTGCTCGCCACTGTTCTTCTTGGCTGCGCCGCGGCCTCTACATCCCCCACCGGCACTGCCCCCTATCCAGCCATCACCATCTTCGTCGGCAGCGGCTGACCCTACTGCTCCCAGGTGGAAAGTTATTTCACCAGCAAAAGAATCCCCCACATAAAACGAGACATCCGCACCGACCGGCAAGCGCGCAAGGAATGGCGCGAGCGCTACCATGGCGACATCGTCCCGCTGATCGTATTCGATGACGGCAAACGGATCATCGACGGGTGCGACATTCCCGCCATCGAACAGGCGCTGCGGGAACTGGGCGTATCTCCGCCCTCCGTCCCGTAAGGTTGATGTCCGGAGGCAATGGTACTCTTAAGGGGAATTGTGGTCGCCGCTCTATCGGCGGATTTTGTGGTAATGGTTTGAAGTGAAGATCACAGAGGGATTACAAAGGGAAGCAAGAGACGGTAAGTTTCCTATATAAGAAACCATTGTGGTTTCCTATATAAGAAACAAGTTTCTTATATAGGAAAACCTACTAATAACTAGTTGAGCAAGGAAAAGCAATGAATTTACCAAAGGTAACTGAAAATCAATTCACAGAACGTCTTGGTGTCTGTGCTGTTGAGCATAAACTGACTTTAAAGCGGTTCATATGGCGCGAAACCAGGAATACCGACGTTGGCATAGATGGGCAGATCGAACTTGTTAATGATGATGGAACATGCGCAGGTTCGATCGTTGCGGCGCAGGTCAAATCAGGCTGCTCATACTTTGAGAGTCACGACGAAGGGTACGTATACTTTACGCCAGAGGAAAAGCACCGGCATTACTGGGGGAACTTCCCTGTTCCAGTCATCCTGTTTCTTCATAACCCAGCAACCGATTTGACGCTGTGGATCGATGCGAGGAGATTTTATCGATCACCTGAAAATGCCGGCGAGAAACGAATCAAAATCCCACTAACAAACAATCTCGACGTAGCCAGCAAAGATGATCTAGTTGAAGGATTCGCTTTTGCTACTAAAATCTTTCGGGACACTGACGAAATCATCCATGAATTAACTCAGAACGTAAAGGCGTTCGGGAATGTTGATGTTACGTTTCTTGAACTTTTCGGCTTAGGCCTAACGGATGTTGGCAATAAACTATACTTCTCATTAAATCTACTATTCGACATTATCGATCGAAAATCAAACGGACGGTACTCAATGTCTTTTGGGGCTGAGGAATTCGGCTTTTTGAATAACTACATCCGGTTTCTTATTTCTCAAAATTTGATCTACTACGACCTCTCAGAATATCTTATAGACTGGGAGGACCGACAGATGGTGCCAATTTTCATATCTCCAGTGACTCCGCGAGGGCAAGAAGTATTGTGTAGCCTTTGTCACAATCGTCCATATTTGTTCCATGAGCGGTTTGTTAATATGGATTTTGCATCTGCACCACCAGATTTTGATGAGATCATGAAGTTTGTAGACGAAATAAAAGGTCAAAAAGTATCCGGTGGGATCATCGCACCAAGCATTGATGCGGTTCCGGCCGTTGATGCAGTGGGCTGACAATGCCCAACCACTCGGCGGCACACGGTCTCCGCTTCGCTTCGCCGGTGCGCCTCGACCACGTTATGCACAAAGGAGATATGCGTGACACCAGATGAAAAGCAAGACTTTGCAGACCGATTCATGGCTTTGTATCTTTCAATGGGGCTAGGAAGTCTCCCTAAACGTGAGATTGATCTCTTCGTATTTCACTTCCTGCTTAAGTCAAGTGATTACCGTGGCAAATCAAACTATGAATTGGCGAACAACTTCGGCGTTCCTGAATCAAAGATCAAAGCATTGCGACTAACCTCTGCGTTACGGCACGAACAAATTAATTCTCATGCTGTGCTGAGTCGGATTGTAGATCGCCTGATACATAGCGAACAATATGCTGCTTTAGCGGAAGGGAAAATCGAGATATCTCTTGAGGACCCGGTTGAGAAAAGAGAACTTGAGAACTTCCTGAAGGCGAGAGGCCACCATGCTGAATATACATTGAATAGCGAAGTGCTTAAAATATCAGCTGGCAGGTTGCTGGAACTTATCATGGAACACGCGGATAGAGCTAATGATGAGTTCGATAGAATCGTTCGAGCACATATTGCTGATCATGAGGTTTCTGAACGCATCTTGGCAGATGCACCTACGCTAAAGCAAAAGCTCGACAAACTGCGAGCAGAAAACCTAAACATGGATACGTTAAAAGCATTGATCGGTGCAGGATTCGGCCTGTTGACAGGCGCATAACCAGGCGGCGGCACACAGACGCTAACGCGCTGGTGCGCCCCCAGCCCGTTGAACAGAAGGAGAAGGGAAAATGCTAAGAATGGAACCTACCCCCAAGGGGGCTGGAGTGGTGTTGTACGGTGATTATTGGGATCTAGATGCCCTTTATGAGACAATTCATACCCTTTCTGGAGACGATGCACCATTTACAGGCCATGTTCAAGAAACTGTTCTCGCTCTCGCTTATGAAGTGCGACATTGTTATCAGGGAGACAGGGAGGTCCATAAATTTGGCTCTTCAGCAGAATCTGTGGGTAAAAATGGCCTCGGCCTAGTATGAGCGGCGCCCAAAAAAGTGCATCCCGTCTCAAGTCTGGCAGAATGGGTTTCGACCAAGAAAACCAAAGCTAGACAAGGAGGACGGAATGCTGCTTAAGTCTATCCTGAACCGGGTCCAATTGCATCCAGGTTTTGTCTATGGCGCTGCCCACTGGAATGATCGAGGGAAGCAACCGGTTCTTGAAATCGAGATCCACGCCCGTAAGAGAAGCCGACCTGTCTGCAGTAAGTGCGGCCAGCCCGGGCCAGGCTATGACACATTGCAGCAGCGCCGCTTTGAGTTCGTCCCTTTATGGGGTATTGCTGTTTTCTTCCTCTATGCCATGCGCCGTGTCGCTTGCCCTCGGTGCGGCGTCAAGGTTGAACGGATTCCTTGGGCTGATGGCAAGAACCATTTGACGACAACGTATGCTTGGTTCTTGGCCAGTTGGGCCAAACGGCTTTCCTGGAAAGAGGCTTCCGTTGTCTTTAAGACCAGTTGGGACAATGTCTTCCGCTCGGTCAAAATGGCGGTCGCCTGGGGACTTGCCCATCGTGACCTCGGGAATGTCACCGCAATCGGCATCGACGAGATCGCCTGGAAAAGGGGACACAAGTATCTTACCCTGGTCTACCAGATCGACAACGGTTGCCGACGACTGCTGTGGGTCGGCAAAGAGCGGACCGGCAAAACACTGAAGCAGTTTTTCAAAGAGTTCGGCACTGAGCACACTTCCGCGTTGGCCTTCATTTGCAGTGATCTGTGGCAACCCTATCTCCGGATAGCGGCGGAAGCTGCCGGAAAGGCAATGCACATCATCGACCGCTTTCATCTGATGACGCATTTCGGTAAGGCGATAGACAAGATCAGGGCTACAGAGGCCAAAGAGCTAAGAGCCAAAGGTAAACAGCCGGTTTTGACAGGAATTCTGGGGACACCATACTTAATTATTTCTTGACGATCTCTAATCAATTCATTAGATTTCAACTATGGCAAGAATTGCTCGAGTCATAGCATCAGGCATTCCCCACCACATTACCCAACGGGGCAACCGGAGAATGCAAACCTTCTTCGGCGACGACGACTACCGCGCCTATATTTCCCTATTGGCCGAATGGTGCCGTAAGTGCTCAATTGACATCTGGGCCTATTGCCTGATGCCGAACCATGTGCACCTGATTGCCGTTCCCGAAAGTGAAGACTCACTGCGTCGCGGCATCGGCGAGGCCCATCGTCGCTACAGCCGGATGATCAACTTTCGGAACAACTGGCGGGGGCACCTCTGGCAAGGACGCTTTGCATCCTTTCCCATGGACGAGACCCATCTTCTGGCTGCTGCCCGTTATGTGGAGATGAATCCTGTTGTTGCCGGCCTGGTGGAAGATGCAGCCTCCTGGCCGTGGAGTAGTGCACAGGCGCACCTGGCTGCAGCGGATGATGGGTTGGTCACCGTAGCACCACTTTTGGAACTGGCGGGAGATTGGCGGTTGTTTCTGGCTGGATCGGCTGACGAAGAACAGATCAACGAAATCAGGAAACATGAACGCACCGGCAGACCGCTTGGATCAGAGGGATTTGTCGATAGATTGGAGACGTTCTTGGACCGTCCGCTTAGGCGGGGCAAGCCGGGGCCGAAGGGGAAAGGCAATTAAGTATGGTGTCCCCGGAATTATAAGTATGGTGTCCCCGGAATTACGGACCTCCTTAAATTTGCCAAAGACCGGCGTCGGTGGTTGCACTGGCTATTCGCTTGGTCCGCCCCCGACCCCGCCAAACACTTAACATGAATGTCCCCGGAATTTTCGCGTGTGTCGGAACTCACTTCTCAGCAGAGGACTCTCTCGTCGATGGCCTAATTTCTCCCCCCTTTTTCCCCACTGTAACAGCATTGCCATATTAGTTCCTTACAGTGCGCCTATCAGTTCGATATCCCACTGTGAAAGGAATGCCTATGCCGCTCTTTCCGCAGCAAGTGTCGTCGCGTCGGCCGACACGGTTCCGGCTCTTCGATTCCTATCGTCGCTGCTCAATCGCCACAAAAATTGTCGCCGTCTTCGCCGTGGTCACCGGCGGTGCGGTCACCGCAGCTCTGTGCAGCACATGGATCATCGTCGATATCAGCGGTCGCGGCGCGACGATGTACGAACGAAATTTTGTTTCTATCAGCCGCATTTCCGCATTGCGCAGCGCCTTCGAAACCGGCCAGGCACTGGTGCGCGATCTGGTGATCGAGCAGGCACCGTATGTTCAGGACGAGATCCTCGTTAAACTCGCTTCCGAGGATAAACAGGTGAGCGACGGGCTCCGCGACATCCGCCCCTTTGTTGATACCCCCCAGCTAATTGCGCTGTACCGACAGGTGAGAGCCGACCTGGTCCTCTATACCTCTTTTCGTCAGAAAGTGATCGAACTTGCCCGGCAGGGGCAGACTGACGAGGCGATCAATATCCTCCGGAATGTGGCCGGTGAAGTCAACGATCGGATTCATGATAACCTGCGGGCCATCGAAGCGGGATTCACTGCTGATGCGAAGGCACGTAACGCCCTCAATACTTGGCGGTCGCGCTTCGGTTTCATTATCAATAGTGCCGTTGCCGTCTGCGGTATTCTGATCGCCATAGCCGCAGCTTCACTGCTGATCGCTGGTTTGGCTCGACCGCTTGCTCGACTGCGCAATGTTGTTGAACGACTGAAACAGGGCGAACTGAGCGCACGGTTCGAAGGTACCGTCACTGTCGATGCTCGTGACGAGATTCATCTGCTGACGGCGGCGGTCAACGAAATGGGCGACCGTTTCCAGGCGCTGATAGCCGCCATCACTGACGGGTCGGTCCGACTCGGTCGGTCTGCCGGCCGGCTCGACGAGACATCCCGCGGCATCGCCGGCGGCACTGCCACCGCTGCCCGGCAGATGGAGGAGGCGGCGCTCTCCAGCGATAGTATGGCGGG
>Ga0209016_1002525_pt1 | contig 12043 bp, 10 predicted proteins | sample EPASupsiteSAE305_FD_187265 | JGI IMG/M metagenome (GOLD analysis project Ga0209016, IMG submission 187265) | Bioremediated contaminated groundwater microbial communities from EPA Superfund site, New Mexico - SAE3-05 (SPAdes) (version 2) | ecosystem: Environmental > Aquatic > Deep subsurface >...
GACAGTTAATACGGTCTCCTCTTTTTTCTACTAATTGTATAATATGAAAACCATATTCTGTTTCAACAATCTTTGATACACGTTTAGGATCATTCAAATTAAATGCCACATTGGCAAACTCCGGCAATAACTGGCCTTTGCCCATAAAGCCAAGTTCTCCTCCTCTTTTTGACGATTCCGGATCTTCAGAGTATAAACGAGCAAGTGTAGAAAATTCCATTTTACCTGAAGTTACTTGTTCTGTATAATCTCTTAACCTTGCCTTAATGGCATCGGTTACATCAAATGGGATCTTAGGTTCCATTGTAACAATCTGAACTTCGACTGTTGTAGGAATATAAGGAAGACTATCTTGGGGAAGTTGACTATAATAACGACGTACTTCAGAAGGAGTAAGTTTAATTTCTCCGACCAACTCTCGTTGCATCTGCTGAACGATTTGTTGTTCTTTGATCATTTCTTTACGTTCTTCCTTGATCTGAGAGCTCTTTTTGTTAAAATACTCTTCCATCTTTTCTTTAGATCCGATTTGATTCGTCGCCCAGTTCATCCACTGCTCTACCTGTTGAATCACTTGCGTCTCATTTACCTCGATACTATCAATTTTAGCCTGGTGTAAATAAAGCTTCTGAATAGCTATTTGCTCAGGAATTACACAATAGGGGTCGCCATCTAACTTCTGACCTTCAACCTGAAGAGAAAGCCGTTGCGACTCAATGTCTGAGCGCAAAATAGCATCATCTCCTACCACCCACACAATTTCATCAATAACATTGTCTTGTGCATGTATTGCATAAGAACAACAGGCAAGAAAAAATACAATAAAAATCTTTTTCATCATGTCTACCCTTTAATATTGCTCAAGGCTTAGTGTAAAATTTTACATCACCACCATTAAGCGCATCGTTATATAATTCGTCTTCAAATTCTTTAATAAACTCAAGTTTTCTTTGATTGATCAGTATTTCTTTAATTCTCGGTTGTGCATATTCATAAGGCTCCACTTGTCCTTTAAGCAAATGTTCCTTAATATGCAGAAGATAGCAGAAAGAACTGTCTGTGACTTCCAAAGTTTTGCTTGTTCTAAGGAAACCCTCCGGATTGGAAAGATGTTGTGGTATATTATTCATTATCTCATCGAAATCGACCCACTTATCATAAAAATATTCATAAATAACAGCGTTTTGAACACTATACTTTTCTATCTTTTCGAGAGCAGAAACAGAACCAGACTTATACCAACCTTTTACATCAGATATATTCGGTGCGTCTGCTGGTATCTTAAGAAACAAGCCTTTGACCAAATTTTTATTAAGAATAAACTTATCCTTATTTGCATCATAATACGTGAGTTCATCAGATTCCTGGATTTCGTCCGACAGCTTCTCATTTATCAGTTTCTCTTGGTAACGGTAGCGAATGAGCGATCGCCTGTAATTATCTACCAATTTATCTATAAACTCTTTATCTTCTCCGAGATTTCGTAGGGCAACCTCTTGAATCAACTCATCCTTTATCCATTTCTTAATAAAACTTTCAGCCAAAAGTAAACTATCCGAATCTGAAGCTCCCTTAGGAATAACTTCCTGGACTTCAGAACGTGTAAGAATTTGATTGTTCACTTTTACCAACGCATCCGGTTCATCAGTCTGTATTGCCTTTTTACAGGCAAACAAACTAAAAACAATAGCGACAAAAAGGAACAAAAGTCTTATCATATTTTCAGTTACTTACGTTTTTCAATACATTCCAATATACTGTTATGGAATATTTTTTAGACAACCGTTCAGTCCACTGATTGTCCAGCCAAGTCTGATAATCAGCAATCACTTGTCCCCGTACCATCTCCAGACTAGCGGATTCATACTGCGCTTTATGCTGATCGAAAAAAAACTGTAACCCAGCTTTGTCTTCCGAAGATCTGTTCCACACCTCCCTGTTACTGACCTCAAAAAGAAGAATACCATCTCTGTATTCCTGCATAAGGTGCTTAAAATCGGGATACTCGAGTTCAAGACTTCTTATTACATCCTCCGACACAACCTGGGTATCTTTCAAGTAACTTTTTGCTAATTGCTCACGATAGCCATTTAGTTCATTCGCAAAACTCTGTGTTGTATCAATTCCAAGAGATTCGGCCTCAGCCACTTTCAATTTGAATTTTTTGAAGAGTTCAAGATAAGAACACAAAGAGGCTGAATCAGAGAGATTAACTTCACTGTTTTTTCCAGCAATATAAACAAACTCAGACAAAGGCACATTTTTTCCTGCTACAGTCATAACAACAGGGTCGACCGGAGTTTGCGCCTTCACTACAAAACTTGCAGCTACTAAAAATGAAACAAGTAACTTTCTATAACGAAATCTTTTTTCCATACCTTGTATCACATTACAAAAATAACACTAATCTAACGGATAAAGAACATCTAAAGTGTGCCAGTTCGTTAAATTAGTGTTTTTTATAGAACAGGAGCCATGTTTTTTGATTCGCTGCAGCTATATGCCTATATTATTTAGTTTGCCATCTCAGATAAGAATTTGATGCGCACCAACCGAATTTCTTCTTCAGTATAATCCGAACCCAACTCATCAATTGCATCTGCAAGTTTATCTGTTTCAGAATCCTTGAAATATTCATAAATATCCTGAATATGATCTTCATCCATTACATCATTTAGGAAATAATCAATACTGATTTTGGTTCCCGAATAAACAATGGCTTCCACTTCATCCAGAAGCTCTGAAAACTCAAGGCCTTTAGTCATGGCAATATCATCCAATGCGACCTTACGATCAATACTTTGAACAATCCACACTTTTAATTTAGACTTATTGGCCACGGTTCTTACCCGAAGGTCTTCAGGACGTTCAATTTCATTTTCTTCCACATGTTTTTTAATAAGCGTGACAAATTCTTGTCCATAACGCTTAGCCTTTCCAGCGCCAACTCCAGGTATATTCTGCAATTCATCCAATGTAACAGGATAAGTCGTAGCCATAGCCTCTAAGGAAGGATCTTGAAATATAACAAAAGGAGGTACTTCCAATTTTTTAGACAACTTTTTACGAAGGTCTTTCATCATGGAATAAAGAACTGGATCCACGGCACAAGATGCACCTCCTCTTACAGGAACCTCTTCATCCTCTTCATCAAACTCATTGTCTTCCGTAATTTTGAATGAAACCGGCTTATCCATGAAATCTTTTCCTTTTTTGGAAACCTTCAGTAAGCCATAGTTTTCAATATCTTTCGTCAGATAACCTGCAATTAATGCTTGTCTTATAACGGCATTCCATGTTTTCTCATCTTCATCCTGACCGGATCCGAAGATCTCCAGTTCGTCATGCTTATAAGATTGAATTTCGGAGGTTTCTTTACCCACCAACATATTCACTACATAGTCTACCTTAAATTTTTCTTTTAATGTACTCACAACTTCGAGTACGGCTGTCAACAACTCTTTAGCTTCCACTTGCTTTTTGGGATTCAAACAATTATCGCAACAAGCACAATTTTCTTCGAGATATTCTTCGCCAAAATAGTGTAACAGAACCTTTCTACGACAAACAGAAGTCTCTGCATAAGCTGCCGTTTCAAGCAACAACTGTTTTCCAATTTCCTGTTCTGCTACAGGTTTTCCCTGCATAAATTTCTCCAGCTTCTGTAAATCCTTATAAGCATAGAAGGCGATACATTGTCCTTCTCCGCCATCACGACCTGCACGTCCGGTTTCCTGATAATAACCTTCAAGACTTTTTGGAATATCGTAATGTATTACATAACGAACATCGGGTTTGTCGATCCCCATTCCAAAAGCTATTGTCGCTACTATCACGTCAACTTTTTCCATCAAAAATGCATCCTGATTCTCCGTACGAACCTGTGAATCCATTCCTGCATGATAAGCAAGTGCGTTAATTCCGTTAGCCTTTAAAATATCAGTAAATTCTTCAACCTTTTTACGGCTCAAACAATAAATAATACCCGATTTGCCTTCCTGCGATTTAATATACTTAATAATCTCTCTATCTACATTCGCGTTTTTGGGTCTTATTTCATAATAAAGATTAGGTCGGTTGAAAGACGATTTGAATACTGTCGCATCACTCATCCCCAGATTCTTCTGAATATCATGTTGCACCTTAGGAGTGGCCGTTGCAGTTAACGCAATAAGCGGACGTTTGCCTATTTCATTAATAATTGGACGAATGCGTCGGTATTCCGGACGGAAGTCATGCCCCCATTCAGAAATACAGTGAGCTTCATCCACGGCATAAAATGAAATATTACACTGACGAAGGAATTCTACATTCTCATCTTTTGTCAGCGATTCGGGAGCAACATATAACAACTTCGTTCTTCCCGAAGTAATGTCTTCTTTAACCTGATCAATCGCCGTTTTATTGAGAGATGAATTTATAAAATGAGCAACGCCGTCTTCTTCGCTGAAGTTACGCATAGCATCCACTTGATTCTTCATCAATGCTATAAGAGGAGATATAACAATAGCTGTACCTTCCATCATCAATGAAGGCAGCTGATAACACAAGGATTTCCCTCCCCCGGTTGGCATAAGCACAAATGTATCGTTTCCTGCCAATACATTCTCTACAATAGCTTTTTGATTCCCTTTAAAGGTATCAAAACCAAAATGCTTTTTTAGCTCCTCAGTCAAGCTGTCTTTCTTTGCCATACAACATTTATATTTTTAGAATCTCTTACTTAAGCTATCTTCAAGCGATTTACATCGGACTTTTCAAACTTATCAACCGCATACTCCAAGGTAACGTGGAGTTCTTTTTCATTATTCGAAGGCATGCTAAACATAGCATCCATCATTACCGCTTCCACAATCGAGCGAAGTCCGCGGGCTCCGAGTTTAAACTCAAGGGCCTTGTCAACAATAAATTCATATACATTTTCTTCAAATGAAAGATCAATGCCATCCATTTTGAAAAGCTTAATATACTGCTTAATTATTGAATTTTTCGGTTCGGTAAGAATACTTCTGAGAGTTTCTCTATCAAGTGGATTTAAATAAGTAAGAATTGGCAGACGACCAATAATTTCAGGAATTAAGCCGAAAGACTTTAAATCAGTTGGAGTAATATACTTCAACAGATTATGTTTGTCAACCAAATCTACATCCTTACCAGCCGCATATCCTACAACCCTCGTGTTTAAACGCTGCGCGATTTTCTTTTCTATTCCGTCAAAAGCCCCACCGCAGATGAAAAGGATATTTTTGGTATCAACAGCAATCATTTTCTGATCCGGATGTTTACGACCTCCCTGGGGAGGTACATTTACAATAGATCCTTCAAGCAATTTCAACAAACCTTGCTGAACACCTTCCCCGCTAACATCACGTGTAATTGACGGATTATCTCCCTTGCGGGCTATTTTATCAATTTCATCAATAAAAACAATTCCACGCTGGGCTGCCTCAACATTATAATCTGCCGCCTGAAGCAATCTTGTAAGAATGCTTTCGATATCTTCTCCCACGTAACCGGCCTCTGTAAGCACGGTTGCATCTACTATAGCAAACGGAACATGTAACAACTTAGCAATTGTACGAGCAAGTAAAGTCTTACCTGTCCCCGTAGCACCCACCATTATAATGTTTGATTTTTCAATTTCAACATCATCTGAGGTCATTTTCTGAAGCAAGCGTTTGTAATGATTGTAAACAGATACCGACAGGTAACGTTTAGCATCCACCTGACCGATAATATATTGATCAAGAAAATCCTTAATATCCTGAGGTTTAGGAAGATCATTCTGCGACAATCCAAAAGAAGCTCCTCCTATTGGTTTATTCTCTTCTTTTACAATTTCGTAAGCCTGCTTTGCACAATCATCACAAATTGCACCAGAAATACCAGTAATCAACAGATTGGCATCTTTCCTGCTTTTACCACAAAAAGTACATATATCGCCTGACTTGGCCATAAAATCTTATTTCTATTTAAATTATTTACGAATCAGGACATCATCTATCATACCGTAAGCCTTTGCTTCCTCGGAAGTCATCCAGTAATCCCGATCACTATCACGTTCAACTTCGTCAAAAGGTTTTCCAGAATGGTTTGAAATAATCGTATACAATTCTTTCTTAACTTTAATAATTTCACGAGCAGCAATTTCTATATCTGAAGCCTGACCCTGAGTCCCTCCTAGTGGCTGATGAATCATAACCCGGGAATGTTTCAAAGCAAAACGTTTTCCTTTTGTTCCTGAAACAAGTAATACGGATGCCATAGAAGCAGCAATTCCTGTACAAATTGTAGACACATTACTGCTGATAAACTGCATTGTATCATAAATACCGTAACCTGCGTACACAGAACCACCCGGAGAATTAATATAAATCGAAATATCCTTTCCAGGATCACTTGAGTCCAGATACAACAACTGAGCTTGAATAACATTAGCTGTATAGTCATCAATCTGTGTGCCAAGGAAAATAATCCGATCCATCATTAATCTTGAGAACACATCCATTTGAGCTACGTTCAACTGACGCTCTTCTATAATTGTAGGCGAAATATAACTACTCGAGATATTCATGTAGCTATCCAACGCTGTTCCATTCATTCGCAAATGCTTCGTTGCATACTTTCTAAAATCTTCCATATTAAATATTGTGTTATTACTCAGTTAAGGCACAAGAAAGGGATTCCCCTCTCTCTATACGGATAAACAAAGTTATAAATAAATTTCTGAATGAAACAATTTATTTTGTACCCGTAAAGATAATTTTTCAGAGAGAAATCCCTTTTGTCTAGATAACAGTCTGTTAGACCATTATTCAAAGAGAATATTACTCAGCAAGTTTGCCGAAATCTTCAGCAGAAACTTCTTTTACATCTAATTTAACTTGCTCCTTTAACCATGAAGATAATTTTTCTTCCACTGCACGGTCAATCACATTACGCAATGTTTCTTTGTTTTTCAACATATCCTTCGCATAATTATCAAGAACATCTTCCGGAACAGAAATCATTCCGTATTGAGCAAACTGAGCCTTAGCTACACGCTTCCCAAATGCTGTGATATCAGCTTCTTCCACTTTCAGGTTATTTTCTTTTACAAGTTTTTCCTTAATAAGATGGAATTTAAGATCTTCAATTACTTTCGGGAAATCTTCATCAATAGATTCTGCCGTTTTTCTTTCATCCTGTGCTAACATAAAGCGTTTCAGAATCGCTTCTGGGAAGGCTAACTCACCTGCTTTTGCAACCAAAAGATCCTTTGCATCAGATAAGAATTTAAAATCGCTTTCCGGAGCAAACTGTTCTGCCAACGATTCTTTAATCTTGTTAGTAAATTCTTCTTCAGTTGAAACAACTCCTTCACCGAATACGCGAGTAAACAATTCTTCATTCAGTTCAGCTTCTTTGTGACGGGTTATTTCAGCGATTTCGAAGCTAAAATCTCCAGTATAAGATGCAACCTGATCTTTTTCAACCTTTAGGAATGCTGCAATTTCTGCTTCAGTACCATCGTACGCCTTACTTGGATTAAAAACAACAACAGAGTTGTTCTTTGCACCCATGAATTTGGCTTTCTCTTCAGCATCCTTGATATATAAAGGCATAATTACAGCATTTTCTACAACAAGGCCATTAGCTTTAGGTTCGCCGTTTTCAAGTTCAACAACCATACCCTTAACCATATCTTTTTCTTCCACTTCCTCTACCTTATCGTAATTGCCAAAGTTAGCACGGTAAGATTCAATCTGCTTTTCAACCATTTCGTTGTTTACAGAAATTTGATAGTAGGGAAGAGTATCTTCTTTGCTTAGCTCAACATTTATTTCAGGAGCCAAAGCGACATCAAAACAGAATTCGAAATCTTCCTGCAAATCAAAATTGATTTCTTTTTGTTCAGTTTCATTTGGAAGTGGTTCACCTAATACATTAAGTTCTTTTTCGCGGATAAATCCAAAAAGTCCTTCCGATACTAATTTGTTCACCTCTTCTGCCAATACCGATTTGCCATACATTTTCTTTACCATACCCATAGGCACCATTCCCTTGCGGAATCCCGGTACATTTGCTTTTTGGCGGAAGTTACGCAGCCCTTTCTCTACCTTGTCGGCATAATCGGCTTTCACAATCTCTACTTTAACAATACCACTTACGGCATCAATATTCTTAAGCGAAACGTTCATTCTGAATGATTTATTTAATTAATATTCGTATCGGATTTTAGCCTGCAAAATTAATCCTATTCTTTTAATCTCGCAAGCTGTAGCTCTAAATTGTTCATCCTTAACAAAAAATAGAGAAACAATTCATCAAAAACAATAACAATTTCTATTTTATTAAGATTTACGCTGATTAAAAACCGATTTTATACGCTATCAGGACTTCATCTTTCATCTAATTGAAAAATAATTATCATTCAAATGTAGTATATTTATCTATCCTATTCCCTAATTACCATTTAATTAGGCATTATTTATAATTTATTTACCAAAAGATTTGTTAGTCTGAAATAAATGTTTTCCTTTGCAACGTGAAAGGGGATTAACCTTGCGTTAGAGAATTCTGGTTCCAACTTTCATAAAACAATTTATTTCTTATTTAATTATTTCTATTTTTATGAACATTTACATTGGTAACCTGAACTATCGTGTTCGGGAAGAAGATTTAAGACACGTAATGGAAGAGTACGGAGTTGTTGATTCTGTAAAGATCATCATCGACCGTGAAACAGGTAAATCAAAAGGTTTCGCTTTTGTTGAAATGCCTAACAACGCTGAAGGACAAAAAGCAATTGAAGAATTGAATGAAGCTGAATATGAAGGTCGTCAAATGGTAGTTAAAGAAGCCAGACCTAAAATGTAATTAGAATCTTCTAACGAACTTAAAACTTCTGCCTACCTTTGGCAGAAGTTTTTTTATTTAAACACATATGGTAATCCGGGGAATATTCGCCGAACGTCCGGCTCTCTTTCAACTATTGTCTCTTCTTTTCCTTATTTTGGCTGGAGGCCTCCTCTCTTCTCTAATAGGACTCTGGTTGTTTACCTTGCTTTATAGCTCATCGGCTAACCTAATGGAAAATCCGGAAATGCTTCGGTTGATTCAGTTTCTTGCAGCAATTGGCACCTTTCTTGTCCCGGCACTAATCATGGCCTTTTTTTGCAGTTCCAATATAAGGAAATACCTTTACGCCTCAACATTTCCAAAAGGAAAAACCATTATACTAACTATACTAAGCGTAGTTCTCATCTCCCCCTTTATAAGTCTGACTGGTATTCTGAATAAGATGGTGAAACTACCAGACATTCTTTATCCGATAGAAGCTTGGATGCAGGCCAAAGAAGTCGAAGCCGAGAAGCTAACAACTCTTATGCTCTCAGGAGAAGGTCTGATTATACTAATTCAGAATATCTTTGTGGTTGCAGTGGTAGCAGCTATTACTGAAGAATTTCTATTCAGAGGAACTTTGCGGCAGGTATTCAGTAAAACAACAAAAAACCAACACCTCATCGTCTGGCTTGCAGCGATTGTATTCAGTCTTTTCCACATGCAGTTCTATGGATTTATTCCCCGCATGTTACTTGGGGCATATTTTGGCTATCTGTTGCTTTGGGGAAATAATATCTGGCTACCAATCATCGCCCATTTTAGCAATAATTTTTTAGGAGTAGTAAGCTTGACCAATCCAAATTTAGCAAAAAATGAATTCATAACCGGAAACGTTTCAACAGAAAACATGCTTCCATACACCTTTGTTTCTATCTCTTTTGCTATTCTCTTTATCTTTTGCATAATGGCACTTAAAAGAGAGTTGAGAGAAAAATAAATATTACAGATTCTTTTTGCGTAACTGAAAATCTTTACCCAAATACTTTTCTTTTACAATTTCATTTTCGGCCAACTGCTCTGCTGTACCCTGAAATAAAACCTTTCCTTCAAAAAGCAAATAAGCCCGGTCTGTTATACTGAGCGTTTCGTACACATTATGATCGGTTATGAGAATCCCGATATTCTTATGCTTCAGCTTGGCTACAATGCTTTGAATATCCTGAACAGCTATAGGATCTACCCCGGCAAAGGGTTCGTCAAGCATAATAAATTTAGGATTGATTGCCAGACAACGGGCAATCTCTGCACGTCGACGTTCACCGCCCGACAGCTGATCCCCCAGATTTTTACGTACCTTATGAAGGCCAAATTCCGTAAGCAAACTTTCTAGTTTTTCATTTTGATAGGTAGCATCCGTATCAGTCATTTCCAGAACAGACCTGATATTGTCTTCAACAGTCATCTTTCTGAAAATCGAAGCTTCCTGAGCAAGGTAACCAATCCCGTGACGCGCACGCATGTAAACCGGAAAATTGGTAATTTCCATATCGTTTAGGAAAATCTTTCCTTCGTTTGGAGTTACAAGCCCAACTGTCATATAAAATGTAGTAGTCTTTCCTGCACCATTAGGCCCAAGAAGACCTACGATTTCACCCTGTTTAACGTTTATCGAAACATGATTTACAACCGTTCTTGTTCTATATTTCTTCACCAAATCCTCTGTCCGAAGGACCATTTGCTGCTCGTCTGCCATATCTATAGATTTGTCGCAAAGTAACGGAAATTATTAATTTCATACAAGGGTTATTAGATTTTCCGCTATCTTTGCATGATAATAATAGTTTAATAGCGAATGAATAAAGCATTACATAGGCTGGGCGAATATACGCTGCTAATGACTAAGGCTATTTCTTTACCAGACAGATGGAGCATGTTTTTTAAACAATTGGTCAAGGAAATATACAAGTTAGGTGTAGATTCCATCTGGATTGTTATCATTATTTCCATTTTCATTGGGACTGTAATTGCCATACAGATATCACTAAATATCAGCTCTCCCCTTATTCCAAAATTTACAATTGGATATACAACGAGAGAAATCATCCTGCTGGAATTCTCCTCCTCCATTATGTGTTTGATCCTTGCAGGTAAAATAGGCAGTAACATTGCATCAGAAATCGGGACAATGCGTGTAACTGAACAAATAGATGCCATGGAAATAATGGGTGTAAATTCAGCCAATTTCCTTATCTTACCTAAAATGATCGGATTGATGGTTTTCATTCCTGTGCTTGTTATTTTCAGTATGTTTACTGGAATAATCGGAGGTTATCTGGCTAGTATGGTTACGCCATCACTCCCCACTAGTGCCTTCGAATACGGGCTGCAATATTTTTTCAACTCTTACTATGTTACATATTCAATCATCAAATCGGTTGTTTATGCCTTTATTATTTCATCTATTGCGGCCTATTTCGGATACAATGTAAGGGGAGGCGCTCTTGATGTGGGTAAAGCGAGTACCAATGCCGTGGTTATGAGCAGTATTATGATTCTTATGGCCGATGTTATTATGACACAATTAATGCTCACTTAATTATGATTGAAGTAAAAAACATAATAAAATCGTTCGAAGGAAGAACAGTACTGAATAATATCAGCGCGGTTTTTGAAACTGGCAAAACAAACCTGATTATCGGGCGAAGTGGTTCCGGGAAAACTGTGATGATAAAAAGCATTATTGGCCTGATTAAACCAGACGCTGGTCAGATTCTGTACGACAACCGTGATTTTACATCAATGGGTAAAAACGAACTCCATGTTATTCGCAGGGAAATGGGAATGCTTTTTCAGGGGTCGGCGTTATTTGATAGCATGACCGTATTAGAAAATGTGCTTTTTCCTCTTGATATGTTTTCAAAAGAAACTAAAAAAGAAAAAATAGCAAGAGCTCAGGTTTGTCTTGACCGCGTAAATCTTTCGGAAGCAGGTAATCTGTATCCATCCGAAATAAGCGGAGGTATGATGAAACGCGCTGCCATTGCACGTGCTATTGCCCTCAAGCCTAAATACCTATTTTGCGATGAACCAAACTCGGGTCTGGATCCCAAAACGGCTCTGTTAATAGACGACTTGATTCATAGCATTACAATTGAATACCAAATTACCACCGTTATAAACACGCACGACATGAATTCTGTGATGAATATTGGGGATA
>Ga0209016_1002529_pt1 | contig 12035 bp, 8 predicted proteins | sample EPASupsiteSAE305_FD_187265 | JGI IMG/M metagenome (GOLD analysis project Ga0209016, IMG submission 187265) | Bioremediated contaminated groundwater microbial communities from EPA Superfund site, New Mexico - SAE3-05 (SPAdes) (version 2) | ecosystem: Environmental > Aquatic > Deep subsurface >...
CTGCGTTGATACCAGTTTCGTCTTTATGGCCTCCACCTATCGGATAGCCGGTGCCCTGGCCGTCTGTCTGGCCTTGAGTGTCCTTCTGGTCCTGATAGCCATGTACTCTATCAGTCGCCGCATCTCCAAGCCACTTGACCTTTTGGCTGAGGCGGTCGACGTCCGGGTGGCCGGCGATGATGCCTCGCCGCTGGCCATCGGACCGCTGTTCACCGAGATCAATCAATTTCAGCGTTCGATCAATATTCTCCTTCTTCAATTACAGATTGCGCGCAATGATACCATTCTGCGCGAAGAAATTTTTGAGGATGACCGTATGCGGCAAAGCGTCAATCTGGACCGGGAGATTAAAAACAGCCTGGTCCTGGATCCTCGTTTGTTGACCATGCCCCTGTGCGGCATCATCGGCGCCAGTCAGGCGGTTAGCGGCCTGCGGCAGCAAATCCACAAAGCCTCCCGGGTGCTGGCCGATGTCCTTATTGTCGGTGAGACCGGGACGGGCAAGGAATTGACCGCCGAGGCCATCCATTCGGTCAGCCATCGGGCCAACGGACCCTTTCTCTCGATCAACTGCGGCGCACTGGATGAGAATCTGTTGATGGATGCTCTGTTCGGTCATGTCAAGGGGGCCTTTTCCGACGCCCAGACCGATCGCCAGGGGGCCTTTGTCGCTGCCTCCGGCGGCACCCTCCATCTCGATGAAATCGGCAATGCCTCTCCCAAGGTGCAGCAGGCGCTCCTCCGGGCTCTGTCGGTGCGGCGGATCCGTCCCCTGGGCTCCGACCAAGATGTCACCTTTGATGCCCGGATCATCGCCGCCACCAATGTCGATCTGCTCCAACTCTCGCTGGCCGGCGATTTTCGCGAGGACCTCTATTATCGCCTGGCAGTGATCACCATCCAGACCCCGTCCCTGCGAGCGCGCAAAGAGGATATTCCGGTGTTGATCAAACATTTCCTCGAGGAAAATGTCGCTCTGTCCGGTCTGCGTCCGGTGGGAATCAGTCGCGGGGCGCTGGAAAAAATGATCAGTTACGATTGGCCCGGTAATGTCAGGGAGTTGAAGAATTGTATCACTCGGTCGCTGGCCTTTGCCGACGGCGATCTTCTCCTGACCGAGCATATCCTTTTTGATGAACGCAGCGGTGAGGCCACCCCGGCGGCGGGGACAAAGGAAGCGGATTCGGTGCAGACAGCGCCGGCCGTGCCGGTGGCTGCTAATAACGGCACCCCCGATACTCATGCCGACCTGCAAGTGGACCTGAATCCTCGCCAGCGCAAGGCCTGGTCAATGATTGCCAGAAATGGCGTCATTACCCGGGGCGAGTATCAGGCAGCGGTGGGAGACTCCATCTCGGTCCGCACCGCTCAGTATGATCTCCACGACCTGGTCGCCAAGGGCCTGCTGAAGAAATCGGGCAGCGGTCCGGCTTCACGCTATCTGGTAGAGCAAACCTATGTAATTTGAGGAGACTTGGCGTTTTCCCGCAGTCGCAGGCTATGGCGCAAGCCGCGGCTTTGGTATCGCGCAAATGAACGGGTCAAGGAGGGGGCGTGGTCACCGCAATCGTTGTTTTGCCGTTGATTTGGGCCTAAGGCCCCGGGGGGCTTAGTCGCGCTGGTCGGTGCGGGGGCTGAATTCGGCGAGATACCTGTCCACCGGGGCGAACTCATCGGTGAAGGGCGCAGGTATTTCCACGGGTGCGGGCAGGGCATGGGTCAGCATGCGGGCAATGGTTGCATCCTCAGGCGGGCCGGGTGGGGCGGATGCCGAAGCCGCCAGGATGATGTTCTGCCACAGGTGCGGGTCAACGGGATCGAACACGGCATAGGTCTGGATTACGGGGAAGGCGGTTTGGAAGGTGGCGTGCAAGGCCTTGTAAAAAAGGCTCGATCCCCCCTCCGGTGAGGCCAGGAGATTGACCAGGATTACCCCGTCGGGACTCAGCGCTGCCCGCATCCGGGCGATCGCCTCGACCGTGACCAGGTGAAAGGGGATGGAATAATGCGAGGTGAAAACATCGCAGAGGATGACGTCATAGCGATTCTCGGTCTTGTGCAGAAAGGTCCGGGCATCTGCCTCGATGATCCTCAGCCTGGGATTTGCCGTGAGGCCGAAGTGGCTGCGGGCCAGGGCAATGATCCCCGGGTCGAGCTCGACCACATCGATCTGCAATTGGGGATAGTGTGCCAGGGCATACTTAGGAAAGGAGAAGCCGCCGCCGCCGAGGACCAGCATCCGTTGCATTTTAGGTTGATAATATTCGGCCAGACGATAAAAACGGGTGTAGGGTAAGGCCAGTTCGGTGGGGTCATCGAGGTACATGGCAGACTGCCGCCCCTGGGGGCCGGTGACCATCTCCCGGGTGGGGCGGTCGGTGCCCTCTTCCTTGCTGGTATAGACCAGAACACGGTTGTAGGGGGTATCCCGGTCGAGAAAGCCGCGTTGGGCCATCAGAGTGTCGTGGTGACGGCAGAAGAGGATGGCCAGACCGAAAACTGCCAGTGAAAGGCCTTTCAGGGCTCGGGCCCCGGAATCTGTGAGCCAGGATGCCAGTACCAGGGCAGCGGCGGTGATGAAGAGGATGGCGGTGCTTCCTAGCCAGGCAATGAGGACAAAGCCGGCCAAAAAGGTACCGACAATCGAGCCGATGGTGGAGATCGCATAGAGCGCGCCGGCAGTACGGCCGGTATGGGCGTGGTCTTCAAGGCAGAGCCGGACTGCAAAGGGGGGAACCATGCCGAGCAGGATCGCCGCCGGGGCAAAGAGCACAACGGTGGCGATAATGGCCAGGGTGTGGAGGTTGCCGGTCCCGAGGAGGAACTCCAGGATCCAGGTCTTGGACAGCCCGATCCCGGCGGTGGCCCAGGCCGAGGCCAGGATGATCCGGGCGAGGAGTTGGGGGCGCGGATGCCGGTCGGCCAGGGTCCCGCCCCACCAGGCGCCCAGACTAAGGCTGGCCAGGATGATGCCAATGAGACTGGTCCAGACAATCAGCGAGGTTCCCAGAAAGGGGGCCAAAATCCGCGAACCGGTCAGCTCGATGATCATCAGGGCGGCGCCGCAGAGAAAGATAGAGCAATAAAGCATCGGTTTTCCTCGGGTGATAAGGGGCAGGGTGATCCATTCGGTGGTGCCGGCGACCAGGCCCGGCGGCCAGAGGGCCAGGGTTGTTCTCTACCAAGACATACCAAGAGGTACCGGAGAACAGGGAAATTTTCCAGGGAAAAAAGATCCTCCCCTTTGGTGCCTCGGTCGGGGCTTGCCTTGCCTTGGGGACCTGGCCAGGTCTTGGGCCTCTGTCGGGCTTTAAGTGATCGGTGCAGGGGGAAGGGGTACATGATCAACGATACAGGGCGGGAGTTGCTATGCATGATCAGGCCATAAAAATACTTGAAAAACAACGGGAAGACTTGGTGGTCCGGGTGCTGAAAAAGCACGAGGAGATGGAGGCCAGCCGATCGTTCACCGAACGGATCCTGGCCGGTATCTCCGAGCTGTTTCTGCTCCTGGACCAGGATTTTCAGGTTATCCAGACCAACCGGGAGTTTCTCCAGCGCACCGGTTTTTCCTTGCCCCCCGATCAGCATTTGGCCCTGGACGATTTCACCGATCCCGAGACCGCCGAGGCCATCCGCCTGGCCTTTGCCAAGGGTGAGTTTAAGGAATTCGAGGCCACGCTCAGGACCGCCGGCGGCTCCAGCCTGCCGGTAAAGATGCGCGGCTCCACCCATGTCCACCCCAATGGCCTGGTGCTCCACATGCTCATCTGTTCGGACTGCAGTGAATTTTATGAATTGATGGGGCGGATGCAGGAGGGGCAGAAGCAGCTGATCCATTCCAGCCGCCTGGCCAGTCTGGGCGAGATGGCCGCAGGGGTCGGCCATGAACTGACCCAACCACTCAATGCTATTCTCCTTTTTGCCCGCAACTGCCTCAAGGCCCTGGACAGTCCCGGCGACCACAGCCAGATGCTGCGGGAAAACCTTGAAATTATCATCGACCGGGTCAATAAGGCCGCTTCGATTATCAGTACCATGCGCAGCTTTGGCCGCAAGGAGGAGGACGACCGGGCCCCGGTGGATCTCAACGAAATCATCCGCAAGATCCTCAGTTTTCTCGAGTCCCAGTTGCGTCTTAGTGAAATCAGCCTCGACCTGCAGTTGGCGGACACCCCCTGTCTGGTCCTGGGAGTGGAGGTCCGCCTGGAACAGGTCTTTCTCAACCTGGTCCAGAACGCGGTCCAGGCGATGGGCCGGGAACCCTTTCCCCGCCTGACCATCAGCAGTCGGGTGACCGAATGTCTCAACCCAAAAAACATGCACAATGAACCCTATGTGGTGGTGGCGGTGGCTGATAACGGCGAGGGGATTGCCGAGGAGTTGCAGAAAAAGATCTTTGACCCCTTCTTTACCACCCGCGAGGTCGGTACCGGCATGGGGCTGGGGTTATCGATCGTTGATCGCATCGTCCGCGGCTTTTCCGGCTATATCGAGGTGGCGAGCGTGCCCGGCCAGGGGACCTGTTTTTCCGTCTATATCCCCCAGTTCCTTGATGGAGGCCCTGCGGCCGACCCGCCCGGGTGGGCTGAGGGAGGGCGCCGGTCATGATGAGCAGCAAACAGCAGCCGGTTGCTGAAATCCTGGTGGTCGACGATGACCTCTATCTCCTGGCGGCAATCAAGCAGACCCTGGTGTTGAACGGCTACGCGGTCCAGACCTTCGCCAATCCGCTCGAGGCCCTGTCCAGTCTCGATGGCCACCTGTTTGCCGCTGTCCTGGCCGACATTCGCATGCCGGAGATGGACGGCATGGTGCTGCTCGAACGGATCCTGGCCAAGGACCCCGATCTGCCGGTCATCCTGATCACCGGCCACGGGGACATCAGCATGGCGGTGGAGGCGGTCAAGAAGGGTGCCTACCATTTTTTACAAAAACCGGTGGACGAGGACATTATCCTTGCCACCCTGTCCCGGGCCATCGAGCGAAGGCAGTTGGTCCTGGACAATCGCCGCCTGGAGCAGCAGCTCAGCAACTCCCGGGAGGGGCGGAGCCGGTTCTTCGGCCTAGTCGGCAGCCACCCGGTGATGCTCGGGCTCTATAGCCTGATCGAAACCATTGCCGGGGAAAGCGATCCGGTGCTGATCATCGGCTAGACCGGCACCGGCAAGGAACTGGTGGCCCGGGCCATCCACGCCCTTGGCCATAAAAACAATGATCCTTATGTGGCGGTGAACATGGGCGCCCTGCCCACGGAAATGATCGAGTCCGAGCTCTTCGGCCACGAAAAGGGGGCCTTCACCGGCGCGATTCAGCGCAAGGTGGGCAAATTCGAATATGCCGCCAGCGGCACCCTCTTCCTCGATGAGATCTGCTCGATGCCTGCCTCCTTGCAGTCCAAGCTGCTGCGGGTCCTGGAGGAACGTTCCTTTTCCAGGCTCGGCAGCAATGCCTCCATTCCCCTCAAGGCCCGGATTGTGGCTGCCACCAACCGCGATTTGGAGGCGGAGATCGACAAGGGGCTGTTCCGCCAGGACCTCTTTTTTCGCCTCAATGTCCTCCCGGTCCATCTGCCGCCCTTGCGGGAGCGGAAGGAAGATATCCCCCTGTTAGTCGATTATTTCTGGAACGAATACTGCGATGGCCAGCACAGCGAGACCAAGCCCTGCGGGCCGGAGTTGATCCGCCAGCTCATGCAACGGGACTGGCCGGGAAATATCCGCGAATTGCGTAATTTTGTCCGCCGCTACTGTGTGCTGGGCAGGGGCGAGCCGATGGCCGAGATACAGGCGGCAACAATGGCAGCCCCCATCCCGGATCAGCCCTGGAAGGAATACATGGAGCAGCAGGAGCGGCGTTATCTTGAGCAAATCCTGCAGAAGGCCGGCGGGCAGGTGGGACTGGCCCACAAACGCATGGGCATTTCCCGCAAAAGCCTGTACGACAAGATCAACAAACATCAGATTGCACTTGACCAGTTCAGAGAAAAAAAATAGCCTCCGGTGAAAGTGTAAAGGGAACGTGAATTTTATCCGCGCTGCAAGCAGGGGCGCGCCGCTAGCCGGTGCTACCCCTGAGGCGTAAAAGGGGACAGAACTATTTCAAATAAAAAGTGTTGCGGTGAAGCTCATGTTTTAATAGAAAATCAGTGAATTAAGCCGTGACAAGCAACAGGGCCAACTCCTTTGCAACGCCCTTTAAAAGACCCGAAAAACAGGCTCTTTTTGTCGCGGGGCGACGACCTTACCAGGCCTTGGAGCCCAGGATGGCGCGGATCTTGGCCTCGGTCTCTTTTTCCACCAGGATGATTTTCTGGGCATGGGCCTTTTTGATTTTTTCGACCAGCAAGGCAATGTCAGCGGGTTTCTCCACCACATCCGTGGCCCCCAACTTGATTGCCTTGACCCCTTTCTCCACCGTGGCATGGCCGGTAAGGAGGATGACCTGGAGATCGGGATTGATCGCCTTGAATCGTTCCAGGGCCTGCAGTCCGTCCATATCCGGCATCTGCAGGTCAAGAATGATAGCGTCATAGCCCCCGTTTTCCACCAGGCCGAGGGCATCCTTGGCCGAGGAAGCGGTGGTCACGTCAATATCGCGGGCCTGCATCCGTTCTGACATGATATCGAGAAAATCCTGCTCATCGTCAATCAATAATACTTTTTCGGACATGGAATCCTCCTTGGTTATTTGTGGTTGGGGTGATTGTTCCGGCGTCATTGGCCTTGGGGCAGGCTCAGCCGTAGCAGATGATGTTCGTGGTCGACGCTCACCTCGCTACGGAGGGCTGCGAGCAGCGCCTGCCCTTCGCTGACGACCTGGGCCTCGATGTCCGTGAGCGGCAGCCCCTCTCCCGGATCGAGGGTGATGACCACCTGCCCGTCGCTGGATTGCGCTCCCAGGCGCACCGCCCGTTCGCCCTGGGTCACGGCAAAAATATTTTTCAGGCAGAGCCAGAGCAGATTCTCAAGGACAAAGGGGCGGAGTGGGACCACTACGGGGGCGTCCATCACCACCGTTACAGTCACGCTTCTCATCGTCGCCAGGCGGGCCACCAGAGCGGCGGTGAACTCGAAGACCTCGCCGAGCTCGATGGAGGCCGTCGGTTCGTGGGTGCTGTGGGCGAAGCGGTTTAAGCGCAGGATGATATCGTCGGCCCGCTGCACCTGCCGGCGGATGTTCCCCGACATGGTCTTGAGTCGTTCCGAGCTCAGCGGGCGGCCTTTCTCCGCCAACAGGGCCAGATCTTCCAGCAGGCCGGCATTTTCGTTGACAATGGCCAGCACATTCTTGAGTTCGTGGGAAATGGAGGCGGTCATGCTGCCGACAAAACTCAACCCAAGGGTACTGGTGGCGTCTTGATTGGTGCTCATATCCCTGCTCCTTATTGTTGAAAAATTTCATTCAGCTTGGCTACCAGCACCTCAATCTGCACTGGTTTAATAAGGTAATATTCCTTGCCGCTTTCCGCGGAGCAGGCCCTGAAATCTTCTTCGGAGCCGTGCCCGGTGAGAAAGATGAACTTCATCGCCGGGCAGCGTTCGGCCAGCAGCCGTTTCAACTCCAGGCCGTTCATTTCCGGCAGTCGGACATCAAGCAGGGCGATATCGAACTTCTCCTGTTCCACCTGAGCAAGTGCGCCGCGGTAATCGGTCACCCAGGAGGCCTCAATTCCTCGCATGGCCAGTCGTTCCGCCAGGGTTGAAACCAATTCTTCCTCATCGTCAACCAGTAATACTCGCATCAGCTTCTCCTTTTATGCCATGGTATACCAGGGGCAGTCGTATGATAAAGGTGGTGCCCCGGCCAATGGTACTGTTGATATCGATCTCGCCGCCGATCTCCTTGACCAGACCATAGGTGATCGACAGCCCCAGACCAGTGCCGCCTTTGCCGCTTTTGGTGGTGAAAAACGGTTCAAAGATTTTTTTGATGTTTTCCTGGGGAATACCGCAGCCATTATCACTGACTGTGATCACAATGGTTTTGTCATGACTACCCAGCCGGCCGGTGATCTTGAGGGTGCCGCCGTCCTCCATGGCGGCAAAGGCATTGTTGACCAGGTTGATGAAGACCTGCTGCAGCTTGCCCCGGTCGCTGACAAATTCAGGGACATCATCGGCGATGTCGACGGCGATGGTGATGCTGCGGTAGCCGGCCTCCTTGGTTTGGAATTCGAGGACATCGTCGATGATCTGTTTTAGGTTGACCTTTTGCAGGCTGACCTGGATGTTGCGGGCAAAATTAAGGAGTTGCCTGGTGATGGTCGCACAGCGTTCCACCGCTGCGATGATCGAATCGATCAGGCCGATCAGGCGTATGTCGCCTTTGTATTCCTGGCGAAAGGTGAATAGGTCCTTGATCAGGCCGGCCTTTTCATTGATGATCGCTAGGGGATTGTTGATCTCGTGGGCCACCCCGGCCGACAGCCGGCCAATGGAGGCCATCTTGTTGGCGTATTCGACCTGATGGAGGGTGGCCAGTCGTTTCTGGTCGGACTGGTAGATACTATTGACCAGATAGGTCGAGATGCCGATCACCACCACCACGATGGTCAGAATGGAACAGGCCAGGAACAGCAGGAGGGTGGAGCCGGTCTCGTACCAGGTTTTCATCAGGTTCTGTTTCTGTTTGATCACCATGAGGATAAAGGGGGTGCCGGTGATATAGGCATAGCCGATAATCACCTGACTGCCGAGATGATCCTGGCTTTCGACGACCTCGGTATGGTCTGAAGGCGGTGGCACGGCGAGCGGCAAGGGTTTGAGGATGCCGCCATAATGCCGGGAAGGGGTCTGGATGATGCCTTGGTGGTTGATCAGGAAGACGTCGCCGTCGCCGCTGACCTCGAGATGGGAAAGAATGTTGTTGAGGTGATCGATATCCAGGCTGGCCCGGAGGACATAGTGCAGCCAGTCAAGGCCGATGGGGTTGCTGTGGAGTACTGAAATAACCAGATGCGGCATGTTTCTGAAGCCGAGAAAGACGTCGCTGATGTTGGAACGCATGGTGATGGCGTCATGGAAGGAGGCCGCGTCGCTGTAGCTGAGTTTCTTGTACCAGTCCTGATCGCTGTAGTTCATGTCCCGCAACGCATAGGGGCCAGCGTAATTGCGCTGGATGCCGATATGGTCGATGACCCCCAGGTCGGACCATTCCCCTAGGCCGCTCTTGAGGTTGTCGAGCAGTTGCTTGAGCCGCTGTTCGTCGAGTAACTGGTCATAGGTGTTGTCAAGGGTGAGAAAATTGAGGGCGAATTTCCGTTCTTCGAGATAGGAGGTCAGGGTGCGGCGGGCATTGGAAACGACCCGGGCGGTCCGCAGGAGGATCTCGGATTCCATCGCCTGGGTGCTGATCTTGAAATCAATGAAGGTCAGGATCAGCAGTGGCAGCAAGGCGACGGCCAGGGTGATGGCGATGGATTGCTTCCACAGCAGCTTGAAATTGAAGAGCGATTTGTACATCCCGGAGACCTGATTGCGATAATCAAGGAATCCGGGTTTATAACGCTTGAAAAAGTCCATGCCTACCTCCCTCTGGGTTGGGGCAATCGATAACGCCGCCCGGCGGGCCACGCCCCTGCCGCTCCCTCGCCTTGGCCGTCTGGAGAGGACAAAGGCAACCCTCCTCCGCGTCCCCCGCCGGCACACTTCGGATCTGGTAACTCTTCAGCAGCATTGGTTAGATGCGCGTAGGGGGCACGAAGTGCATCCAACGCGCTGTCTATCATGGCGGAAAGCTTTTTTACACTTCTTCCAAGACGGGGTTGCCGTCATTCGGACGTGCTGAATGATTACCGGACCTGTTTCGTTGACCCTCAGGTCGTCTTTCCCTCCCGCCGCTGGATGATCTTCTCGTTGGCCTTTTTCATGGTGTCGCTGAGGATATCGATATCCACCGGTTTCTGCAAGTAGGCAAAGGCCCCCAGCGCCATGCAGGTCTCCCGGTCGGATTCGTTGCCGTGACCGGTGAGGATGATGACCTCGATTTCCGGCTGGCTGGCCTTGACCTGTCGCAGCACCTCCATGCCGTCGATGCCGGGCATCTTGAGGTCAAGGATCATGACCTCGGGCTCGTCCTCGCGCAGCATCTCCAGGGCGGATTCGCCATCAAAGGCCACCGCCGATCCCATGTCGCGGAGCAGCAGCCGCTCGGACAGGGTCTGGACAAACTCGCGCTCATCATCCACCAGCAGGACCCGTGACGGGGCCTGGAAATCGATTTTCCTATAGATATCGGCCTGGTGAAAATTCTTGCCCACCTGTGTAGCCACGGATTTGACCCCCTCCACCTTGGTGACAACCTCTTGCAGCTCCTGCTCCAGCCGACTCAGCATCAGCACATTCTTTTCAATGGTCAGGGTGACGGCCCCGTCATTGACGCTGACCCCGACCTCGTGGCCGGCCAATGCCAGGGACACCTGGACCCGGGCCTGGAGATGAAAATCAGCCATGGCGGCCCGGGAGTCGGCGGTGGGGATGAGGACATCGGCGCGGAGGTTGCTGGCGATCAGATGAACGCTTTCTTCGGCTCCAATCTTGTCGGTGGGGATGACAATATCATAGAGGGCTGGATCCCAGGGGTCAGCGTTGTCGAGGAGATGCGAGGTCCAGGCGGCCCGGTCCTCGTCGCTCCTATGGATAGCCTTGACCGGGTCTTTTTCCGCTGGGGGTTGTCCTCCTGCCTGCCGGAGCCGGTAACCCATCTCGGCGATCAGGCAAATCCGCAGGACATGGGAGATGATGGCCGGGACCAGGTGGCTGGCAAAACCGGCGATCACCAGTTTATCTTCGGCCATGATTTCGGCCACCGCCAGTCGCAGATAGGCGATAGATCGTTCTTTTTCGTGGGTGAAGGGGTTGAACAGCGAGGTCTTGGCAGCAAAGGCCCGGTTGATCCGGTCCGGGGCCAGGCCCGAGTGTTTGCTCGCCAGGGCCACCACCTCGTTGTCGTTGACCAGGCGGTAGCCGGTCTTGTCGACTAACTGGTTGATAATCTCTTCTTCGTGGCAATAAAGGGCATTGAATATGGTGATCACGGACATGGGAGACCTCTTTCAAGGGTGAATGATCTTGGGTTGCGCGGTGACCTTCAGGGGGCAGACCTGCATTTCTTCGTCGTTATGGACCAGGGGGTGGATCTGTTGCAGTCCGTTCTCCAGGGTGGTGAAGACATGATCTGCGCCGATCTTGTTGAAAAGGTGCGTCCGCACAAGGACCCGCATGACCGTCTCGTTGATGCCGCTGAACGAGATATCGATGCCGGCGCTGCGAACCCGGTCGACCAGCAAGGATAACGTTTCTTCGCCGGAGGCGTCAATGTCATTAATACCGTTGGCGGCAATCAGGATATGGCGGAGGGTGGTCTTGCACAGCATCAGGTCGGAAATTTTGTCCTCAAGATAGCTGGCATTGGCAAAAAAGAGCGGGCCTTCGAAGCGGATGATCGAGAGATATTTGCACTCGCTCAGGCCCAGGGTGGTGGCACAGCGCAGGGTCTGGCCCTGGTCGCGGGACAGGGAGGTCACCACCGGCCGCATATTCTTGTAGAGGAAAACCAGCAGGCAGAGGACGACCCCCAGCATGATGCCTTTGTCGAGATGGGGGGCATACCAGAGGGTGCAGATGAACGACAGGATGGAGATGAGGCCGTCGTACCATTGCGCCCGCCAGGAATGGAGAAAACCGGAGACGTTGATTAAGCCGATGACCGCCATCATGATCACCGCGGCGAGCACCGATTGCGGCAGATGATAGAGCAGGGGGGTGAAGAACAGCAGGGCAATGACCACCGCCAGACTGGTAAAGACGCTGGCCATGCCGGTAATGGCCCCGGCCTGGAGGTTGACCGCCGACCGGGAAAAGGAGCCGGATGCCGGATAGCTCTTGCCGATGGCGCCGACGATATTGGCCAACCCCTGGCCGATCAGTTCCTGGTTGGGGTCGATGCGCTGGCCGGTTTTGCTGGCAATGGCCTTGGCAATGGAGATGGCCTCCATGAATCCCAGCAGGGAGATGATGGCGGCGTAGGGAAAG
>Ga0209016_1002531_pt1 | contig 12033 bp, 11 predicted proteins | sample EPASupsiteSAE305_FD_187265 | JGI IMG/M metagenome (GOLD analysis project Ga0209016, IMG submission 187265) | Bioremediated contaminated groundwater microbial communities from EPA Superfund site, New Mexico - SAE3-05 (SPAdes) (version 2) | ecosystem: Environmental > Aquatic > Deep subsurface >...
ACCATTTGTTCAAAGGTGATGTCGCGTTCAGCCTTTAGCTCTGTATTTTTCTGATGATTCCAACGGAAATGTTTCATAGTGGCAGGATACTATAATGTGTGCCTTTTGTCATCATAAACGCCTAACGTCGTGGGGGCGCACCAGAGGCGCAGGTTTATCGCGCCGACTGTGTGCCGCCACCTGGTTGGATCTTCGCTTTCCTTAGATTGAATTTGTGCCCTTCGAACATTCGGAAGGCTACCTCTGATACTTCATCAAACGAAACCTCAATGGTTGTTATGTCGTCAGGTTGTGCTCCTTCCCATCTATCAACCAAATCCACCTGATAACCAGACTCCAAAATTTCATTCAGGGCTTTATATAACAGGCTTGTTGCATCAAGTTCGTCTTTCTCCTCTTGATACCAATCTTCGGGTTCTCCAAAGCCAAGCTCGATGGATCCGGTACACAGGTGCCGAAACGTGCAACCACACCCCGATTTAGAACCCACTTCCCACTTATTTGGAAATTCAAGGGTCGATAGGCATGGGTCCGCCTTCAGAGCTGTCACCTTCTCAAACCGAAGAAGCTCCGAGTTGCGAATGGTCAGGTCGGTTGGGTTGTCCGTTGAGATGTAAACCATGTAACACATCTATTCATTCCTTATGATCCAACGGGCCAGCGGCGCACCGGCGCGTCAGCGACCGCGTGCCGCCGTGTGGTTATGCCACTCATTTATTGGCTTGATTCTAGTCCAAATACCAGCTATTATATTTCTTGCTTCAGCAATAAATATTTGAAATAAAAAGCAATTTTTATGGTTTTGTCGGCATATTTCTAGTCAAATATCTAGTCGCTTTCCCAGTTTATCTGCTTCAATATGAAAAGAAAGGTACTGTATGTCCCTATCTATTAGAGATTATTTAAGGCTTGGCCCAGCAACTTCAAAAGAAATCCAAATTCACACGGCTCAAAGCCAAACTGCCGTTTCTCGCCAACTGCGAAGTATGGGCAATGAAGTAATTAAGCTGCAAAACGGTCGAACGCCCATGTACGCATTGACTCGTAACGCTTTTGGAGGCTCCGACAAACTGCCGTTAAGCATGGTGGATGCTCATGGGAATACAGTCTTGGCCGCTACAATCCGTCCATTAGTCCATGGCGGTTTTTTCGTTGAACCCGCTACAGGTATGCCACCATTACTATTGGGAGAAAGTAAAACGGGTTATTATAAAGACTTGCCATATTTTCTCTTTGACCTGTGCCCCCAAGGGTTTCTCGGTCGTCAAATTGCTGAAGAATTATCAAAGCAAAATAGTGAGTTTCCACCTGACCCGAGGCGATGGAATGCCAATCATATTGGCAAGTACTTGGTGTCGAACGGCGACGACCTTCCCGGGAATTTCAAGTTTGGTGAACAAGCTTTGCTACGTGTTCGCCGTAAACCTGTATATACGTCTGAAGACGACTATCCCGAATTAGCTGATGGTGTCATGAGTGGTAATATACCAGGATCATCAGCAGGTGGTGAGCAACCAAAATTTACGGCATTTTGTGGGAATAGGCTAGCCCATGTAATAGTCAAATTTTCACCTAAAGGCGACAATGATGTTGCAAGGCGATGGCGAGACATCTTAATTACCGAGTACCATGCGGTCGAAACAATGCATGATAATGATTTTCCGGCTGCGGAGACAAGGCTCATCGAAAAAGACAACAGACTCTTCTTAGAATCTCAACGGTTTGACAGGGCCGGAGAATATGGCCGGATGTCAATGATTTCTCTTCAATCGATTGATGCCGAGTTTACCGGTTTGGGTACCGGTTGGCCGCAGGTCTTTGACGCATTGCATAAGAAGGCGTTGGTAAGTTGGCAACATGTCTTTGATGCTGAAACTTTATGGTGTTTTGGCTGCCTTATCAACAATACTGATATGCACTTGGGTAACTTGAGCTTAGCTATAGAAGGGAGCGTATTTAGGCTATTACCGATTTATGATATGTGCTCCATGGGCTTTGCGCCAAAAAGTGGCGGTGAAGTTCCGCCATATAGGTTTGTACCTTCAGAACCCAGACTGTTAAATCTAAACAATGCAGATTGTCTCCCGGGGATAAAGAGTATGGCTCGTGACTTTTGGCAACGAGTTTCAAATGATACGAGAATTTCAGATGAATTCAAAACGTACCTTAGTCGCGGCAATCCTGTTGATCTAATGCAACAGGCATAATCTCTTCATAATCTCTTTCGCATAACGGCTGGAGACTGACCGGCGGCTGGTTTACCGCCGTCCGGTCTAGCCGAGAGTTGGAAAACCACCTTCGTTCCCACAACAAATTACACAACTTACCAGTGTCTCGTCTGTCCCCGTTATAATCTTATACAAGTCCCCCTGCCTTCCATGGCCTAATTACTTTGAACTCAACAATTTTAAAGCAAGCGATCTTGCTTTTGGAATAGGAAGGCTCTTGTCAGAGATTTCTTCGCCATGATAAATGCGGTCACGAGCTTTCTTTAGAAGTAGGAAATTGTCGATGTCGGCATCATCAATTTCTTTCCACTTAGCCATAGCGCAAAATATAAATCGCGGAAGAAGGCTTCTGTAATCTTTTTGCTGATCAAGCAAAAGCCTGGTCCCTGAAACCTTCACCTTTTCCGGGATTATGTGTAATGCATCTACTATGGTTTGGTGGTTAAGACTTTGGTAGGTTTGATGGGTAAAAATCTCAATGACTAAAAAGAAATAGATATAAGCTTTCAAACGATCTTTTTCTTTTAGGGCAAGATCAAAAAAGTAACCTACTTTAGGATGAATGTCATTGAACTTACTAATTGCTGCAGCTTGTTTTTTGCCTAGCTTTTGAACGGTGAGTGATCGTGACACTGTAACCTCACCAGAAAAGGTCACTGTAACATCTCGTAATGTCTTCCCGAGATTGGTTTCTGCAAAAACCTCTCTGCAGATTGGAAAAAACGTTACTAAATGATCTTGTGAGGAAAGCATTACGGTTAAGGATGTTACCAAAACTGATGTCTTAGTAGCCTCTTCCTTTACAAGTTGTTGTTTTGGTATTGAGAAGCAATCATGGGTTGTGATGATATCTTGTTCATCTATCCAATGTCCTTTAGTGCAGGTGGCAGGCCCTGGGAGCTTGCTCAGAACTAATAAGTAGGGCGGATTAGATTTGTTTTCTGATCTCCATTTAGCCTCATTCTCACAAAAACTCTCCCCTGTTAACGCCTTGCAGCATTTATTTACAGATGTGCCAATTACGAAAATAAGATTTTCAGAAACTGACTCTACTTTGCCAGTAATTGTCTTAGGCTTTGCACCTATTTTCCCTTTAACAAGATTAATGCCCTTAGCTTCGTAAATATTCAACGACATAAATTTAGCTTCAATTACTGTGCCGCTTGGTATTGGCTGGAAGCCCATCATCTGGAGCCCATAATCAGTAATCATTTGTTGCCTCCATTGTCTCGCCCTTCCATCCACCTTCACCAACTTGAGTAGCCTTGGGGTGTACGCCAACGGTGCTGCGGCGCACCGGCGCGACAGCGTCCGTGTGCCGCCGTTTGGTTATGTGCTTTTTCACCACGCTGTTACACGATAGTTACCGTCTTCCCCCTCACCTTCAAAGGTTCGGGGAATAGTTAATTTAAAGTCCTTGAGACCGTTATTGATTTCTTTTTTTAGGGAATTACGCATCTCATTATTAAGCATTGCGTGATCTATTTCTTTTAGAATTTCTGTTTTCCTTTTATTTTTATTGATGTTACGTCTTTTTTCATCTTTAAGAAGTATCATAAATATTATGATTGATCGTCTTGTATATTTTGAAACAAGATATCGGTCAGGATCATGAGGAAGAGTTCCTCCCCCATGGACTAGTTTGCTTCTTTTGTTGTAAAAGTCTTTGAGTTTGTCAAATGCCTCAAATGGATCTATGCCGCAAAGACCAAGTAAAAATGCAGCTCTAAGTGACAATTTATATTTAATATCTGATGGGCCTTCGTTAAATAACGCCTCCATGCTTATTACGGCACTAATGAAGCCTTCATTGCTGTAAACAAACTTTTTCTCGGCTTCATAGAAATAATCCATAGCTATTTCAATAAAATCATTTTCAGAAACTACATTTGTATACTTGTCGTGTAGTTTGCCGATAAGCATAATGAATTTATGTGCATACTTCTCAATTTCTGCTATCGCTTCTTCCGGTAAAACAGATCTCCCAGTAATATGTATAGTTGGCTTTTTCCCTAATTCATCTTTTGAATTTAGCCATATTCGGCTTCCACCTTCTAAATCAGGTGCGTTATTTGAAACTAAGCAGGTAAATTTTAGGTAAGATGCAATTTGATCTTCATTATTAAACGTATGCGCATTATCACTTAAAAGGTAAGCATGGAGTTCATCGCTCTTCTTTTCCAGTAATAACTCCCCGTTTTTCAACCACACTTTTTTCTTGAGTTTAACTTGGTCAGGGATAAGGCCTTTAATTACAAAGTTGCATTGGATAAGTTGATTTTTCATTGTTATATTAAGTCCTCAAAAATATTAAGAGTATCACAGATGTATTTCGTCCACATAACGGGGTCGGCGTTGACCCGCCCGTCTTTTGGGGCGGTGTCTAACGACGTGGTTGGGACCTCGCTCTTTATTTTTGTCTCGTGACAAGGGCTGCCCCCCTGTAGCTTATGTTACTAAAAATCCGCCACTGCAAAACCATTCACTAGCTACGGCAGCCCGATACATTGCCGTTAACCAAGAGTTGTTATGGACGGCTTCAAAGCTTTGAAGTTCTTCGTGCAGATATTCACGAACGGTATCCATTCCACCTTTTTGGTGCAAACCTGAAAGACGGCCTCGAATCTCTGAAAGTCGGCTACCGGCATTTGATGAGAATAATTCGTATAGGTTTAGTTCCTTTAAATGTGCCGCCACTCGTTCCTTAGCTGCCTGCGGCCATTGGCTAGGCGGTGAGGTATAAAAGCGAAACCCGGCTGGGGTACCAGCGATAACTTCAGCTGCCAGCCAGACATCATTATCTAAGTCATCAAAGTAGGGATGGAGTAGCTGACCTCCCTCTGTAGTAGGAAAATATTCCATCTTTTCTCCCTGACACCATTCGCATGCAGGAATCAGATTGTTGGGTGTCACAGAGAAGATTGGAAAATGTGTCTTAGGCAGATAGTGATCAAGCGTGTTGACCACGCCGATTCCACACAGGGGACATCTACGATGCATAGGGGCAGACATGATTCGGTCGTAGGTGGGGCGTCCCTTTGATGTCTTGGGAACCATTCTATGTGTATAAACTTTTACTAATTCGTCACCTGAAACGGCTCCTACTTGATTATGCGGTTGCTTACGGTAAAGCTGCATAACTGTTGCCTTGGCATCATAGTCTGTTGCCTCAGTCTGTACATCCTGGCGGATCGCTAGCAACTGTGCTCTTAGAGTTGGGTTTCTCACCATAGAAACGCAGGTTTCGTAGACTTCGCCCGCAGCCAATGGCTGTTCATTTTCATCTGTTGGTAGTGGTAGGTGTCTCATGGTAATAAATCATCCCTCATTGTTTAAAAACATACCTCTCAGCACGGCCTTGCCTTCGGCGCCGAGTTTGCCTTCTAGTTCGGAGAGCGCATACTCGTAGAATGGTGAATGTTGCCTCAATTCTCTCAAAATTTGGTGATAGCCTGACTGCGAGAGTTCTAGTTGAAACACTTCTCGGGTTAGAATGCCTACGCTTTCTGCAAACGTTTCCATTGAGGGACGTTCCGCTTTAGATGCTGTCAACATGCGATCAAGTATCCAGACGCAGGACTTAGGAACCTCCTGAAGAATTACTGGCGAATGAGTGGCCACAATTGTCACTCCATTACGTTTTACCATTAGAGCGGAAATTGCCCGTGTCATTGCAGACAACAGTGGCGGATGAAGGTGAGCCTCAGGCTCATCGATAAGAACAAGAGTTCTTTCCTCAACCTTTTCAACAAGTTTTGTAAGGGTGAGGAGGACTATTTTATGTCCTGAACTGAGGTTTTTGAAGGTTTTCAACACTTCTTCACGTTCTTCTTTGTCTGAAAGATTCTGTTCAATCATCGAACCCAATTGCGCCGCTTTAAACACCGGATCCGAGTGAAGCATGCCAATTACATTCTTCCACCTGTTTCGTCTTGCTCCAATTCGACACTCTTTCAAACTGTCCACGAACTCACGAGCAAAAGCCGAAGGGGATTTAGGCTTGCTTGAACCCGCAGAGGATTCGCTGGTTGAATCACGCAATCCGACGTAAGAAAACCCAATAGAATCAGGTGATGGGTTACAGTCAGATAATAGATCTCCTTCATCAAACGCACTAAAAGAAACTGCGACCACGTTGGCAAAAGTTCCACCTTGCCTACCATACTCTGTGAACTCAAATTTTCCAGATTGTCTGGCAGAGGCATCCTTTTCAACGAGTGCCTTCGTCATAAGTGAAAGTAATCGAGTCTTTCCAACCCCATTACGACCAATGAGGACGTGGAGATTTGTAGGGATAGGAGAACTTGGATCGACGCTAAAGTTTAGTGTGAATGGCGGAGCACCGTCGCCTAGCCGCTTGGGAGGAGAATAAGAAAAGTCATAACTGGTCACACGTGCATCGCCATGTGCCATACGGCGGAATTGTCCCTCAACCGTGCTTTGCGACAAGGAACGTAATAACGACTCTCCCATAACATCTTCATTTTTAGCCCATTCCCAGATTTCGTTGTTCCAGGCAACATCACGCAGACAAGTGAGAACCTGCTCACGAACTGTGTCTCCGAGGGCACCAAGATTTGCATAGTATTCTTCGTCTTGCCCGACCGAAAAAAAGTCATCTAACAATTCCTCAAACTCTACTGGAACATTTGGTTTGCGGTGTCCAGATGGTAAATCTGCAGACGCTCGATGTGGCTTTAGCCCACGCTGTCCTATCTTTAGATTCCCAATACTGTGATGCTCACCATTAGGGTCAACTATGGTCAGGTGAAACTGCGTACAATACTTCCGCCAATCGTCCCAATTGTCGAAGTTTAGATACGCTGAATATCCTTTGGCGTTCGAGGGTATACTATTGCTAATGACTTTGAATAGAAGCGGTCGAGAATTAGTTTGCATCAGGCTTCCCTTTGTTAGAACTAAGCCACAATTAGCGGATTGACTCCATGGCATGCTGTTTTGGAAATATATTTTGTCGGTTTATTTCGACCAACGGCCCCCCCGGTGACCTGCCCGTTTTTGGGTCTGGTCCACCGGATGGTTCATCCCCGCTTTGCGGGGGTGGACCAGCAGGTCACCGGGGGGGCCGTTCATTCCCGCGAAGCGGGGATGAACGGGTTACCCCCATGACCCGCCCGCCCAGGTTTTTCGGGCGGTCGGCGTCCATGGGGCTGGTTGTGTGTTGTTTAAGCTCTCTCACGTTGCCCTACGAAAAACAGACCTCTTTTCTTTACCGGATATTCACTGCTTTTGAACGACCGTTCGATCTCTCTTGCTACTGCACGATCAAGGGCGGTCATGTGCCTATGAACTGAGCATGCATATCTGAAGAGTTCAACTCGCCTCGAATAGCGAAATCCGAGTATTTCCCGCACGTTTGGATTCACTGGCAGTTTTCCCCTTATCTCGAATCCGTCGCCATATTGTTCGAGGGAGATTCCGAGCAAGGTATCAATAGGCGTATAGTGCACGAAGCAGTCTCTGTAATCCTTTAGCTTGTTGACCCATTTTGTCTGGGCTTTTTTCATTATGCTGTGAAGGCCATTCTCTTCGTTCTTTTTGCAGAACTTGTTAAAGTTCGGCGGCATCTGCTCCTTGTATGCAGTACCTGCTATACGAGCCAGCAGGTCAAGCGCTATGTTGATCTCTGATAGGAATGATTCGAAATCCCAGTAAATCCTCAATGCTTTTGGGTTCTGGATTGACACAGAAAAGGTAGATGGACTTCCGTGAACTTGTGGTGCCAGCTCGTCATGAAGTTCTTGATACAAGCTGGCAATCGTCGTTAGTCGGTAGTCTGCGCAGTCAAGGTGATATCGGTAGCAACGAGGATATTCCCGAGCAAACCAACAAAATTCGGCTAACTCATCTGAAACGTCGGTTTTTTCGAGCTTGAATCTAATTCTGTCTAAGACCCTGACAACTTCTGGAGAAAAGCTCCGAATGGGTGGCATATCAGGTACAGGCTTAATGGATCTATTGCCGACGGGTTTCCCAGCAGTCATTCTTAATTCCTTTGCACACAACGGCCGCGAGCACAGCAGGTTCACCGCTGCTGCGTTTTAGTTGGTTGAGGTTAGGAGACGCGACCTATGTGTTCCATTTTCATTTGGGGTCGTGACCAATGGGGTATAAGGTTTCTAAGTCATTTACTCCAAAATACTTTTTGTACTCTTGGATAGCGTACGAGTCCATCATTCCAGCAATATAGTCTATAATATGTCTTTTTCTGTTGTTATCCAGCAGGTTACAACGATATTCAACTGGTAGCAGAATATCATTTTTGTTGAATGTGCTGTCATTATAGACTTCGAAGAGCCCTTTAATTACTTTTTCACCTAGTTTTTCGTATCGTTGTATTGATTTCTTTCTAAGAATTGCTTTGAATAACAACTTTTTAAGACCTTCTGCCAGAGATCCAAGAGTCAAAAAGGCCAAACTTTTCTGACTATTTTCTCCTTGCCCAGAAACTCCGATGTCGCGAACAAGGTAGCTAACTATTTCTGAAGTTAATTCTTTTCTAAATAAATAGGAATACTCCTCTGATGATCCAAGATTACTACTGTCGAAACCAAACCTTTGACATTTCTTTACAATTTCAACAAATGGTTCAAATGCTGAAGCATATTTTTCACTAATTTTAAATTCGTAAAGAAGTTCATCTATTGTTACAAGTCCAAAGCTGAGTGAATCTTCAAGATCATGTGCTGCATAAGCAATTTCGTCAGAGAGATCCATTATCTGAACGTCTATAGAGCGTCGATGTACCAAACCTATTGATTCAAATTGGCGATTTAATACTTGATAGTCTTCTTCGTATATGAACTTTTTAGGATTTGATTCTCTTGTATTGAAATATTTTGTGACACCCAGCAATGTTCGAAATGTAAGATTGAGCCCTCTGTAGCCGTAAGATTTTTTTTCAAGATGATGTAATATTCTAAAGGTCTGGGCGTTTCCTTCGAACCCACCGATATCAGTGGCTATTTCATTCAATTGCATTTCTCCCTGATGCCCAAATGGTGGGTTACCTAGGTCATGAGCTAATGAACATGTTTCCACGACAATATGGTCTTGAACGCCGAGTTCAGCAGCAATGGTTCGAGCTATTTGTGCTACCTCCAAGCTATGAGTAAGCCGGTTTCTATGGAAATGGGAGTGATCTATTCCTAATAATTGCATCTTACCTTGTAAGCGACGAAACGAAGATGAGTAAAGAACCCTTGCATAGTCACGTTGAAAGTTATTTCTAGCGCGTTCCCCTTCTTGAATAGTTGCTTCATAGAAACGAAAACTTTGACCTTTTATCTCTTGAGACAGTTCATTGGCATACTCAATAGTTTCAGCGCTATATGGCATTATATTTGTCCTCTACAAGTTATTTTGACCAACGGCTGCGCCGTTGACCCGTCCGGGCAGTCTTTCCGCCCGGTCGTCGTCCAACGGTGTTGTTATAGGTCCTTCTCTGCAAATAGTAGAAGGTTGTCGATTTCTCGTGGTTTCAAACTATCACCGAACTTCTCTTTAATGTAGGTGCGAAGAGCAAAGCACTTCTCTGAAAATTTACGATATTCATTATCCGCTAACGTATCGGTCGTCTTTGATGATCTTCCAGTAATTGAAGAGAACTTCCGAATTCCGTTGCAGGCTCGCGAGTCGTAAATGAAAAAAAGCATCGGATGATGAAAGTGAAGGTATTTGGATGCTAATGAGCGTTTGTCTAATCCACTGATTTTGCTAAATAAGTCGGTGACATAGAAATGTACCGTCATTATTTCCTCAAAGTTGTCATCAGTGATTTTTCTGTAGCCTTTTAATTGTTCCAAAAGAAGGTCGATTTTTGATTTTCGAATAATGGGCGCTACATGATTGGTATAAAACCCATCTCCAACTTCCTCAGATTGCTGCTTCCTCCGTTCGATTGCCGCAGCGTAGGAACGACCTATCAACCATATTTTTGCGATTATTTCATCATCTGCGTTGTGGTTTGGATATTTTGAGCACATGTCGTACAAAACTTTATTCCCTGTGTCCCAAAGGGAATTGGCAGTCGCTTGTTCAATCATCTTTCTTGTAATCATGTGATCTCCTATAACGGCCCCCCCGGTGACCTGCCCGTTTTTGGGTCTGGTCCACCGGATGGTTCATCCCCGCTTTGCGGGGGTGGACCAGCAGGTCACCGGGGGGGCCGTTCATTCCCGCGAAGCGGGGATGAACGTTGAAAATCACCGGACGAAGGCAAGCGCAGCTTGCCGGAGGTCCGGTGGATTGTGATGTTAGCTGCGTTTTCCGAGGACAAGTTTTTCTCCTTGGAATTCATGACGTGGAATTTCAAGCGGCATGATCCATTCCGAGCTTGATCGGCCCGCCGCATCATAGACGAAGGGAGTTTCTTGAAGGTTCGGAGCGGCGAATTGGTCTCTATACATGCTCGCGCAGTAAAAACCGCCGGCAAAGGTCATATTCCCGGAAACGTAGAGTTTGTCTGAGGAGTACCTAAAATCGTCACACCAGTAGCTTTGGCGTGAATTCTCCCTAAGCGTGAAGTGCTTCCCGTTTTTCCATATTGCTGCAACGAAGTATTTTTCTTGCAAGGAACGTAATTTGTTACCAAGCATAGGTGAGAACGGTTCTTCGTATAGGTGCGGGCGCAGAGTAGGACCCACAAAACTCTTAAGCCAATCAATTTGTTCGGTAGTGCGTCGTAGTACGAGCACCTCTGTACCCCCCCAATCGATACGCAATACCTCCCCTGGTTGAAGCTCAGTAAGATTTACTTCCAATACATGTGCGTCGAGAGTTGCATCTGTAGGTTGTAACGACTTAATGAGAACCCATGCAAAGAAGCTCAACGCAACTAAGCCTAGGGCGGTTGTGGCTACAGCGAGGCTAGAACGTCGAGTTGCACCGTACATGGTGGCGGCTAACGGTTGCGGCCTTGACCGGCGGCGTCAGCCGTCCGCGTCTGAGGCCGTGGTTAGGCCATTATTCATCTCCAGTAAAAGAACATGCTTCCATTGTAGTTCTTGTCTACATTTTCCTTGCTGTCGAACTTGAGGGCAAAGTTCTCGGGACAAATGTAGTCAAATTCGTCATAACGTTTCACCACTTCATAGCACCTCTGATAAATCGTTGCACTTCTCCCATTCTTCTGGTTCTGAGAGATCTCTTTCTCTTTTTGATAGAAGACTACAATCTGTGTTGAAAGTCCTGAAATGTCCCAAATGTTAGCTTCAGGATAACTCTTTATAACGCCTCGCGAATCGTTAAGGAGAAATTGCTCTGCTGCTCGTCCCATCGCTTCTTGAGAAAAGTTGTCGGAGATAAGATGGACATTTTCTGTGTTGTATTTGGATGGGGAATCAGATGCTGCGACAATCCGTGCAAACTTGTCGAGAATAGACCCTTTAATATTAGGTTTCAGCGTGAAGATATCCTTGTGAACTTGCTCGTAATCTAGTGTTGTCTCGATTATCAAATTGAGTCTCGGTCTGTCTTTGTGTGGGCCAATATTAATAAAGTCATATACAACATAGATGACGTTGATGGAGTACTGTGAATTCACCCAAAGGCGAAGTTCCTCAAGAGGGCAAGAGAGATCGGATTTACCGAGCTTCGCTTGGCGAGCACATGCATATAGTTTTTTGTCACCGAATAACATTCTCTTCCTTTTGGTCTAACTCGTTATTGACCAGCTTAGACGTGGTTTATACATCTATAAACTGGCATGCATATGTATAAACTAGTTTGTAATACTATAAACCTACTGCATTTATACTATTATAAACTTTGACTCGTGACCTTT
>Ga0209016_1002532_pt1 | contig 12029 bp, 9 predicted proteins | sample EPASupsiteSAE305_FD_187265 | JGI IMG/M metagenome (GOLD analysis project Ga0209016, IMG submission 187265) | Bioremediated contaminated groundwater microbial communities from EPA Superfund site, New Mexico - SAE3-05 (SPAdes) (version 2) | ecosystem: Environmental > Aquatic > Deep subsurface >...
GGGAGTAGCCAGAAAAGTGTCTTTTGCTGTCCCTTGATTGAACCCCTGCCCCTGCCATGTCCATTGGTAACGCCATAAAGGGTTTTTTCTATGTCTTCCCTGGATATGGCCTGTTTCATTTCATCCAGAAAGAGGCATACTTCGTTACACAGTGCCATTCTTCTTTCAGTGGCTACCTCTTTCTGATTCCAAGATTGGATTAACTTTGTAGGGTCACCATAAATGCTGGCACAAATAGTAAGGGCAATAGTCTTACCTATCGAAGACCGCCCCCACATGTGGTAAGTAAAACCTTTGCTGTTTAGAATATACAGGAACGGCCCAGTAAAAGCTGTATAAATAGCTAACATTGCCCCATTAAAAGCAGTACATTGCTGGAGCATTCCAACCCAATCTTTTAGGCTACCAGAGGATTCAAAAGCATTCACTATTTGTAAATCTCCCGTATCTGGAGTTAGAAACTCGATAGGCTCTTCTTTATCTTTGTAAAGACATCTTTTTCCTAGAACAAAGGCTTCTTTTCCATTGACCTTTTTGTTTCCGCATGAGGAAACAACAGGAGATTCCTTGATTGTATCTTTATTGGCAGCTTCATATTCTGCTAAAAAAGATACTAAGCTTTTGGCATTTTCAGAAGTGGTGGGGAAGCCCCATTTGGCTAACCCTGGCAAAATTCTTGAAGTCATGAATACTTCTCTGCTTTCCGTCCGTTCTTCCCAATGGCCTTTCTGATAGAAAATGCTTTTAAGGTAGTACTGTCCTGTATCTATGTCATGATACTTTTCTGATATAGCCATAGGTGCTTCTGCTACTTTGACATAGTTTATTTCTTGATTGCGATCTATAACTTCTTTGTAAAGACCATCTGAGATAAGTGACCAACCTGCTGGTATTTCTCCAGGTATCCTGAATTCATGGTTTAACTCTTGTGGTCTGGTATCTTCATTTTGAGATAGGCTGTCAGATTTTTTTAATAATCGCTTTATCTTGTTAATCTTATAAGCAAAAGGAGAGCGTGTAAGAGTAGCCAAGTAGTCTTCTTGCTGAATTTCGGGTAGAGAAGTAATCAGGGAAATAAGGTAATCCAATAAATTCTTTTTGACTTTGTTTTGATAGGATAGAGAAGTATTAACGCTTTCCTGGTTTATCTGCTGAGTGGCATCCTCTATAGCAATTTCCACGACATTCTTTGCCTGCTTTACAATCTGTAGAAAGCTATCCCATAGTTCCTGGTAAGGTTTGTTCCAGGAATTTTTAACCCACATAGCAGGGTCTATTTTGTCTTCTTGTGTGTCCAGAGTCCCAATCAAAGCTAAAATTTGTTGTCCTTCTAGCATTTTTTTTGCAGTGGTGATAGCTCCTAATTGCCCTCTGCCTGAGCTTTCACTATCACAGAGCAACAAAAAACTATCCATGTTTTTGGCAGTTTGGGAGATTAGGTCTATATGGTCATTTGTTGCTTGATTGGACAGGAAGCTACCTACTCCCCATTGGAATGCCTGTTTGATTCCAGCATCTTGAAGCTTTTTGAAAAACATCCTAAGAAGAATTACATCCGTGATCCCTTCTACTATCACTCCATTTTTTTTCTTTCTCAGTTCCTCTATGCCAAAGAAGGGTGTCTTTATAGCTTCGGATATATATGACCTCTCTTTGGAATCATACAAAGGTAGTTTCTTGTATTTGGCATAGGGAAAGGAGGATGTCTTTAATGTCTCATTAGGATTATCAGTATAGCAAGGCCAGGTTTTTTCTGTACTTCTAGCTATGAAATTGCTAACTTTCCCTACTTCAATATATGGGAAAGTTAGGCGAAACTTTAGGACAGAATCTCCAATTGCTCCATCCTCTTTTCTATAGAAAAGTCCTGATTTGAGAATTTCTATATCAGTATAACCTTTCTTTTTTAGTATTGGCAGTAAGGTACAATCATCGTAGCCTACGACATTATCTTCTATAGCTTCGTCAATCATTCCCCAAGTTTCATAGAGATTTTTCCATGTATTTTTTGGATCAAAGTTTCCTTGAGGAATAAGTAGGGTTTTTCCAAATTCTGGTGTAAGTGTATAATGGAAATGATGTGCTGCTATGGTAAGAATTTCATAGACTAGGGCTTGCTCATTTAGTTTTTTTGTGTAGGCAATTCTTTCTTCCTGGGTAGAACTTCTTATTTCATCGTAAGTCTCTAAATTGGCTGTCTTGGCGATAAAATTGGCAGATTCTATAGGACTATACCCTTTTATTCTTTGAACAATTTCTATATTGCCCCCACCAACTTGACAACCAAAACAATACCAAATATTTCTGGATATGTTGATACTAAATGCAGTACCTGATTTATTTACCCCTGCATGGTTGGGTAAAAAGCATTGACATCTCAGTTTGTTTTTTCCATTTTGGCTTATAGGTACTCCTAATGATAAAATGATGTCTATGATAGGAACACTACGGACTTTATCAAACCAATCCGAAATGATACTTTTTGTAATCACAGATTTTCTCCTTGATTTTTTGAGGGGAAAACCTTATAGTAATAATATTCCCCTCAATTAGAGGGTCTACAGTTTGAGAGAGCCAGGGAAGATTTGCGGTCATCTCCTGGCTTTGTCTATTTATAGACCCAACATTTCAAGCAATCATCCCAACATTTCAAGTAATCATACCAAAGCCGACTTAAAAAATCAAAACATAAAATTCGCCTGGTAACTTTACCCCAGTAGTGTATAGAAATTTTATATAGCTTAGATGAAAAACAAAAGAAGGATGTACTCATTATTCCAAGAAAAGATAACAAAATAGAGCTATTACCTTTTGTTATCTTTGTATGTATGTCTCAATTTTATAACTCAAGCCATCGAGACAGTGATTCCTTTTTTCTCGCAGTATGATTTGATCTTTTCCTCTGCTTTTCCTGCATCATCGCCAATATATATTCGATGGAGCTTCCCTGCGATTCTTTTCACTGCATAGTATTTCTCATACCTATTCCCTTGGGTCCACGTATTTTCTATCCTGATGCTGAATCCCATAAGATTTTCTATGGTATTTTGTTCTCTTATTATTCCCTTAGAAGGATTTTTTGTCTTGCTCTTTTGCATATTGGCAATAGTAGATTTCAAGGTTTCAATTTCATCACGTAGTTCGTTCATTGTGCTTTTCATATCTTGAATTTCATTCATGATGCTTTCCTCGTTTTTTCCAATCTTGGTTTGTTCAACTTTATTTTGTTGTATTGTTTTACTCTTCTCTGGAATATCAACAATAGATTGGGTTTCTATTTGTTTAACTTTGTTATATTGTTTAACTTTGTCATCAGATTTTTGTTTATGATTTTTATTTTTTATTTCTATCGTTTTTGTTTTATGTTCTTGATTTTTTTCTTTCTCTTTTTCATTTTGTTCAACTTTGTTGTATTGTTTAACTTTTATAGATTGCCCTGCTTTAACCTTTCCAGGATTCTTTTCCATTAGCTTTTCTCTAGCCTTATCTAGCTTGGAATAGGCTAACCTGATAGCGTTATCTTTAAGTGCTACACCTTCTATAATTTTGTTAATCGTGGCAATGTTTCCCAAGTCTCTCTTGGATACTTCATTCTTATTCACAGCTTCGATAATCGCTTTTCTCATTCCTTCTATTTCATCCATGACTTGCTCTCCTTTTTGTTATACTATTTTGTTGCATTGTTGTATTGTTATAATATAACAAATTTTTGTTATATTTTCAATAACAAAATAACAATTTTTTTTGTTGTATTGTTTAACTAAAAGTTGTTGTATTGTTATATTGTTTTACTAAAAGTTGTTGTATTGTTGTAGATTGATTTTTTATTGCTGAATAGATTTATGTATTTGGCGTTTCGTTTTCCTGTTTTTTTTCTATTGCCTTTTTGATTTGGTCTAGCTTTTGGAATATATCAGTCAGGTTCAAAAAGGTAGATTCTTTTGTTTTGATTACTGCATGGATTTCATATATTTAATGTTTTCATCTTTCACTCAAAAAGCTTTTTGACTTCCTTTTTTCATAGAATCTTAATTTTTTTTTGACATTTTAAAAATAACAACAAAAAAAATGCCCCAAAATAGCATACCGAGCGCTAAAAATTCTTATTGTTAATAAATGTATATAATATATATATATGATAGAAAGCCTTAAAACTTGTATATGGACAAGATATAAGTTGTATATGGACAAGATATAAGTTGTATATGGACAAGAATAAACTTGACAGAACGAATGTAATCATTTATAAATTTGTATATGGACAAGAATAAAAGTTGTTATTTTAAATTTGAGTCTTGTTTTTATACAAGTTTTTAGGAAAAAGTTATGGAGAAAAAACAGATTGAACCTTATGCAAAAGAAAAAAGTCTATTGCAATTGCCTCTTTTTTGCTTTGGAAAAACTAAACAAGAAAAAACTTTTGTGCAATGGTCAGATAGTAAGAATAAGTTCTCTTTAGAATGTGTATGCAAATATGGTGTTCCTGGTAGTTTTGAGCAAGATGTCTACACTGCTAGTATGAGGATATGGCTTAAGCAAGGAATGCCTTTAGATGGCATTATACTAAATTATAGCGATATTTGCCGAGAATTACATCTTTCCCCGCCCAAATACTATGTCGGACAGGTTAAAGAAGCATTAAAAAAATTAGCCCAGGCACGCTATGAATTTAAACAATCTTTCTTTCTTGTTATAGATGGCCGTCCCAAAAAAATTGATACACATTTTTCTCTTTATGATTCTGCCAGCCTTTTTAGTTATAACAAAAATACTAATAGAAGTAAGCGATCTAGTGAGTCTCATTTGATTTTCCCTGAGGAGATTAGAAAAAATCTTGAGGCAAAATATTATCAATTTTTAGATATGGTTTGGTATAGAAGCCTTCCCGAAGGCTTACCACGTCGTCTTTATGAATATCTTGAAAAACGAAGGTACCATAATCTTAACGGCATTTTTTCTATTGGAGAAGAAGCCATTTGTCGGTGGCTGCCAGTTAGAGATAATTGTGTAACTCAAAGAAGAGAAACATTAGCAAAAACAGCAAAAAAATTAATAGACGTTGGCTATCTGCAAGGATATGAATTCGATAAGAAAAAAAAGATATGCAATTTCACATACAAAGAAAAAAATAAGCAAGAAAAAGAACTAGAGTCGGCAAAAGAAGATATGATGGAATGGGAAGAAATAGAAGAGACAAAAGCAGAAAAAGAAGAAGTAGTAACAAGCGAAAAGCATAAAAACTATATTGAAGCATTAGCATGGCTGGATAGCATACCATATTTTCACAAGACAAGAAAGCAAGAAATAGCAGCTTTATCCATAAACGAAGTTGCCAGTAGCTACATAACTATAAAAAAAGAATACGAAAAGAAAAAAAACGCAGGAAAAACGCCAAAAGCAGGATGGGTATACAAAGCATTTGTAGAAAAATGGGATTTTGTAGACAAGGTAAAAACACAAAGGCTGCTCTTGGATGAAAAAAAAGATCAGGCAATAGAAGAAAGTTTTAATGCCCTGCCAAAAGAAAAGCAAAAACAACTGCAAGAAGAATTCATGAAACAATATGAAGAGTTTCCAGAAATGGCAGAATGCAAAGGGATATGGCTAAAGTATATGGAAGAAGCAGCACCAAAAATTGCAATTAGTGCAACGCCAGGAATAACAGAAGCGATGATAAAACAAGAAGAAGCAGCAAGGCAAGAAAGGGAAAAAGAAAAAAAAGCAGCCCAGGAAATGATCGAAGGGAAAAAACAAACCCCTGTTTTTATAAAAGAAGTAGAAAAGATTGCTCCAGAAATCCGAGTAGAGATGTGGGAAAAAGCAGATAGAAGTGTACCGGAAAATAGATTCGCAAGAGAAAATGTGCTAAGAATAAAGTATATGAGTTTTATGTGGGAATACTTGCAAGAAAACGGGATAAAATATCCCAAAGAGGTTTTGTGCAACCTTAGCCTGATTTTCAAAATAGAAAAGCCATGTATATCTTCTTAGCTATAGCCACGCTTTTTCTCTATTCTCCCAGACAAGACTTCGAAAGTAGCTCATTGCTGTCTCTAAGAGGGATGCTTTCCTTTTTTTCTCTATTTCCTGATAGTTCGGATTACTATTGTCTATAGGATAATTTGTTAACTGAGCTAGCGTTACCAGGTAAGGCCGATATGTGCCATAGAAACAATTAAAGCCAGGTAATCTTGTTACTACCTGGCTTTAACCCCTTGCGGGATGACGCGGCAAAGCGCGTAAATTCAATATGTATATATTTTACACTATATAAAACGCTATGTCAAATGTTTCCTTCTAACATACTTTTTAATTTTCCAATGACCTTTCTACTATAGCCACGAGGAAAAAAGCCATAATGCTTATTTATCCTCTGCCTAGAAACTGATCTAAGGCGAGTTAGCTGCAAAGTACTTTTGTGTTCTAAAAACTTTTTTGTAGACTCGTCATAATCAACAACAAGAACCGCTTCTATACCATCATCGCCTTCTTTATACGAAGAAAATGGTGCTACTAAGATGCTATCACCCTTGTTAAATTTTCCCGCTAATAAAACAACACATCTATGGAATTTAGACATTTCCGCTCCAAGATTAACCCCCTTTAAATCCTCTACAATTTCTTTTTTGGAATATCCCATATCATCCTCTAAATACTTTTCCGCCTCGCCTAAATCTACACCAATGACTTCCCATTGATTTATATTCCTATCGTAGCTCATAATCCTCAGCTTTCCTTTGTAAACTCGTAAGGCTCTTTGGGGGATGAAAACCTTAGTTTTTCCTCCTAGGAGGCATTGGCTTTACCTCTCTCTTTGCTAAATATTCTTCTAAGGCTTCCTCTATTACCTCTTTGATTTGAAGACGATCCCAATATGCTATGGCTTTGATTTTTTCCAAGTGCTTTTCTCTTATGATGAATGTCGCTCTTTGCCATCCTCCTGGAATACCTTCCTTCTCCGTATTACAAGGTTTATCCAGTAATTCCGATTTACTCGGTATACTCTCTTGTTTACTTGATTTTTCGGATTTTTCCTGTAATTCAGATAAACCCTGTTTCTTTGGTTTATTCTGTATACTGGAATTATCTATATTTTCTTGATTACTCGATTGTTCCAAGTTATCCGATTTCTTCTCTCTACTATCCTGAATCCACTTCAATGGGTCTGCTCCTAATCTTGCTTTCTTTGCCATTGTCAGTTCCTTTCTAAAATTTCTTTGCATAAGTTTTTATAATCTACTGCGCCATAGCTCTCTGGTTTATATTCGAAAATCGTTTGGCCAAAACCTGGTGCTTCAGCCAGAGAAATATTATCTCGAATCATTGTCTTAAAGAGCTTTTCCGTTCCAAAATATTCTTTGATTTTTTCCACTACTTCTTTATTTAGCTTTTTTCTTGCATCATAACGTATTGCTATAATTCCTGTTATTTTTAAATAGCGATTAAGTCTTTTTTGTACAATCTCTACAGTCTGAATTAGCTTGCTCATACCTTGTAAAGCCAAAAATTCGCTTTGCAAAGGGATATATACCTCATGAGCTGTCGTTAATGCATTCAAAGTCAAAAGTCCTAACGATGGAGGGCAATCTATTAAAATATAATCGAATTTCTCTGCCACTTCTTCCAGGGCTTCCTTGAGTAAAAATTCCCTTCCTGCCATTCCTGATAGCTCTATCTCTGCTCCCGAAAGGTTCAAGTTCGCTGGTATCACCTTTAGTGATCCTCTTTCTTGGATTACCTCTTTTACTTTCGCTTCTCCTTTCAAAAGCTCGTATACTGTTTTCTCCATCTCATGCGCTGCTAAACCTAGGCTGTATGTAAGATGGGCTTGAGGGTCTATATCCACCACCAATACCTTTTTTCCTAACATGCTTAGCCCTGCTCCTATATTTACCGTGCTTGTACTTTTACCACACCCTCCCTTCTGATTCGCCAAAGCTATTATTTTCATCTCTTTCTCCTAAAAATTACTTATATTACTTGTTTTATTGTATTACTTATATTATCCGATAATTCTATTTTTTTCAAGATATTTATATGACTTTGTTTACTCTATTTACTCTGAAATATTTTAATCAATCGCCAATCCTTTGCTTCCCTTAGCCAGTCCTGCTCTTCAGCCTATCAGCTAGTCCTGCTATCCAGCCAGCCATGCCAGTCCTGCTCTGGAGTGAACCCCAAAAATGGAGTGAACCCCAAAAACCACACAAAAAATAGAGGCAGGTTGGCAGGGTATTAATTTGACAATGTCATGTTTCGGTCTTGAGAAAGTCATATTTTATCAGCTATGCAAGTAGCCTAAAAATATTTGCATTTTTTTTTATCAAGGGGATGCGTTGCTAAATCTGGTTTTTTAAATTCCAGAGGTGACGGATGAGCAGTGCTATAATAAGAGCATCTGCTCCAGTCGGCGGGACTTATAATTTTCTTTAATGTGACATTGTCAAATTAATTATGGGTGGTTGATTTCAAATTCGTTAGGTGGTAAATATCCAATGGAGGAATGTAAACGCTTTTTGTTGTATACATCTTCGATAAACTTGTATACGTTGGTATAGAGTTCAGAAAAAGATTCATACTCGTTGAGATAGACCTCTTCGTATTTCAGAGTCTTAATAAAAGTCTCTGCAAAAGCGTTATCATAAGGATTTGCGGGAAGACTCATGCTAATGGAAAGGTTATACATTTTCAGACAGTCGGTATATTCTGTGGCTGCGTATTGGCCGCCTCTATCGGAGTGATGAATTAATCCTGACAATTTTTGATTAGTTCGAACTTTGAATGCTTTATACAATGCCTGTAATGTTAGTTTAGTGTCTATGTAATAGTCAATTTCCCAACCAATACATTTTCGGCTAAAAACATCTATAATGAATGCCAGGTATACAAACTCTTCCTTTAGACGAATATAAGTAATATCTGCGACCCATAGTTGATTAATGGCTGTTAAAAGCAAATTTTTTGCTAAATTGGGGTAAACAGGGAATGAATGTGCTGAATTAGTAGTAATAGGGATAAACTTGCGACTGTGATTGGGCTTACGAATGTGGCATAATAGGTTTTCTTTTTTTAGTAACTTCAATATTTTTTTATGATTTACATTGAAACCTTCACGTTGAAGCTGTTTAGTAATACGGCGATATCCATAACCTGGAAACTCCAACGCCAGTCTATGAATTCTATCTTTTAATTGTATCTCGGTATGATCTGTGAAACCAGCTTTAATAATGCGATCGTGTTGCCAGATATAGTATTCACGCTTACTAACGCTCAACAATGCACAAAGTTTTGTTAGGGGCAGGTGTTGATCGCAAGTTTGATTATCCCATATCAACTGATACATAAGTGCAGATTTTCTCTGCTTCGATATTGTTGCAACCTCTTTTCCAATTGCTGTAATGTTTTTTTTAGAAAAGTGTTTTCTAAATATAACTGTCCAATAGTTTGTTCTAACTGTTTAAATTTTTCTACTTCTATCTTTTCATTATTATCTTTAAAGGCATTCTCTGGAGATGCTTGATATTTCTCTCTCCACTTTGTTATCAACCTCTCATGTATTTGATATTTCCTTGATATTGATGCAATTGTCTCACCATTCTCTATTCCTCTTAATGCTGAAATTTTGAAATCACGACTATGTACACGTTTCTTTTTCATTGGCTTCTTCCTTTCATTTTTCATTGTTGTTATTGCATATTCGATATAACTGACAATTATTGTAACCACCTTATTCAATACCCTGCCAACCTGCCTCTATTTTTTGTGTGGTTTTTGGGGTTCACTCCATTGCAGCTTGGGCTGAAAAGCTGCCTTGCAGCTTGGGCTGAAAAGGCAATTTGCCTTTTTTTATTATTGGGTATAATCCAAAAACGTTATAAATCCTTTTGTATTAGCCAAAACGACCGTTATTTAATACCCAATTTTTTATAGAGTAAAAAACATATCCATCTTGTATAAATTCTTCACATCTAGTTTGTGCCATTTTAAGTGCCTCCTTCTTGCTAAAGCCTATTCTGCATAGGAAAGAATTTTTAACCCTGGTAACTCAATGCCTAAGTAATCTTTGTCGTGAGTGAGAAGGAGGATTTTTCTTTGAATTGCTGTAGCGATGATCCAGGCATCGCCAGCTTCTAGCCTTCTACCATGCTGTCTAAACTTTGCACCAACAGTAGCCCATATTTTAGCCAAACTCAAAGTATACGGAATTACGAGAAATTTTTCTAAGAAATCGTTGAATTCTTCTTGATGTCGCAGGCTCCAATTGTTTGTAATGGGCCATGCCCAAAGCTCTGCCACTGTCTGAAAACTTATTGCCAAAATGTTTCCTCTCATATGAGGTTCGTATAGCGGAAATAAGATAGAATTTTTCTTTTTGGGATGTAACAAGCTTGCAATAGTTGTATCCAAAAGGACAATGTCCATCAGTCTTTGTCCTTTCCTCTGCGTTCCTGTCTAGCTTCCATAATGAAATCAAATAAGTCGCCTGGCTCATCTGCTAAAGGCCAAAGTTTGGATATTTCCTCAAGGTTATCAATAGCACTTACTTTCTGCTGCTTAATAAGTTTCTCAAGCGTTGGCTCTGCTTGTTGCTGGTAAGTTGCTTCTAAATTTTTTTTGCTCATATTCTTTTGCTCCTTTCATGGTGCACTTATCGGATACACTATAGGTAAATATACGTATGTAACCACTCCATGCCTGGAGTAAGTCCCTGATTTTATTTCTGATATTATCGCCTTCCGTGTGGTAAAAATATATAAAATTTACAAAGATTACCTTAATGCTTTTTTTAAATATTATTTTTTTTTAATAAGAAAAACACTATTATAGGTGTCCAGGTGTCCAATCTTAACTATCATTAACATATATATATATATATGAATGGACACCTACTGGACACCTACTGGACACTTGGACACCTATACTGGACACATCTTTAATTTTTTGATATTTTTCTTTTAAATTTGGACACTATAGGTGTCCAATATAGTATAAATTTGGACACCTATAGGTGTCCAGTATAGTCTCAATCTTTATAAGGCTTCCATGACATTTTTATGGTTGATGGACACCATTGGACACCTATAGGTGTCCACAACAACTCTATATTTTATAATGAGTAAAGATAAATTGGACACCTAAAATGGAAAACTCATAATTTATGTTTAAGAAAAAACAATATTTTTTTTTGTAAACAATCTTACAAAGTTAGAATTTCCCATTTAATGGCAACAAGTCGTATTCTTTTATTGTTAATCATAAAACGGTATGTTCGCTTGCCTCCTTCGGTTTTTATCCAGTCTCTTTCCTCCCAATCTTTCAAAATACTATCGTAGTTATACCCAAACTTTTCCAGAATATCCTGAAGCTTATATGGGAAAAAGGCTAAATATTCCCCTTCTTTCCATACTCCAGCAATATCTTTTTTAAATTCTGCATTAGGATAGAATAGTCCCTCATTAGCCATTGTCCATTCTGTTACCTGAGTCAGTGCAGCCGTGGCTCTGTCAATCGTGGAAGCATCCTGGAGGATTTCATTCATCAGATCACCAATCATAGTGCCAGCATCTTGAGTAGATATTCCAAATACACGATTTACTTCATCCCCTACAGCCAGGATGGTAGCTAAGTTACTTCCTATTCTATAGGCAATGTCACTTTTGGCGATCTTGCTTATCAACTGGAGGTAGTAATGGTATCTTACTTTCAGGTTATCTATATTAACTTTTTGCCAGAAATATGGGAATGCCACTCCATAGTTCATTTTAGCTGTTAGCTCAAGCTCTCTTACCAGTTCTCTTTTGCCAGTTCCAAACAGATGATCTCTTACATTTATTACTCTAGCCTGGCCTCCTTCATCAGTAGAAGCTTGGGTTGCTGGCATTTCTCCTGTAGAGATCAAAGGAAGTAGCCAGAAAAGTGTCTTTTGCTGTCCCTTGATTGAACCCCTGCCCCTGCCATGTCCATTGGTAACGCCATAAAGGGTTTTTTCTATGTCTTCCCTGGATATGGCCTGTTTCATTTCATCCAGA
>Ga0209016_1002537_pt1 | contig 11999 bp, 11 predicted proteins | sample EPASupsiteSAE305_FD_187265 | JGI IMG/M metagenome (GOLD analysis project Ga0209016, IMG submission 187265) | Bioremediated contaminated groundwater microbial communities from EPA Superfund site, New Mexico - SAE3-05 (SPAdes) (version 2) | ecosystem: Environmental > Aquatic > Deep subsurface >...
GTGACCTGCTCCCCACCCTGCTGGAGAAGCTACACCACCAAGGATTTTCCCCCTTGGTACTTCGGGGCCAGGCGGTCAAACCAGAACAGCGGGAAGACTGGCTGAAAGAGAACCTCTCTGACGGTCAATACGACTGTCTGCTCTGCAACCCCAACCTGGTCAAGACTGGTCTGGATCTGCTCGACTTCCCGACCATCGTTTTTTTCCAGTGCGGCTACTCGGTGTTCACCCTCAGACAGGCCAGCCGTCGTTCCTGGCGGATCGGCCAGAACTTGCCGGTCCGGGTCTTCTACCTGGCCTATGCCGAAACCATGCAGGACAAGGCGCTGAGCCTCATGGCCCAGAAGATGGAGACCTCGCTCGCAGTTGAGGGCGAACTCTCGGGGCAAGGGCTGGCTGCCCTTTCCGAATCGGAAAACAGCATGCTCTACGAATTGGCCAAGGCCCTTACCGGTCAGCAGCCGGTGGAGGATGTCAACACGGCTTGGAGCAGGTATCGCCAGCGGGAGTTGGCCTCGGTGCTCGATCTCGATGAGACCCGGACCATCACCACCACCGAGGAAACCCGGGTGACCACCACAACCACCATCAGTTCCCCCGACGGGCAAACCGCCCTGGTCCGCCATGAGTTGGTGATAAGGGGCCGGGTCTATCTCCGGGGTAATGCGGCGGTGGCCTATGTGGACGGCAACCGTTTCCGGCTGCAGTCCGGGGTCATCTATTGGCAGGGTCGCAGGATCGGCAGCTATGACCGCCAAGGACATGGCGAAATCAGCCACAAACCTATTCGCGTCTACAAGCCGCCACAACTCAGCCATTTCGTTCTGGCCGAGGTCCGACAGGCTGCTTGAACACTTTTTGAACTCAAACCAATCCCTGACGGGGCACACTGCCCCGATGGGCTGTTGTGCCTCGTCCATAGGAGGCACACATGCTCTACATCAGAGATCTCTGCGGGTTTTACGAACCCGCACCTAAGGAAACCATCCTCTCCGAAGCCCGCAGGTTGAGCGGTTATCAGTTCCGGCGTGCAGCCGCTATATCAACACCTACCGCCGCCAAGGAGGCAATCGGTCTTAAATTTGCCGGCTTGGAATATGAGCTGTTCGCCTGTCTATTTCTCGACACCCGGCATCAGGTGCTGGCCTGGCGGGAAATGTTCCGGGGTTCGATCAACCGAAACTCAGTCCATCCCCGGGAGGTCGTCAAGGAGGCGTTAAAGCTCAATGCAGCAGCGGTCATCCTGGCCCATAACCACCCCTCCGGCAGCATCGAACCCAGTAAGGAAGATCTGGAACTCACCCGTACCCTGACCGAGATCCTCAAGGTGATCGATGTCCAGGTCCTCGATCATCTGATCGTGGGTGACGAGGTCGTCTCTCTTGCTGAAACCGGCCACCACACCGCATGAAACCCATTGGGGCTCGTCCCCTGCAACCAAGGAGCGAGATTATGAACAATCAAAAAAAATCCATCTACGAAGAAATCACCGCCAAGATCATCACCGCCCTGGAAGACGGCGTCAATCCCTGGGCCAAACCCTGGCAATCGGTCCATTACGGACCATTCCGCAATGCGCTCACCAACCGGCCCTACCGGGGGATGAACGTCCTGCTGCTCAACCTAGTGGCGCTCTCCCGAGGGCATGTCGATCCCCGCTGGCTCACCTTCCGCAATGCCGAGCAGTTGGGCGGCTATGTGCGCAAGGGTGAGAAAGGGGCCTCCATTGTCTTCTGGAAGATCCTACCCGCCAGGGATCGGGACGGCGATGCGGCACCCGACGCGCTTACCGACAACGAAAAGGAACGGAAGCTGATCCCCTTTGCCCGTGCCTACACGGTGTTCAATGTGGAGCAGTGCGAGGGGTTAAACTTGCCGGAGCTTGAGCCCGGAGTAGAGATAATGCAGGATCAGGAAAACAATGAACTGGCTGAAAGGATTCTGGCTCTACCGAAGCTGAAGCATGGCGGCAACAGTGCTTGTTATCTGCCAGTGCCGGATTTGATTATCCTGCCGCACCGCGTTCACTTCGAGCATGCAGATTTATATTTTTCCGCAGGCTACCACGAGACTATCCACTGGACCGGGCATCCCAACCGATTGAACCGGGTCTTTAGTGCCCAGTTTGGCGACCTTGGCTATGCTTTCGAGGAACTGGTTGCCGAAATCGGCGCGGCCTTCTTGGGTGCCCATACCGGTATTCCGTTTGAGAACATGCATCACCCGGAATACATCAACCAGTGGCTGCAAATCCTCAAAGGTAACAGCAAGGCCATCTTTTCCGCCGCTGCCAAAGCCCAGCACGCCACTGACTTTGTCCTCGACAAGGCCGGGATCGCTGCTCCCACGGTAGGTGAATTCGCCGTCGCGGCTTGAGAGGAGGGACTGATGGTGAAAAACAGAAGGTTCAAAATACCGGTAGTTTTTGAATTCTCAGGAGAATTTGAAATAGTGGCGCCTTCACTCTCCGCAGCGAAACAACATGCGCAACAACATTGTGGGCTCACTCTAGGCACGGTCCATTCGACATTACCACCTGATCAGGTTGAATGGAATTTTTCCTGCCATCCAACCAAAAAAGTCGGGAAAGGATGTCGTTGTAAAGAGTCGATTACCGACCGAGAATAATTCCAAGAAACCAAACCACTATAATAAACGGCTGCTCCGACCATGATGGTTGGGCAGCCGTTTTTTTGTCCATTTAAAATGGGAACCGACAAGAAAGAAAAAACGAAAAAACAAGGTGATTAAAGAAACGAAGAAACGCCCTCGCATTAGCCCCAGCCCATTTGTTCATTTCCCCCCTCCTCCTTGTAACCTTTGGCCTCCCGGATTCGTCTGTAAAGGAAAGAGGGAACATAGGTTCTCTTGATCGCAGGTACACCCAACAGCACAGGAGGAATGACCCATGACTGAGAACAACGCTAACGAAAAGAAGAATGAAAGTTGCTGCGCCGGCATGCAGGCAATGATGCAGAGCGGCATGTGTGAACAAATGAAATCATGCTGCCCTCAGGCCGAGAAAATGATGGAGATGATGGCCAAATGCTGCATGCCTTCCGGCAAAATGGAATCTCAGGAAAATCAGAATAATCGGAACGGGATGGGAGCACGATCATGAACAAGAATATGAACAATCCAAGCTGCTGCGGGCCGGAAAATAATGGTCAAGCGACTACGAGTTACGAGGATATCCGTATCGAAAGCGCGAAGAACATGTGCGGCCTGTGCGAAAATTACGCGGAACGCCAGAAATCGAAACCAATTGCCGTGATGTGCTGCGAAGGCGCATGCTTACGGGGCGACATAGCCCGACAAGCGGCGAACATTCTCTGCCACACCCTGGCACCTGAAAAAACCGTCAGGATTTGCCTCGGCGGAGCATTCACCAAAAATACCGGACAGCGGAACCTTGTACGCACGGCACCCCGTCTGATCGCCTTGGAGGGATGCTTTGTCAACTGTGCTTCCCGAATGATGCATGGGGTCATCCAAGGGCTTGAACCGGAAGTGATCATTGCCGACCGCCTCTATGATTTCGACCGAAATTTGTTTGGCATTGACGAGATGTCGCCTGAAGAGGCTCGGGTTCATGCCAACACCGTTGCCATGAAGATTGCAGCGACCTTGTAGCCAAAACCGGAAGCAACCATTTTAATGGAGAGAAACCATGGCAAAGCTGAAAACGGTAAGGATCGAGGCAAGCGCTGACGAGAAATTCAAAGTTGCGGTCACAACTGGAGATCGCACTTTCTTTGTCGACCAACAGATAAAAGTTGGTGGAACCGATGCTGGTGCCAGCCCAATTGACCATCTGTTTGCTTCGCTGGCAGGGTGCATCGCCACAACTGCCAGAATCATGGCGACCCAGAAACAAATCATTTTAAACGGCATGGATATCAAAGTGGAAGGTTCGCTGGACACGCATGTGATTTACGGTAAAAGTACAGAAGGCCGACCAGGGGTTACCGGTATCCAAGTCTCTGTGGGTCTTGATTCTTCAATGTCCGATATCGAGCAGCGAGATTTTCTGGAAGAGTTGCGTTCGAGGTGCCCCGTGTGGGATACTATCAGCGGGGCCACCCCGATTACCCTCACGACTCAATAACGCTAGAACAATGAACAGAGGGGTAGACCGCTTGTGCAGCTCATGGCGTGCAGAGGCGGTCTATCGTACAGATACACCTTGATAGCCTCAAATCGAAAGGAGTTGTGCTGATGGATGATAAAACGGAGATTTTGATAAGCCTTGGCGCTTCCACAGCCGCAAACTGTGTCCCTTGCTTCGAATATTACTTTAAAAAGGCCACCAAACTGGGACTGAATATTGAGGAGATCGGAAAAGCGGTAGAGATTGGCAATAAGGTCAAAACTGGATCAAGCATCGCGATGACCAAATGTATCAGAAGCATCACGGACAGCGATGCCAAGTCGGATGGTGGAGATGGCGCAACAACAGCCTCTCATCCTTGCTGTCGCTGATCTAGACCGTCTCCCTATGAACACCTATCAAATCTACGATCAGTACTATCAGAAGATCAGGAGGTTCATCTTGTCGTATGTCCGTGATGAATGGGCAGCCGATGATCTGACCCAAGAGACCTTCATCCGTGTCCAGAAGAGCCAGGACATGGTTCAAGACCCTGAAAGGCTGGCCTCCTGGATATTTCGCATTGCCTACAATGTATGCCAGGACCATTTCCGTCGCCGAAAAGTTGCCGCTCCCCGCGAGTGCGAACTTTCGGAAACCATGGAAGGATTTAAAAACGCCATTGCTCAACAGGAACTTGAACAATGCGAGATGAGCAAGTGTGTCCAGGGCGTCGTCAACCTGCTGCCCGAATCACTTCGCAGCGTGGTTATTCTTTTCGACATGGGTGAGTTGAGCCACCGCGAAATAGCAGAGATACTCGACACCACGGTCGAGAACGTGAAAGTCCGGCTGCACCGTGGCAGGAAAAAGCTCAAGGTGTTGTTGGAAGAACGATGCACATTTGAGATCGACGAACGAAATGCTCTTATTTGTGAGCCCATTGATTGATAATTGAAATAGGAGAAATGATCATGTTTGATAGGTTCGTGATCAGGCCACGGAGATCCGCCTCGGTAAATCCTTCGCGACGATAAAAGAGATCCAGCAGCAACGGGTAATACCGGGCGGCAAAGCGAAAGAATCCGTGGGGATTGGTAGCCATCAGTTGTGCTTGTTCAAGTGCATTTTCAAATCTCTCTCAAAAACCATACATCTGCGTCAACCCGTTGAGCGTCATGTTGGTGGCAATGCCATCGTGCGGTATCAGTGCATAGCACCACGGTTTTCCGCCGTAGCTTTTCGCATATTCCGTCGCATTGATGCACCATTTGACGGCAACCTCTTTTTTGGCGAGAACGATGGGATCACTCATCTGATTGCTCGCCTTGGGCTCCAGCATGTAGAGCGTATCCGCAGTTTCAGCGACAAAATCGGGTTGGTATTCCAGATGATCCGCACCATGGCGATAAAAAATCTGAAACTGCCCCTTAGCTGGCTTGAACCACTTCAATGCATCCCGTTCCAATAGAACCGCAAGCTTGCGTTCAGCATCCGAGTCGAACTTCTGCACCGAATACAGGCAGCGGTCAAAGCCGCCAAAGAGATACTTGGACATATTGCTCTTGTCCGCCGGCGAGACCCTGTAATCGGCCGGAGGCTCGTTGGCCGCGCAGGTGTAGGCGCTGGGTTTCAACTCGGTGAACCCTTTGTTCACCTTCACCTCGTATTCAGCAATTTCCTCCCAGTAATGTTCCTGCATCTGGGCGTGGATGAAGCGGGCAATGTCGCGCTGATAGCAACGCACTACATCAATGGCCTCGTCCGGTTGCAGATAGCTTTCAAAATGACGGACGGCCTGACCGGCAAGATCATAGAGCAGGTTCGCGTGATCATCGTAGGAAATATCGTTGAAGTCCATCAGGCAGCGAACGATGTAGTTCTCCACACGCGGCTCCTCGCTACAGCCGCGAGCCGGGGTCACGGCCATTCCTTCTCCGGTGCGGAGATACTGCACCCATAAATCCTCGGAGACCGGCGGGTAGTTGAGGCCGTCGAGTTTGAGGGTAAACGGCTTGAACCCGGACTTCACCTCGCCTTTGGGCACCACCAGGATACGAGGGATATCGATGGTCTGCTCGGTTACCAATTCCACGGTCCTCGCCACGACGGCAGCAATATCCGGCTTGACCGTGAAACCTTCCAGGGCAAGCTGCGCAGGCTGTTGCGCCTCCACTGCCCTGACAATGGCGGCTTGAATCTCCGGATCTTTCAGGTGGCTGACCGAGGGCAGCAACTGCGGCTTGTTCTCATACCCTTTGATCACTTCCCAGGCGGTCTTCGCCACCTGCTGTTCCTGCGCTCCGGTGAAGACCGGTTGCACCTCCTGTCCTGCCATTGCGGTACTTGCAGTCACAAGAGCCGGGCGTAAACCCAGCTTGGTCGCCAGTTGCGATTGCGACACCACAGTTGAGGTTTTCTTCTCCAACTCCGAACCATCAAGCACCACCGCCTGCATGCGGATGACGGAATCAGGCCGATTGGCTTCGTCGATAATTTCCTGAAACTTGTCATGGGCAACGATGTTGAGCCGATCCACCGGTGTCACCCCGGTGCGTTTACCGTAGGGCAACCGCAGCCCCCGGCCGATGGATTGCTCAATGAGGATGCGGGCATTGGCGGCTCGAAGCGGCACAATGGTATAGAGGTTGGTCACATCCCACCCCTCTTTGAGCATGTTAACGTGGATGACGATCTCGGTTGGCTCCTCAGTCTGCTCCACCCGCAGCAGCCGCTCAATCATTTCCTCCTCGTCCTTGCCGGTCTTGCTCGAATCCACCTGAATGACCTTGTCGGTATAGCGCCCTTCAAAAAAGGCCTCAGACTGAATCATCCGCAACAGTTGCCCGGCATGGGTGGTGTCGCGGGCGATCACCAGCAGAAAGGGCTTGACGATGGCTTGCAGGGTTTCGCGGGCATAGGTTTCCAACTCCACCTTGACGCTCTCATGGAGCCGGACGCCGTCTTCCAGTTTCAACCGCTCGATCTCCTCCACCGACATCCCAGCCGGATTGAAGTCCTTGCGGGTCACCACCGCCGGTTCCTTGACAAAGCCATCATTCATGGCCCGGCCCAGGGGATAATCGTAGATGACATTCTTGAACGCTACTCCGCCCTTATTGGTTTCCACAAAGGGGGTGGCGGTCAACTCCAGGCCGAGGATCGGCTTCAACTCGTTGATGGCCCGCACTCCGGCGCTGGCCCGGTAGCGGTGCGACTCGTCCATGAGCAGCACCAGGTCCGGCAGTCCCGCCAGATAATCGAAATAGCTCTCGCCGATATATTCGGAGAGCCGCTTGATACGTGGCGACTTGCCGCCCCGGACTTCGGAGTTGATTTTGGAGATATTGAAGATGTTGATATGGACGCCATCATGCCCAACCACCCCCGGAATTCGCATTTGCCGCCGCGCCGCCTCCCGCACCCCCACCCCGCTCTCATAGGTGTCGCCGGTGATGACGACCGGCGGGTCAGTGGCGAACTCGGCGATCCCTTTGAACACATACTTGGGTGTGTTCGGGGTGAAATCGGCGATCAGCTTGTTGTAGATGGTGAGATTCGGCGCCAGCACGAAGAAATTGCAGATCCCGTGGGCCAGGTGCAGGTAGCTGACAAAGGCCCCCATGAGCCGGGTCTTACCAACGCCGGTGGCCAAGGCAAAGCAGAGCGAGGGAAATTCTCGCTCAAAATCGGTGACCGATGGATATTCGCTACGGATCACCTCTAGCACGGCAGCGGTGTCCGCCTCCTTGCCCGGCGGCGCGATTTCAGTGATGCGGTGCAAAATTTCCAGGGATTCCCGCTGCGGTTGCCGCAGGGACAGCCGGCCGGAGATGGCGTTGACGTGACGGTTCATGGCCCCACCTCTTTTCGGTGTTCCAGTTGCAAATCGATGCGTTCTTTCGCCTGCGTAATAGCCTTATGGAGTTCCTGTGCAAGAATCTCGCGGGGCGGTAATTCGGTGAGGTATTTCGCTACCCGGATACCGCTTTGCTCAAGAGCAAGAAGTTTAACGGTTTCTTGTTTTTTCCCGGAACAGAGGATCAGCCCGATAGGCGTCTTTTCATCGGGCTGTCGTTCATATTTGTCCAGCCAGCGCAGATACAATTCCATTTGTCCCTTATCGGCCGGTTTGAACTCGCCCAGTTTCAATTCGATGGCCACCAACCGTTTTAAGCGTCGATGAAAGAAGAGCAGATCAAGGTAATAATCGTCGTTATCCACCTGGATGCGTTTTTGACGGGCGACAAACGTAAATCCGACACCGAGTTCCAGGAGAAATTTTTCCAGTTCCCGAAGGATGGCGCCTTCCAGATCCTTTTCCAGGTAGCGGTCCGTGAGCCCAAGAAAATCGAGGAAGTAGGGATCACGGAAGACCAGATCCGGGGTGAGTCGGTCTTCGTCGCGCAGACCATCAAGTTCCAGGCGGATCAGTTCGTCGGGTTTCTTGGACAGAGCGGTGCGCTCGAAGAGCATCGAGTCGATCTTCTTTTGCAGGGTGCGGGTGTTCCAACTTTCAACCCGGCACATTTCAGCATAGAAATCGCGCTTGAGCGGATCATCAAGGTAGATGATGGCCTTGAAATGACTCCAACTTAATTTTGCAGACAGCGCCTGCAAAATATCGCCATCGGGAAAGGTCTCCGCCAATCGAACCATATAGGCAAGATTACGTTCGCTCCAACCGCGTCCAAAGTCACGAAGCAATTTTGCAGACAGTGTCGGCAAAATCTCCGCGCCATAGGCTGCCCGCTCCCCTTGCAGGAGTTCTTTGCTGATCCGTTTGCCGACCCGCCAGTACAGCATGGTCAAAGCGGTGTTGACCGTTACCGCAACGCAAGAGCGTGTTTCTTCGATCAAGCTGCGGAGTTCATGAAAAAGCGTGTCGGCAAGTTGAACTGGTGTTTGCTTTTTGGTCATGACGCTTCCTCGCCGAACAGCGATGCCTGTCGTGGCCGTCTTTTTCCAGATTTTTCTGCTTCTTCCAGAGGCAGTGATGGCGGTGGCGGAGGCGCTGCCGGAAGATTCTCAACCTTGAGGCTGTAGTCGTCATGGCCCCATTCGCAGCGGGCCAGGACTTGGCGAGGGATTTTTTTGACGGTGAGATTGGCATAGTCGCCCCGGCCCCGGAAGGCGGTGCAGAGCACCAGCAAGGAGCGCCCCTCGCCGACCTCGTCGGATAACTCCTGCAACTGCTCGTGGGTGAGACTGGCGGTGGTCACATAGATGAAGTCCTGCTCGGTGGAATGGCCATGCTGCCAGTAGACTGAATCGGAGGGCGCATAGCGAAATCCCTCCAGCTTGCACAGGGCCTCGGCCAGCATGGCCGCGTTGTAGCTTTGATTGATAACCCAGTTGCCCCAGCGGTCTGTTTCCAAAAACGACGGCGCCAGACGGTAGTAGCGGAAGCCGCCGCCGCCTTGCCAGTTGACCGCCTTGCTGATGCCACCCTGGTCCTCACCGTCGATGACCTTTTTGAGGCGCGGAATGATGTGAGTGTGGCAGTGTTCGCCCAGTTCCACCATGATCCAGCGGCGGCCCATCTTGTGGGCGACGGCGCCGGTGGTGCCGGAACCTGCGAAGGAGTCGAGGACGAGGTCGCCGGGGTTGGTGCTAATATTCAACAAACGGGCTAGTAAAGCCTCAGGCTTCGGAGTGTCAAAAACATCTGATCCGAAGAGATCTTTAATTTCCTTCTTTGAGGTCCTATTAGAACCAACTTCAGAATGTGGCCATATAGTTTCTGGAGGTCGTCCATTCGTATCCTCAAAATAGACACGAAAATATACGCTCCATCCTGTTTTGGTTTTAACAAATTCAATTCGCTTGGCCTCTTGGTCAATTTTTTTTGCTCCCCATTGCCATCTGCTATCGGATCCATCAGGATTTTTTGGGAAGACGTCAGATCCATCAGGAGCTGTTATAGAAAAATACATAGATGGTCTTTTTTCTCTATGCCCATCAGCACCCATAGCTCTCAAAGGCTTTAGATAATAAATTTTTCCTTCTTCATCCTTTTTGTTGTAATGAAGTGGAATTACATCTTGGTTAATTCGATTAAGAGCGACTTTTTCGATATTTTTTGCAAAGACTAAAACATGGTCGTGTCTCGATGAAAAATATTTAGCATCGGATCGAGGGCTATCTGCTTTTTCCCAAATAACATCTGCTAAAAAATTCCCTCTCCCAAACAATTCATCACATAGCACCTTCAAATAATGGCACTCATTGTCGTCAATGCTAATCCACAGCGAACCATCCTCAGCGAGCAGCCGCCTGAGGATCTCCAATCGATCCCGCATCAGCGAAAGCCAGATGGAATGCTCCACCCCGTCGTCGTAATGGGTAAAAGCACTGCCGGTGTTGTACGGCGGATCGATGAACACGCACTTGACCTTGCCGGTAAACTCCTGTTCCAGGGCCTTCAGCGCCAGCAGGTTGTCACTGAAGATCAGCCGGTTGTCGAACAGATCCGCCTCCGTCACCCGATGCCCGGCATGATACGACAAGTCCTGATCCTCCAGCAGGATGCGCGGCTCCAACCTCGGCCGCTCCTCCTTGCCGATCCAGGTCAGTTCAAGTTTTTGTTTCTTCATCTTTGATACCTATATCTGCGGAGCCTGTTGACTCAAAAAATTAAATAACCGGGCCAAAGGGAAAGCATCTGTAGAGCGAGCGATGTTTAATGGTGCAATCGCAGGGTGACCAGAAAAACCATAGTTTAATGTCATCAATGCATTCACAAAAGGAACCGTGCGTTCTTGACTTTTAAAATGGGCAAGTGGTCCACAGCCAGCACCCCAAGCTTGAAACAGATCAGCAGCCTGTTGCCGAAGTTCATCAAAAGGATGGCTAAGTATTTGCCCTATACTTGCAGTATTAAACGGTTGAGCCATATCAATCCTGTTACGTAATCGCTTAACTAAGACTGCTCCTATTGCGTGGAGTCCGTGCCGGTATACTAATCGCTCCACCCCGCCAGATCCAGCATCGACAGCCTTCAATAAACGATGGATATGCCTTGTAAATAAGACAGCATTGACCAACCGTACACCGCGCAAGGAACTTGAAAAAATTGTTTGATAATGGGCAGATGCTGTATCATTAATAGCCGCCGGCGACGCTTTGAGCCATACGGCATAACGAGGATCAGGTTCTAAATAAGCAAGGGCAGTGATGGCCTCAGCAAGAAGGATATTTGAATCGCTAGGTATCACCAAAGCTTCTGGACGATAGTGGTAGTTGATGCCGAAGCAGGCCAATTCCTGCCTCAGACGTTCCTGTTGAGGGTCAAGTGAGGCAAAATTGGCGGTCGATACTGGATTTTGATGGTTTCTTGCCCGAGTGACCTTTGGGCTAAAGTCTCCGGCAGAATTACTTTGAATTAAGGTCAAGAGAACCTTGGCATTGCTGATGTCTGGGGGATTGGCTGATTGCATCAGTTCAGCAGCCGAAGCAACGGTTTGCGCACCGTTGATAATTGACAGGTTGAGAAGTTTGAATTTTTTGCTCTCCTTCGTGCCATTTTTGGGGTCAATTTTATCACAGAGGGCGGTGACACCATTATTGAGATAGAAAAAATTGGCGGGTTCTTCTTTTAAAGTTTTCTGGATGCTCTTATTGACATCAGATTTATTGCTTCCAAGAAAATAACGGATATTTTGTTCATAAAGAGCTTTGCCATGGTTTTGGTGTAATTCCACCAGCTCTTGCATATGAATAAGCCCAAAATAGGTTTTCCTTGGCTCTTCCACTTTTCCATAATTTTTTAAATTTATCGTAGCATTAACGCGCTGGTAAGCATGTAAGCCACGTAATGCAGAGGTAAACTCGGGTGGAGTGAAATATTCGATGGGAGCAGAAAGTCTCTCTTCATCCAGAGAGTCATCACCAATCAATTGTTCTATTG
>Ga0209016_1002539_pt1 | contig 11991 bp, 12 predicted proteins | sample EPASupsiteSAE305_FD_187265 | JGI IMG/M metagenome (GOLD analysis project Ga0209016, IMG submission 187265) | Bioremediated contaminated groundwater microbial communities from EPA Superfund site, New Mexico - SAE3-05 (SPAdes) (version 2) | ecosystem: Environmental > Aquatic > Deep subsurface >...
AAGAGCGCAATCTTGTTGAACGATTCTTTCAAAAGGCAAAACACTATCGACGAATTGCCACTCGCTATGAGCGTTTGGCCAGAAACTACGCTGCAATGCTTACTCTAGTCTCAACCGTTATATGGATGGCGTGATTGAGAACACACCCTAGTCCTTTATCATAAAGTTCTTTTGCTAAATTTGGAATCTCGCTCAACGAAATATTCGTTGGGTCATATTTGGCTGCAATAGCAGCAATGTCTGACGTATAAGAGTCTTCTGCATTTGTCTGGGTTGATGTTTGGGCGGCAGTGGCGGACTTATTGACACTTTCAATTAAGGCCGTTGCAGCAACCGATTGGGCTGATGTGATGTTCATAATGTCCTCCGAGATGACTTGGTGGTCTTATATTGTCTTTCGGCATTTTCGCATAAAACTGCACAAAGATTTTCTGTGTGGGTATCAAACTGTCAGCCTATCCCAGACGTTCTACCAGTTGCATATCAACCACACATTACAGTTCAAGGCCACACCCACATTGGTTGCCCGCCAACCATGCAATGCCTTTTATTAACTTCATCGCAGGAGCCCACATAGAATCACAAATCAATCACCTATTACGGATGCCCAATAATTACAGCCTTCTAAAGGCCGATGCTTTGATGGCGGCCCAGACCGTGCTGCCGGGGGTAATCTGCAATTCTTGCGCTGCAGCAGGCACCACCTCGGCCACCAGTGTACTGCCGTTACAATCCAGTTCTATGCCGGTCTTTTTACCTGATTCAAACAGGCTGCGCACCATGCAGGGCAGCAGGTTGCGGGCACTGATGGCATCGGGGTGGCGCTTGCAGAGGATGATATCTTTAGAAGACAGCTCAAAGGTGCCGGATTCTGTACCGGCACCGCCGGACAGCAGCAGCTCCCGCCCGGCCCAGGGAAAGGCCAGTAACCCCTGTTGTTCCTGTGGTATCCCCAGCTCCAGCAGATTGATGTAGCCGGTTGAGCTTTGTCCCATCCGCTGGCGGGCCAGTTCTTCCGGCACAACCAGACCGGCCAGCTGCCCCTTTTCCAGCACCGCCACCTGATCGGCCATCAGCCGCATCTCCACCAGCGAATGAGAAATAAAGACAAACGGAATCCTGAACCGCTCCGATACCAGATTCAGATACGGAATGATCCGGTAGCGCAGGTCATCATCCAGGGCAGAAAGCGGCTCATCCATCAGCAACAGCCGGGGCGACGCCAGAATCGCCCGCCCCAACGCCACCCGCTGGCTCTGGCCGCCGGACAGTGTCTCCGGCATCTGTTCCAACAGATCCGTTATCTCCAGCACCTCAGCCACCTCTGCCAGCTCTATCCTGCGCTCTGTTGCAGGACAACGCTGGTACCCGTACAGCAGGTTCTTGCGTACCGTCAGGTGGGGAAACAGACCATGTTGCTGAAACACCAGGGCGATTCTGCGCTGATGGGAAGGTAGATTGATCCTGCGACTGCTGTCAAAAATCGGTTGACCATCCAGCAGAATCTGACCGCTATCAGGGGTGATAAGCCCTGCCAGACAACTGACCAGGGTTGATTTGCCGCTGCCGGAAGGACCAAAGATACCGATCCGTTCACCGCTGGCCTGCAGATCAAGCTCCAGGGTAAACTCACCCTGCTGTTTGCGTAGTGTCAGTTGCAGTTCCATAGCGCGTTACCCCTTTTTAGGATTGGGACGCCAGGCATACAGCCCCAGCAGCACCAGAAACGAGAAAATCAGCAGCACCGCTGCCAACCGGTGGGCCTGACCGTATTCCAGTGCCTCAACATGGTCGTAGATCTGCACCGAGGCAACCCGTGACACGCCGGGGATGTTGCCACCGATCATCAACACCACCCCGAATTCCCCCACGGTATGGGCAAAGGTCATGATTGAGGCGGTCAGAAAGCCGGGCTTTGCCAGCGGTAATGCAACAGTGAAAAAGGCGTTTAATGGTGACGCACCCAGGGTGGCGGCCACCTGCAGCGGCCGTTCACCGATCGCCTCAAAGGAGTTTTGTAACGGCTGCACCATAAACGGCAGAGAGTAGAACACCGAGGCCAGCACCAGGCCCCAGAAGGTAAACGGCAGAGGGCCGATCCCCAGACTGGTGGTCAGCCAGCCCAGGGGACCGTGGGGCCCCATGGCCAAGAGCAGATAAAAGCCCAGCACTGATGGCGGCAGCACCAATGGCAGAGACACCATCGCCCCCACTGGACCCTTAGCCCAGGAACCGGTACGGGCCAGCCACCAAGCCACCGGAGTTCCCACCAGTAACAGGATCACGGTAACAATGGCGGCCAGCCGTACGGTCAGCCAGATGGCTTGTAAATCTGCTGGGTCAAGCAGCATCGTTACTCCTAGATTTCATACCCGTAGGTACGGATGAATGCCTTGACCTTATCGGTTTTCAGATAATTTGCCAACCCCTCAGCAGCCGGATTACCTTTGCCTTTCATCAGCAGCACGGCATCCTGACGGATCGGAGTATGCAGATTACCCGGTACAATCCAGGCAGAACCGCTGGTGATCTTACCACCCTTCATGACCTGCGACAGGGCAACAAAGCCAAGATCAGCATTACCGGTACCGGCAAACTGATAGGTCTGGGAGATGTTCTCCCCCTGCACGATCTTGGGCTTGATTGCGGCTGTCAAGCCGCGCTTGGCCAATACCTCCAGGGCTGCAACGCCGTAGGGAGCCAGCTGCGGATTGGCAATGGCGATCTTGTTAAATGTCCCCTTGGACAGGATATCTCCCTTGGGATCAACCAGACCGGGCTTGGCAGACCAGAGCACCAGCGTGCCGATGGCATAGGTAAAACGGCTGCCAGGAACAGCAAGACCGTCTTTTTCCAGCTGAATCGGTTTCTCATCATCAGCAGACAACATCAGCTGAAACGGTGCACCGTTTTTGATCTGTGCGTAAAACTTGCCTGATGCACCGAATGAAAGCACCACCTTGTGGCCGGTGGCCTTTTCAAAATCTGCGGCAATCTGTTTCATCGGTGCGGTAAAGTTGGCCGCAACCGCCACGTTTACTTCTGCAGCCTGGGCCAGGGATGACAGCATCAACAGGGAGGATGCAGCAATCAACAGTTTCAACAGTTTCATTTTGTTGGCTCCTTTTGGGTGTATTCCGATTCCAGTTTAAGGACGGAAACGGAATTAGATATCATAGCCGTACGAACGGATGATCTTCTTTGTCTCCTGTGCCTTCAGGAATGTGAGCAGTGCTCTGCCTGCCGGATTATCTTTGCCCCGTGTCAGCAACACGGCATCCTGTCTGATCTGGGGGTAGAGGTTGGCTGGCACCTGCCAGTGGGAACCGGCTGCGTAACTGCCGTTTTTGTAGATCTGCGACAGGGCCACAAATCCCAGATCCGCATTGGCGGTGGCAATAAACTGGTAGGTCTGGGAGATGTTCTCACCGAACACCAATTTGGACTGCAATTGTTCATAGACCCCCAGCTTTTTCATTACCTCAACCCCGGCAGCGCCATAGACCGCCAGTTTAGGGCTGGCAATGGCCAACCGTTTAAAATCAGCCTGTTTCAACACCTCGCCCCTGGCATCAACCAGCCCCGGCTTGGTACTCCAGAGCATCAATTTGCCGATGGCATAGGTAAAACGGGTTTCAGGCAGGGCCAGCCCATCTTTTCCCAGGCGGATCGGGGTCTCGTCATCGGCAGAGATCAGCAGTTCAAACGGTGCGCCGTTCTTGATCTGGGCGTAGAACTTCCCGACGGTGCCGTATGAGATAATCAGCTTGTGGCCGCTGGTCTTCTCAAAGAGGGGCTTCAGCTGCTCCATTGGCGCTGTAAAGTTGGCTGCCACGGCCAGGTGCAGATCAGCAGCAAAACAAGGAACCGATAGCAACAACAGCATGGCTACAGACAAAATGGTACGTGATATTTTCATCTTTTTCCTTTCACTCAGGTATGCCGCCAGATCTTGACCGACGACAACAGTAACAATAGCGACAAGAGCGGCATCAGGACGACATCAGGCACCAACCCCAACAAACGTCCCCCTATAAAAGTACCGGCAATCGATCCGGCAGCCATAACCAGCATAAATTGGCGGTGCTGTCCCAGCACCACAAAGCTTTTATCTCTGCTGTAACGGGCAAATGCGGTCAACATGGTGGGCAGGCTGATGGCCAGCGACAGACTTCCTGCAAGCTTGATATCAATACCGAACAACAGCACCAGTGTTGGAATCAACAGTTCGCCGCCTGCCACCCCCAACAATGAAGCAACCACACCGATGCAAAACCCGGCAACCACACCAGCACCCAGCAATAGATTTCCACTTAACAACGCCCCGCCCCCTGTTGTTGCCCCATGTCCAAACAGTAAGGCCATGGCAATCAACAACATGAGTACGGCGATGGTACGGTGCAGCGTGACTGATTTCATCTTAACGGCCAGCCCGGCACCGCCCCAGGCCCCCAGCAGACTGCCTGCCAGCAGGTTGGCAATGACCGGCCATCTACCCAATACCGCGCTGAACGGAATAGTGCCGCTTCTGAAGGGCAATGCCGTTGCCACCACCACCAGACTCATGGCCTTGTTCAGGATAACCGCATCAAGTGCATTAAATCTAAAGCCGCTGATTAAAAGTGGTAACCTGAACTCCGCTCCGCCCAGACCGATCAGACCACCCAGCGTCCCGATCAATGCGCCTCCGCCAAAGGCAGCGCTGCTGTTCCGTCTGTTATCTCGTGCCATCGCCGCCCCCTGCAGCTACGATAGTTGCCCCGATGTCAGCAGGCTTGCCAAAATAAACCGATGACAGCACCAGGATATCCACGCCGGTGGCGGCATATTCAGCCGCGTTTTGCTCGTTGATTCCACCGGCAGCAGAGACCTTGATTGCCGGGTTGATCTGCCTGACGTGATCCACCAACGCCTTAAGCTGGTCAGCTGGCAGCTTGTCCACCTGCACCACATCAACCCCGCTCCCGGCGATCAGCAGTGCTTCTTCCGGTGAATCAGCCTCCACAATAATCCTGGTCTCCAGCGCCTCGCGCTTCAACGTTTCCAAATGCCGCAAAAACGGCTCCAGTCCGCCCATAAACACGGTATGCTGCTTGAATACCAGCACCGTCTCCGACAGCCCCAGGCGGTGGGGCAATGCACCACCGGCGCAGATCGCCTTAATGGCAATCTTCTTGGTGCCGGGAAAGGTCTTGCGGGTGGTCAGCACGGCAATACAGGGGTTGATTTCCCGCGCCGCAGTAACAATCCTGGCAGTGCGGGTGGCAATGCCGGAACCGTACTCCAGCAGATTCACCGCCACCTTCCAACCGGCGTGCAGTGCCTGGGCCGGGCCGGTGGCCTTTAGAAAGGTCTCGCCAGCCCCAAGCAGGGTGCCGCTGGGTGTCTGTTGGGTGATGCTGCAACCGCATTTTTCCAGCAGCCGTGCAGCCTCTTCCGTGCAGCAAAGCACGGTTTCATGACGGGTACTGAAGCGGATCTCACCCGGTTGATGTCCGATCCCCAGCAGATGGGTAGTCAGGTCGCCATAGGGGAGATCCTCCTCCAGAAACCGTTCAACTTCATAATCCGGCAGGCAGGTAATCATACTGAACCTCGTCTATCGTTATAGTGCTTAAAATATAACGCTACTGATGAAAAAAGGGACAGCTTCGTTGATGTCCCTCTATCGATTAATCCAATTTTAAATCGGCGGTGTAATCAGCTGACCCCAAGAATCACGCTGGAAGCCTTAAACAGTGCGGTTGCGCTGCCACCAACCTTCAAACCCAGCCGCTTGGCGCTGCCACCGGTAATCACGGCGCTGATGGTATTACCGCCGGGCAGCTCCAGATCAACTTCACAACTGACCGGACCTTCAACCAGTTTGGCTATGGTGCCGGTCAGCAGATTGCGGGTGCTTAACTTTGCTCCTGCCAGATCTGTGCCGATTACTACTGAACTGGCCTTGACAATGGCATAGGCAGCCATCCCCTCTTTAAGCCCCAGGTTATCAATGGCGCCGTTGGTGACCACTGCGGTAATGGCGGTGTCACCTTTCAGTGCCAGGGTTACCTCGGCATTGACTGCCCCTTTACTAATGGATGCTACGGTGCCGTTAAATACGTTACGTGCGCTGACTTTCATGCTGATCCTCTTTAAGAATTGGTAGAGACTACCGGTGTCGCCCAGACGTTGGTCCAGGTTCTTCAAAAACTTGCGGTGTTCTTCCTGTACAATGCGAAACTGCTCAATCACCTCGCGGCCTGCAGTGGTAAGGCTGGCTCCGCCGCCACCTTTGCCGCCGGTGGCACGGTCAACCAGTGGTGCAGCAGCCAGATTGTTGATCTGGTTTACCATCTCCCAGGCGGTCTTGTAACTGATCCCCACCGCCTTGGCTGCCTGGGTAATGGAACCAAGTTCATCAACCTTTTCCAGTAGCGCTATACGGTCGCCACCCAGAAACTTGCTCTCTGCCCGGTTAAACCAGAGACTGCCGTCCAGCTCTACCGTTTGTGCCTTGCCCATTGGTACACCCCGTCGGGTCTTCTTGTGATTGGTTGCTGGTGCAACCTTTGGCCAAACTATACCCGATTTTGGCGTTATGTGTAGTTGGAAATTCCCGTTTAGACCATGCATCGCTCAGATGATGAAAACAAAACCGCTCTTTTCGTACATTTTGGAACTATCCGCTTTAAAAGCTACGTTGCGGTACTTTAAAGAGAAGCCAGAAGGGACCGGCAACACCGAAAAAAACATCCCACACAAGGTTTTTAACTAATTTCAATCCACTTCGCAACATCATCTAACAATCTGTATTTATATATCTATATCAAACAAGTGCCTTCTGCCAGAACATGTCTAGTGCTCCGCAATCCGTAAAAATATCTTTCTCTGGCACGCTCTCTGCTCTAGGGGATTTCAGCGCTGATGAACCGGTTCCACCCATTTCCTGTTTGACCCCAAAGGAGTTTTATCATGACCAGAAAAATTGCAATTTATGGCAAAGGCGGCATCGGCAAATCAACCACCACCCAAAACACAGCAGGCGCAATGGCCCATTTCCAGAACCAGAAAATCTTTATACATGGCTGTGACCCCAAGGCAGATTCAACCCGTCTGATTCTTGGTGGCAACATGCAGCAAACCTTGATGGATGTCCTGCGCGAGGAAGGAGCTGAAAAAATTACCATCGAAAAGGTGGTCAAGAATGGCTACCAGAACATCCTCTGCGTTGAATCAGGTGGACCTGAGCCTGGTGTCGGCTGCGCCGGTCGTGGCGTTATTACGGCCATTGACCTGATGGAAGACCTGGGTGCCTACACCGATGATCTTGATTTCGTCTTTTTTGACGTGTTGGGTGATGTTGTCTGCGGCGGTTTTGCCATGCCGATCCGGGACGGTAAGGCACAGGAAGTGTACATCGTGGCCTCGGGCGAGATGATGGCAATTTACGCTGCCAACAATATCTGCAAAGGGCTGGTGAAATACGCCAAACAGAGCGGTGTGCGTCTGGGCGGCATTATCTGCAACAGCCGGAATGTTGACGGTGAAAAGGAGTTTCTGGAAGAGTTTACCGCATCAATCGGTACCCATATGATCCACTTTGTACCGCGCGACAACATCGTGCAGAAGGCTGAATTCAACAAGAAAACCGTCACCGAATTTGATCCCGATTGTAATCAGGCCCAGGAGTACAGGGAACTTGGCCGCAAGATCATTGAAAACAAAAACTTTGTGATCCCCAAACCGCTTACCATGGATCAGCTTGAGGCGATGGTAGTCAAGTACGGGCTTATGGACTGATTCCGGCATTTACCGATCAAGGAACCACTTTACATAAGGAGAACGACACCATGCCCTATCATGAGTTTGAATGCAGTACCTGTATACCGGAGCGAAAAAAACATGCGGTCATAAAAGGCCCTGGCGAGGATCTGACCTCAGCCCTGCCCGAAGGATATCTAAATACAATTCCAGGTTCCATCACCGAACGCGGTTGCGCCTACTGCGGTGCCAAGCATGTTATCGGCACCCCCATGAAGGACGTTATCCACCTGAGTCACGGACCGGTGGGTTGCACCTATGACACCTGGCAGACCAAACGGTACATCAGCGATAACGACAACTTCCAACTGAAATATACCTATGCCTCAGATATGAAGGAAAAGCATATCGTATTTGGCGCAGAGAAGATGCTTAAGCAGAACATCATTGAAGCGTTTAAGGCGTTTCCTGAGATCAAGCGGATGACCCTCTACCAAACCTGCGCTTCGGCCCTGATCGGTGATGACATTAACGCCGTGGCCCAGGAAGTAATGGATGAGATGCCGGAGGTGGATATCTTTGTCTGTAACTCTCCCGGCTTCAGGGGACCAAGCCAATCCGGCGGGCACCACACCATCAACATTGCCTGGATTAAAGACAAGGTCGGCACGGTTGAGCCCAAGATCACCGGTGACTACGTGATCAACTATGTTGGTGAGTACAACATCCAGGGCGATGAAGTGATCATGCAGGATTATTTCAAGCGGATGGGAATTCAGGTGCTGTCAACCTTCACCGGCAACGGTTCCTACGATGACCTCAGGGCCATGCACGGTGCCCACCTGAACGTACTGGAATGTGCCCGGTCAGCCGAGTACATCTGTAATGAGCTGCGGGTACGCTACGGCATACCGCGGCTGGATATTGACGGCTTCGGCTTTGAACCGCTCTCGCAATCACTCAGGAAAGTCGCCATGTTCTTCGGGATTGAGGACCGGGCACAGAAGATTATTGATGAGGAAACCGCCCGGTGGAAACCGGAGCTGGACTGGTACAAGGAACGGTTGATGGGCAAAAAGGTCTGCCTCTGGCCGGGTGGTTCCAAACTTTGGCACTGGGCCCATGTGATCCATGAAGAGATGGGGCTTGATGTTGTGTCGGTCTACACCAAGTTCGGCCACCAGCAGGATATGGAAAAAGGGATTGCCCGCTGTGAAGAAGGCGCCCTTGCCATTGACGATCCCAACGAGCTTGAGTCGGTCGAGGCCATGCTGAAGCTGAAACCGGACATCATCTTTACCGGCAAACGTCCGGGTGAGGTGGCCAAAAAAATCCGGGTGCCGTACCTCAATGCCCATGCCTACCACAATGGCCCCTACAAAGGCTACGAAGGCTGGGTCCGCTTTGCACGGGATATCTACAACGCCATCTATTCGCCGATCCACCAGCTTTCATTTCTGGACATCAGCAAGGATAAGATCCCGACCAACCAGGGCTTTGCAACACAGCAGATGCTTTCAGACACAACCTTGCCGGAAGAGGTCGTTTCCTCCCGGGAGATGCGGCAGTACACCGGAAACTATGATTGCATTCCTGACTATCTGAACAAAACCTATCCGTACATGCAAAAAACGCCTACCAGCGAGAACTAGGAGGGAGAGGATCTGATGAAAGAGAAAATTGCTCAACTGGAAGATTACATCATGAAGCATTGTCTCTGGCAGTTTCACTCCCGGACTTGGGACCGTGAACGCCAGAATGCAGGGGTGCTGGGCACCACCATGAATATTTTGTGTGACGAGCCGGTGGCAAACGAGACCCGTGAAGATCGTTGCTACTGGGTGGATGCAGTCTGTCTGGCAGATGCCTTCAAGAGCCGCTACAGCTGGCTGGCCGAGATGGACAAGGCAGCAATAAAAACGCTGATGCAAGCACTGAAAGAGCGGATTGATCACCTGACCATTTCAGGGTCGCTGAACAAAGAGCTTACTGACAAGCAATATTAGGAAGGAGTACCGATATGTCCTGTGAAGTAATGAATAAAGAGCGTGTGGGTGTTATCAACCCGATATTCACCTGTCAGCCCTGCGGCGCTCAATTTGCCAGCATCGGCATTAAAGACTGTATCGGGCTTGTTCACGGAGGACAGGGTTGTGTCATGTTTGTCCGACTGCTGTTCTCACAACATTTTAAAGAGAGTTTTGAGCTGGCCTCCACTTCCGTCCATGAAGAAGGGGCGGTGTTTGGTGCGCTCAACCGGGTGGAAACCGGCGTGGATGTGCTGTTGATGCGCTATCCCCACCTCAAGGTCATACCGATCATCTCAACCTGCTCAACCGAGATTATCGGCGACGATATTGATGGGGTGGTCATCAAGCTGAATGAAGGGCTGCTGAAGGAAAAATATGCTGATCGTGAAGTGCATCTGATTCCGATCCATTCCCCCAGTTTTGTGGGCAGCATGGTCAGTGGTTACGACGTGGCGGTACATGACTTCGTCAAATACTTCTCAAAAAAGGATAAGCCGAGCTTAAAGATCAACCTGATCACCGGCTGGGTTAATCCGGGGGATGTGACCGCACTGAAACACCTGCTGGCAGAAATGCAGATTGACGCCACCGTGCTGTTTGAGATCGAAAATTTTGATTCTCCTGTAATGCCGGACGGCAACCACGTCTCCCACGGTAACACCACCATTGAAGACCTGATCGGCACCGCCGATGCCCAGGGTACCATCGCCCTGAACCGTTATGAAGGCGGCAAAGCAGCCAAGTTTCTGCAAAAGCGCTGGGATGTACCGGCGATCATCGGACCCACACCGATCGGTATCCGCAACACCGATACCTTCCTGCAAAATCTGAAGGCCATGACCGGGAAGCCGATTCCTGAATCACTGGTGCGTGAACGGGGGCTTGCCATTGATGCACTGACCGACCTGACCCACCTGTTCCTGGCCGACAAAAAGGTTGCCATCTACGGTAACGCGGATCTGGTGATCGGCCTGGCTGAATTCTGTCTGGACCTTGAAATGAAGCCGATGGTGCTGCTGTTGGGTGACGACAACAGCGCCTACAAAGATGACCCACGGATCAAGGCGCTGCAGGAAAACGTTGATTACGATATGCAGATCATCATGAACGCAGATTTTTGGGAACTTGAGAACCGGATCAAGAATGAAGGACTTGAGCTGGACCTGATCCTGGGCCACTCTAAAGGCCGGTTTATCTCCATTGACTACAACATCCCGATGCTACGGGTTGGTTTCCCCACCTATGACCGCGCAGGGCTGCATCGCTATCCGGTGGTTGGGTATGCCGGGGCAACCTGGCTGGCTGAGCAGATGGCAAACACCCTGTTTGCCGACATGGAATATAAGAAAAACAAGGAGTGGATTCTGAACGTTTGGTAATCGAATCGGAAGGAATCTGTTCAACATGGTGTGGGGTGTCCGTAGGATCAGATGCGGATGCCTTGCTGCCTGCTCCCTGACAAGCAGGGACGAAAGGAAGCCCTATGAAAATTGCAACCTATCTCAATACAAAAGGCGCTATTGCCGGCTGTCATGAAAAGGGCCGGATATGCGTCTACGAACAGACGGAAGACAGCTGGACAGCAATAAAAGAAATTGCACTTGAAATGGATCTGGATCTGTCGCTTTCAGAGATGAAGGGCAGAATAAAGGCCGCCATTGCGCAGCTGGACGATTGCGAGGTGTTTGTTGTCCAGGAATTCAGGGGGTTGCTCCATGCCCTGCTAAAGGAAGAGTTCGGGTTTCGTACCTGGAAATCAGAAGGGACCCTACTGGAACAACTGGAGTATGTTGCCCGGCATGACAGGGAGTTTGTTGCTGCACAGGCGGCCCTGGCTGCCGCAGGCCACAGTTGCAGCAGCTCAGAAAGTCATTCCAGCTGCGGGGACGGCTGCTCTTCACGCCGTCCGCAAAGGGGGGCTGCGCCATCTGCTCCAGCCCAGCCACTGCCACAGCCGGTGCCGGTGGGCGACAGCTGTGACGGCTACTATCAGATCAACCTGGCAGAGATCCTTAAAAAGGATAGCAGCCTCAATTCAAAACAGGTGTTGGTGCCGTTCATGTCCGGGGTTGCTTTTAAAAAGCTTGAAGTTCTCTGCGACCATCCACCGCGCTGGTTTTCCAATGAGCTGGGCAAACTGAACCTGACCGTTGCATCAGAACTGCCTGACAGCACAGGGGCGGGGCTAAAGGTCATGGTTGTTCCAATGCAAGCC
>Ga0209016_1002541_pt1 | contig 11975 bp, 13 predicted proteins | sample EPASupsiteSAE305_FD_187265 | JGI IMG/M metagenome (GOLD analysis project Ga0209016, IMG submission 187265) | Bioremediated contaminated groundwater microbial communities from EPA Superfund site, New Mexico - SAE3-05 (SPAdes) (version 2) | ecosystem: Environmental > Aquatic > Deep subsurface >...
CCTGTTTAAGCCGTCTTTGGTTCCAAACCACATAAACCCCTGACTATCTTGCAAAATATCATGAATAGTATTTTGAGAAAGCCCGTCGCTGATATTCAATCGCTGGAAATAATATTTTTTATCTTTATCTGTCGTTATCCCCCAGACAAAGTTGGTTGCCAAAGAGAATATGAGTATGCAGACAATAGAGTGAAAACGTTTTCCCATTTTTACTTGTTTTTGACCGATACTCTTTCCCAAATCCATCGTGGAACCAGTCGCCAGAAAAAAACGATTACCGCGTATCTGTAGTCGATTACCACAACTCGTTTCTTCTTTTTCAGTGCTTTCATAATCTGTTTTGCCACCTTACCGGGTTTCATCAGCATGGGATAAGTCCCGGTTTTTAAAAGATCGGTTTCCACGAAGCCGGGGCGTATATCTGTAAAGGTGATGTGTAGCTTTTCCATGTGTGCTTGCTGCGCCAGAGCGTCCATGTAAAGATTCTGAAACCCCTTGGTTGCCGAGTATGCCGGGGCAACACCCAAACCTTTGGTGCCGGCAACAGAACTGATTACAGACAAGTGTCCTTTGCCTTGTTCTTTAAAATAATGAAAAGCGGTGGTTACCATTCGAATAAAACCTACCACGTTGGTTTGCGCAGTGTTGATTTCTATCTCAGGATTTAGCTGCCGGTTCTGGTGACCTATACCGGCACTTAACACAAACAGGTCCATCCCGCCCAGCTTATTTATAAGCAACTGCAATTTTTCGGAAGCATCTTCACTGGTTACATCCAACGGTTGTATTTCTATCATTTCTGGAGCTTCTGTACGTAAGGTTTCCAATTCCTTTTCGCGTCTGCCTGCCACGCCTACCCTCCATCCTTTTTTTAGATATCCTTTCGCTAAATGGTAACCTATGCCAGAGGTACCTCCTATTATTATTACTCGTTTCATTTGATAGTGCTTTATTTTTTCAAGGTATCTTTTTTGTGCAAAACCTTTATTTGGATATAAAGATAAATCAATTTAAGAATCTTGCAACACAATAAAACCTATGATCTTTCGAAATTGATTATTCAGTAACTTAGAGTTTGACTTCAGGTATTTTATTATCTTTGCCAATGATGAGTCGTAAATCGTCGGGGTTTTTCCGTTGTTCATCGCTTTTTAGCCGCTAATGGGCTAATTTCTATTGTTTAATGAAAAGACCAGCTATACATTTGCGGTATATTAATTTAATACAAATGAATTATGGAAATTATTGATCCTCCTCAGCAACCCCAGGAACCCAGACAACCTAAGTCGGGCACACCTAAATCTGTTCTTATCCCCATTCTGTTTATTATTGGGGGCTTCCTGTTCCTGGCTAGAAATATGAACATGATCGATCATTCGATTTTTAGTTTCCTTGTTTCCTGGCAGACGCTATTAATCGTTATCGGAATTATTTTGCTTGCCAGCAAAAATTATCCGGGTGGTTTTGTGCTTCTTCTTTTAGGTTGTGTATTTATGGCTCAGGATATGGGATTCATTGATCATGGGATGATGTTTACCTTCTGGCCGATAATCTTTATTCTTTTAGGGATCGGACTCCTGATGAAAAGAAGAAACAGAGATGACGGGTATGAGTCTCATGAACGACGTGATCATCATCACCATCACGAATTCACAACGGTATATGAAGGAAAAGACGGGTATGTTGATTCCAGAAATACCTTTGGTGATGTACAGCGTATAGTACTGGATCCTGTATTTAACGGTGGTTATATTGAAAACGGATTTGGTGCCACCCGGATTGATTTGCGTAAAAGTTCATTGCCCTACGGAAACACAGTGATAAACGTGAATTGCTATTTTGGCAGCATTGAGTTGTATGTTCCCGTTGGTTGGAATGTCCGTAACGAAACACGTCCTTTCCTGGGTTCGTCGGATGATAAACGATTTATGACGAGCACGGAAACAGACAGTAGCCGCACACTTGTTATACGGGGTACAGTAACTTTCGGAAGCTTGGAAATAAAAGGATAATCTAAGTAAAGCATGCACCCATTCCTTGCGTCTTCAAAGGTAAAAATATTTGGCGGAGTACTGATTCTGCTTACAGCTTCCGTTCAGTGGGCGTTTCTTATGTATTACGGAAACGCTCCACTGGAGGAAACTGTGGCCGATAGTCTCTTCTCTGTTCTTTGGTTAAGTTGTTTCGGCTATTTTCTTTGGTATATGTTGGATGTAAGCCGTTCGTTGTTGCTGGATGTGTTGCTAACCTTAGCTGTTATTGGCTTCTGGTTATTCATTACGTATGCCAGCATGTATCTTTGTCATTTTAAAGATCAGTCTATCTATTCTTTTTTTATTTATTCGCTTCCTTTTCGGGTTATTGCGGGGATTCTGACCTGGGTTATCTTGCTTCAATGGTACAGACTATGTCGGATTACGGAAAACAATGAGGTTGCTTTGGTTCAAGAAGTACAAAATTCACCCGCATTGGCTGAACAAACACAAGAGATTACCGACCATGTAGCAGTTAAGTCGGGTACCCGTATTCACATAATCAGGCTGGAGGAACTTATTTACCTGCAGGCTGAGGGCGATTATGTCCTCCTATTCTCACCCAACGGGCAGTATCTTAAAGAACAAACAATGAAGTACTTTGAGACTCATTTGCCTTCGAACCGTTTTGTACGAATACATAGGTCGTGCATTATTAACATTGAACAGATTCTTCGTGTGGAGTTGTATGGTAAAGAAACGTATCATGTGTTGCTAAAAAACGGGACTTGCCTTCGGGCAAGCAGTGCCGGATATAAGCTTCTGAAAGAAAGACTTGCTTTGTAATATATTATAACTTTCGGGGCTGAGGGATACAGATTCGGAACTCATCATTTTGTTTGAAATGATTGGCAAACTCGATCCATCCTTTTTGCTTTTTAGTAATCGTTTGTATGTAGGATAATCCCATTTCAGGCTGATTGATTTTCTTTATTTCCCCTTCTTTCGTTTCCACATAATAGCTGTTCTTCTCTTTATTTATCTTTATTCCATCTGCAAAAATTGAAAGGGAAAAAACGTTTTTTTTCTTATCCGTTATCAGTTGGATATAGGCACTTTCGGGAGAGTGTCTGAGAACAAATTCAATGGCTAATCCAACACAAAGCAACAGGTGCTCTTTATCTGCTTCAACCAGTGGAGACTCTAATCTGTCGGTTATTCTGATAGTAAGCGGAATTGCTGTTTCTGATAAATACCTGTCTTTAAGAAGTTCCAGTTCTTCTACCACATTAAACTGTGACAAATTGACTTCCAGCAAACCTTCCTGTTCCTCCGAAAGAGCCATAATAACCTGAAGGATGTTGTTGCCTCTGTGTAGTTCGGCTAAAGTTGTTTTTAAATCGCTGGCATGGTAAGCTTTTTGAAAAGGTTCTTTCAACTGAAAGGAAACTTGCTTGAAAAAATCTTTTTTTAAGCCATCCAACGATCGTTTGTTGTAAAACAAATACAATAAGAATAAAGAGCAGAAAACAAAAAAGGAAAAAATCAATAACGATGTAAGAACAAGAAGAGCCATGCCATGAGAAAAATGGTCCATCAATATATCATAGCTGTTATAGAGCAGTATTCCCTGCAAAACTATAAGAATAGCCGCCAATATGCAGCAAACTAACCATGGTATATATGTATGCTTTATTTTCATTATGTACTAAAACTACAAATATATTGAAATTAGTTTTTAATTCATAGATAATTCTCGCATTTTTATCGATCGATAAGGCTACTCTGCTGATTTATTTTTTACAATCACCCTGAGGTTTGTATATTTGCTAACATGAGAAGTGATCAAAAAAGAACGTATGAAGACGTGTTGTCTCTTATCCAGCAATTCGATTCTGTATCACTGGACGAGATGGAAGCAGTTAAACTGATGAATCGTATTGATACAAAGTATGTAATGCGGATTGAAGAGGCCGTTGCATTATTGCAACAATTAATTGATTCGTATTCGGTTTTGGAAATCGCATCTCAAAGAGTGGGTTCATACAATTCTGTTTATTACGACACGGATGATTGGCAAATGTTCCATGCACACGTAACCGGTCGTTATCCGCGGTTTAAGATAAGGGAGCGGTGTTACTCGCAAAATAACCTGAAGTTTTTTGAAATAAAGAAGAAGGGGAACAATGGGAGAACCTTAAAAAAAAGGATTCCTATCGGTTCGGAGGATAGCAAAGAAAATCCTTTATGTTCCTTTGTTAGCCAGACACCCTTTTGCTTTACCAGTTTAAAGCGGAGGCTGACAAACTATTTTGACCGGATTACGTTAGTTAACAAGGAGAAAACGGAACGGGTTACACTCGATTTTAATCTTCGTTTCAGATCAGAAGAAGGAGACGAAACTCCGACGTTCCTACAGGTGGTGATACTGGAAATGAAACAATCTAAACGTTCTGATTCACCTCTTGGAAGTCTTTTGAAAGAAAAGAACATCCGAAGAAGCGGAATGAGCAAGTACTGTGTGGGGACTCTCTTGCTAAATAGCAAATTCACCTTCAAAAAATACAAACCTACTTATACTCATTTTATAAAAGTTCAAAATGGAAAATCTGATAGATTATAAATTGTTCGGAGTATATGCGTACGACTCCATTAATTTTGCAAACCTCATTATCCGGTTTTTGTTCAATCTCTTGGTTACCGGTTTTATCATTTACTACTTCTACTATCGAAAAGCACAACGAAAAGACTATCTGATGACCTTCAGTCTTATTAGCATGACGGTGTTTTTTCTTGTTATTTTGCTGGATAATGTAAAGCTTCAAGTGGGTTTTGCCTTGGGGTTGTTTGCTATTTTTGGTATTATCCGTTACCGGACTATCACTATTCCCATTAAGGAAATGACCTATTTGTTCGTCATCATCGGTCTAACGGTTATCAATGCGCTGGCTAATAAAAAAATAAGCTATGCTGAGCTTCTTTTTACAAATACCATGTTTATTATTCTTTGCTGGATTTTTGAAAGTGATATATTTATCCGTCACATCTCCACCAAGATAGTTATTTATGATAATGTTAAGCTGGTAAAAGCCGGGAAGGATGAAGAACTGAAAGCCGATCTTGAAAACCGGCTTGGACTTAAGATTATCCGAATTGAAATCGGGACAGTAGACTACATCAAAGATTCGGCTATACTAACTATTTCTTATGCTTCCAAAGAAGTGGAAGAGAACACGGCAGATCTGATTGATAAATATAGGCAATAAATAACGGATTAACAACAAATTAGATGATAGCGATAGACAATAAGAAATGGTTCATATGTGCTTTGTTCGTTGTGTTACTTAGCGATACAGCATCTGCACAGAAAAGTGACTGGGGAGTGTGGAGTTCCACCGGAGTAGAAGCAAATCTATCGAAGAAATGGCAACTGACTGGAAATCTTGAATACCGCCTCAAAGACGGTGCTTCGCAAGCTGACCAGCTAAGGGGAGCAATTGGTATAAACTACGACCTTATAAAGCATATTAAAATATTTACCGGTTATCAGTTGATTTCTGACTTCAAAAATAGTGGTGGCAATCAATACCGGAATCGTTTTAAGTTTTTGGCAACGGGCAGTTATAAGTTCGCGGGATTTACTGCCAGTCTGAGAACAGGCGTTCAGGGTACATTTTCTGATGCAACCAACGAAGAAGATCTGGATAATACAAAGTGGGTATATAGAAACCGTTTTGGTTTAAAGTACAAGATTCAAGGAATCCGTCTCCGTCCTTACGTAACATTCGAGATGTATCAAAGGCTATCCAACGGAACAGATCCGGTTCATTACAAGAACCGCTACAGTGCAGGTCTTGAATACGATATAACCAAACATCACCAAATTGATGCAGGGTATCTGAGAGATAGCGAAATAAAAGATAATAGCAACTATTCTTTTGATGCCCTGTCAATTAGTTATACCTATTCGTTTTAATAATAAAGTTCATTATCTTTGTTTCCATAAATTAAACTTTACTTTATGGAAAAAGAAAATGCCCGTATTGACGTGGCCGATGTTTTGAGGGGACTCTCTGTATTGGGAATTACGTTACTTCATAGTATTGAGCACTACAATTTTTATTCTTTCCCTAGCGAACAGCTCTTTACATGGTTACCATTTACAGACAGTGTTATCTGGAATTCCCTTTTTTTCACTTTTAGCAACAAAGCTTACGCCATCTTTGCATTGCTTTTTGGATTTAGTTTCTTTATACAAGATGATAATCAGCGCAGGCGGGGAAATGACTTCCGACTACGTTTTCTATGGAGATTGCTTCTTCTTTTTCTTATAGGACAAATAAATGCCATGTTTTTTACAGGTGAAATTTTGGTGATGTATTCGCTTATCGGTATAATACTGGTACTCACATGCAGACTTTCTACAAAGACTGTATTTTTTATTGCCGCTATTTTTATGCTGCAGCCTGCCGAATGGGTAAAGGTTATTTATGCAAGCCTGCATCCGGAATTTATACCCGGAGAAAACCTTTCCAGCTTCTATTTTGCTGAAGCTTTCAAGGTACAGACAAGTGGAACTTTCTTTGAAACAATAAAGATGAATCTGTATGAAGGACAGCTGTCTAGTTTAACATGGGCTTGGGAGAACGGACGTATCTTCCAGACTGCGTCGCTCTTTATGTTGGGTATGTTGGCAGGAAGAGATCGTCTTTTTATTTACAGTAATTCAACTATGCGATTATGGCTAAAGACTCTGGCTTTTGCCCTTATTTGCTTTTTCCCCCTAAAGGGGCTACAGTCGATGCTTCCGGAGTATATTTCAAATAAAGCTGTGATGGAGCCGTTGGGGCGGATTTTAGGTTCTCTCGCTAATTTCTCTTTCATGTTATTGCTAGTTGTCGGTGTATTAGTCGCTTTTTATAACACCTCACTCAAAAAGTTCTTCATGAAACTGACTCCTTACGGGAAGATGAGTCTTACAAATTACATTGGACAGTCTGTTATTGGTTCAATGTTTTTTTACAACTGGGGATTCGGCATGTATAAGCACATGGGAATTACATTCAGCGTCTTGTTTGGCGTAGTTCTGGTTCTGGCTCAGTGGGCTTTTTGCTCGTGGTGGATGAAACATCAAAACCATGGTCCGTTGGAAGGTTTATGGAAAAAACTTACATGGATTAACAAATAATAGATTTACATTTCAAATAACAGAAGCAATATAATAGCGATGACTAAAGATGAATGGTTTCCGGTGGTTGATGCCACCGGATTAGTATTAGGAAAAGCAACCCGACGGGAGTGTCATAACGGAAGCAAGAAGCTTCATCCGGTTATTCATCTGCATGTTTTTAATGAAGCAGGTGATTTGTATCTGCAAAAGCGTTCGGATACCAAGGATATTCAACCCGGGAAATGGGATACGGCTGTAGGTGGTCATGTTGACTATGGCGAAGCTGTTGAGGCTGCATTGTTAAGAGAAGCCAGGGAAGAGTTAGGTATTACTGGTTTTATTCCAGAATTTATTACCCGCTACGTCTTTGAATCCGAAATAGAAAAAGAGTTGGTCCACACTTATAAAACCGTATATAATGGAATTTTCACTCCGGATACAGGTGAACTGGATGAGGGTCGTTTCTGGTCGCTCGCAGAAATTAAAGCGAACCTTGGAAAAGGGATATTCACTCCAAACTTTGAAGGAGAGTTAGATCGGGTACTACCCAACCTATAAAAAAAGGGAGAGTCGTAATTGACTCTCCCTTTTTTTATATAATATATTTACTTACACATATTGTTGATTATAGTAATCAGCTGACCACCCAATTCATCGGCCTCTTCCATAGTATGAGCCTCGGAATAGATACGGATGATGGCTTCTGTATTGCTCTTACGCAAGTGAACCCACTTATCAGGAAAATCAATTTTCACACCATCAATGTCTGTGATATCGTTTCCGGCAAACTGTTCTTTTACCTTTTCAAGAATCGCATCAACGTCGATTTCCGGAGTTAGCTCCACTTTTTGTTTGGAGATAAAATAAGGAGGATAGCTGGCACGTAGTTCGCTTGTTTTCATCTTTTTCTTAGCAAGGTGACTTAAGAATAAGGCAATACCAACCAACGCATCGCGGCCGTAATGACTGGCAGGATAAATTACTCCACCGTTTCCTTCACCTCCGATTATCGCGTTAGTCGCTTTCATCTTGGCTACAACATTTACTTCTCCAACAGCAGCAGCTGTATAAGTACATCCGTGAGCTTCTGTTACATCGCGCAATGCACGGCTGGAACTAAGATTACTTACTGTATTCCCTGGAGTGTGACTAAGTACGTAGTCGCTGATAGCAACAAGTGTATATTCTTCACCAAACATTTCGCCGTTTTCGCATACTAATGCCAAACGGTCAACATCCGGATCAACAACAAAACCGACATCTGCCTTAGCATGCTTCATCAATTCTGAAATCTCAGTAAGATGTTGCGGCAGCGGTTCAGGATTATGAGCGAAGTTTCCATGAGGAGCGCAGTGTAGTTTAAAAATTTCTTTTACACCAAGTGCATAAAGCAAATCAGGTAAAACGACACCACCAACAGAGTTTACACAATCAATAGCCACACGGAAGTTAGCAGCCTTGATAGCTTGGACATCCACCAATTCAAGATTCAGAACGCTCTCGATGTGTTTTTGTTTGTAGGTAGTATCTACCGTTACTTTTCCAAGGGCATCAACTTCAGCAAAGGTAAAATCTTCTGAAGCCGCAAGTTCAAGCACTTCGTTACCCTCTTCTGCATTTAAGAATTCACCTCTTTCATTCAATAATTTAAGCGCATTCCACTGTTTAGGATTATGACTGGCTGTCAGGATAATTCCCCCGCAAGCCTTTTCCATAGTTACAGCCATCTCTGTAGTAGGGGTAGTCGCAAGGTCTATGTCTACTACATCAAATCCCATACCGGTTAATGTGCCCAAAACAATTTGTTTTACCATAGGACCCGAAATACGGGCATCTCTTCCAACAACAATTTTGTTGGAATCCATCTTTGTGCTTTTTTTGATAAAGGTAGCATAAGCGGCAACAAACTTAACAATAGCCAAAGGACTTAAGCCGTCTTCCGGCTTGCCGCCAATCGTACCTCGAATACCGGAAATAGATTTAATCAGTGTCATAAGTTATATTTAATCAAATTGATATGTAACCAAATCAAAATAAACAGCTGTACCAGAGCTTTGTTGCGAATATGTTCCCTGAGTACTTCCCGCCTGAAAAGGAACAATTAACTTTACTTTAGCACGATCGCCTACATATTGTAATGGTGTTCCCAGTCCTTCGCTCAAAAATGCATTAAAAGCATTATTATCGACGGCTGTGCCGTAATTACCATACTTAAACTCAACTGGAAATTTCCAGCTGCTGAAGTTTTCGAAGCTAGCCGTATCTGTCACCATCAGGTTACCCCTAAAACGGGTTAAAACAGTAGTTTTGCTGAGAACTGCACGGGTTCCGTTACCAGAATCTATAACGTTCATATAGACATCATTGTCCAACAATACAAACTCATTCTCTTTAAATACACCGTTGGCAGGATATTCGTCCAACACCTTAATTCCTTTTTCCTGAATAAATGTTTCGATAGCCTTTTCCTGCGCATTCAACATGTCGGTATAGGATTTGGTTTTATCGCCACACGATACCACCGTAAGCGCAGCACATAATATCAACAGAATATTAAAACTCTTTTTCATCTCTTATTTTGGGATTCTATCGGCCTGTTTAGCCATTTATATTAACATTGAACGACAAAGATAAATAATCAGCGTAACATCCTACTTATCTTTCACAAAATCTTCTGCTTTATTCGGATAAAAGTGTATCAAACCCTCTTCAAATGTTTTTATAGCATCAGCCAATGATCCGTAAAACTCGCCGCCTGAGGCATTTTTGTGTCCTCCTCCATTAAAATATTTAGATGCAAATTCGTTACAGGGAAAGTCTCCAACCGAACGAAGGGATATTTTGGCATAGTCAGTATCTTCACGAATGAAAACAGTAAAGGAAATTCCGTCGATACTAAGAGGGAGATTTACAAACCCTTCAGTATCCCCAGTCTGATAATTAAATCGGTTTAGCTCATCCATCGACAAAGAAATCAATGCTGCTTGTTTTTCGGGATAAACCTTCATCTTTTCGTAAAGAGAATAACCCATCAACCGTAATCTGCCTTCCGAATAAACCTGGTTAATTCTTCTATAAATTAAATCCTTGTCGATTCCTTTTTTAATAAGCTCTCCAATTATAGTATAAATTTCTGGGTGATTGGAGTTATATGTAAATGAGCCTGTATCTGTCATCATCCCAGCATAAATACACTCTGCTCCTTCTTTACTGATAAGATCGAAAAGCCCCATACGGCAAATAAAACGAAATACCATTTCACTTGTAGAGGAAATAGAGGGATACGACATGGTGACATTGCAAAAATCAACCGGATTGAGATGATGGTCAATCAACACCTTTCGGGCTTCAGACTTGAGAATTGGATCGGCTAATTTTTCCACACGTTTGGGATCATTAAAATCCAAACAGAAGATCACATCGGCATCTGCTATCAATTGATCGGCAAATTCAGAATACTTTTCATAGATTGTAACATCTTTTGAACCTGGTAGCCACTTAAGAAACATGGGATAATCGTTCGGAACGATCACCGAAACATTGTCTTTTCCATAAGCACCCAGAAAATGGAATAAACCCAACGCCGAACCAATGGCGTCGCCATCGGGCGAAACATGCGTAATTATAACAAAGCTCTCTCCTTTTTCAACATATTTGTGAGCTTTCTGAATCTTATCTTCGTGAATGATTTTTGTAATCATAGGGTATTATTTTACGATGCCAAAGGTACGATTTTTTTATGTACCTTAGTATACAAATCTTTCTTTAAGCATTATAAGAAGGATAATTAACAAGCAACTTAGTCCTGCCAGCAATGAAAAAGGAGTACGTCTACGGATGTAGAATAGCAAGAATCCAATTATGCCATATGCAAATAACATTTCAATAAATCCTATTGTAAATGTAAACGAAGCTCCGGGAATACGACCGAAAGAAGTAACAATCCATAGCAAACTTCGTGTTAGCTTTTCTACTATCATTTGCAGCCAGGTTAAAGACGGAACTAATTGAGAAAATATTGTCCAGCCTAATGTAAGAGGAATCAATATAGTTGCTATTGCTGCTACCGGTATATTTGTAAGTAAGAAAACAAGTGAGAACCGCCCAAACGCATATAGACTGAGCGGAGTAGTTCCTGCCTGTGCAGCAACTGTCACAGTTGTCCAACTCCATGGTGTTGAAAGTATTGGATTTCTAATTTCGATAAGGCGGTTTAGTCGTGGCTGCAAATATAGAATAAAAAATACCGCTATATAACTTAACTGAAAACCTGTATCGAACAAATAATAAGGATTGTAAACAAGCATTATAAAAGCCGAGGCAGCAAGAATATTGTAACTGTCTGCTCGCATGGAAAGAAGTCGGCCTGTAAGAAAGAATGTCAACATCAGTCCTGCTCGTACTGCGGGAGATGACAAGCCAGAAACATAAACAAATCCCCAAACCACCGCAACGGTAACACCATACCTAAGCAAATGAAATCCGATAGTATTTGGAAAGAACGACATTAAAAAAGAGATGAAAGCACAAACAATAGCCACATGAAAACCGCTTACTGAGATAATATGCATAACACCGGTTGTTGAAAAATCGGACATTGTTTCTTTATCGACGGCCGATTTATAACCAAAAGTCAATGCAGAAAGAGTAGCCTTTTCAGTATCCGTTAAAGAAAGCTTTTCTATTTGTTTTACTAGTTTATGTCTAATATGCAGTGCATAATATCTTATTGAAAATGATGTGTCTGCCCTTGGCAATTGAGTCCAGCTGCCCGAAGGACAATATCCCGAAGCTACAATTTGATTGGAACGCAGGTAATTCAGATATCCCAA